>ERZ1106939.1650-NODE-1650-length-16124-cov-3.768374_pt1 | contig 16124 bp, 9 predicted proteins | sample MGYA00403669_ERZ1106939 | MGnify/ENA primary metagenome ERZ1106939 (study PRJEB35170, sample SAMEA104062447) | human gut metagenome | biome: human gut; feature: human-associated habitat; material: faeces | place: Denmark | collected 2012-09-28 ...
CCAGAATTGATGCGTCTTAGCGTGATTTTACGCAAATTTATTTTGGACACTATTGAAACAGAGTATAATTTTTGGGGAAGCCGGGGGCGTTTCTGTGAATTATTCTTTCTTTAGGCACAAGGTCGCAAAAATAATGCTACTTTTGTTTCCGTCAAAAACCATTTGCGCCATGTGAAAAGTCTATGCGTTATTGTCGGCCCTGTTTGCAGCACTGACTGCAATCTGCGCCAAGGTGGGTGTGAAGAACATCAATTCGGATTTGGCAACGGCCATCCGGACTTCCGTCATCCTGATACTGACATGGGGAATCGTGTTTTTCGGAAAACACCAGACAGAAGTCAGGGAGATAAGCCATCACACTTGGCTTTTCCTGATTCTGTCCGGTGTTGCTACGGGACTGTCGTGGTTGTTCTATTTCAAGGCCATTCAGATAGGAGATGTCCCCAGAGTGGCCCCATCGACAAGTTGAGCGTTGTCTTCACCATCATCCTTGCCTTCCTCTTCCTCCACGAGAGAGTCGGCCTGCCAGTCGTTATCGGGGCTATCCTCATCGCCGCCGGCAGCATTCTGATGCTTTCAAAATGACGGTCTACCCCACCGTCGCCCATCCACCCCGTCATTTCTCTCTCAAATAGAGGTTGGTATATTGGTAATAGGCCTCGGCTTTCATGACGAGAGCCTGCTGTGGCTTGAGGCTCAAAGTCTCCTCAAAGGTGCCGTCGGCAACCGGAGCCACGTCATATTGGGTAATCTTCCTCACCGGCGAAAGCACCGTGAAACAGTCGTTTTCCAAATATCCCAAATCCTGATAGGTGGCCATAAAAGCCCGTGGATGAAATGAAGACGAGAGAATGTCCTGCCCGGCAAAGTGCACCCGGCACCGCAGATGGAGCAGGGAGAGCAGTGTGGGCATCACGTCGATCTGCGAACACACCTTACCGACCGACTCAGGAACTATGCGCCCGGGACTGTAGACAAGACAAGGTATGTGGTATCTGTCCAAAGGCAATGATGTCTTTCCGGCACTGGAAGCACAATGGTCGGCAATGACGACAAACACCGTGTTGTGGAACCAAGGCTTGCGGGAGGCATCGCGGATGAACTTACCGATGGCGTAGTCGGTGTATTTCACCGCTGCCTCACGCGTGTTTTTGTCACCGTTTACCTTGATTCTGCCATCGGGATAGGTGTAGGGACGGTGGTTGCTGGTCGTCATGATGTGGGCAAAGAAAGGTTTGCCACCCTTGGCATCGGCATCAAAGACCTTCAGACTCTTGTTGAACATGTCTTCATCGCACACGCCCCAGATGTTGGCAAAGGTGGTTTCCTGCGGACGAATCGATGACCGGTCGATGACCTCATAGCCGTTGTGGGAGAAGAAATCGCCCATGTTGTCAAAATAGCTGTCGCCTCCGTACAGGAATTGCACCCGGTAGCCCTGCTTCTTGAGCACACTCCCCACAGAAAGGTCGCCCATGCGGTTGTTCTTTTGTTTGATGATGCTCTCCCCGGCACTCGGCGGCACACAGAGCGAAAGGGCCTCAAGACCACGCACCGTGCGATTGCCGTTGGCATAGAGCCGGTCGAAGACAAGGCTCTCCTCCATCAGTCGGTCGAGGTGGGGCGTGAGATGTTCCGTGTTGCCATATCTCGACAGGAAGTCGGCACTCAGGCTCTCCACCGTGATGAGCACGATGTTGCAGCGTTGGGGCTGAAGCGAATCACCGATGACTTTTCCGCCTTTCCCATCCAGTCCGGCCAACCGGCGATACAAGGCTTTACACTTTTGCGCAGGGAGCATCGTGTAGAACCGGTCATACTCCAAACGGTTGCTTCGGAACGCTATCACGAAATCGCAGGCCCCGTTTTGCTCCAGTTGGGTGACATACTGATTCCGGCTCGACAGCGAGTGGGTGAACACCGTCATCCCGTAACCGATGGCACAGGCCACCAGATAGATGCCCAAGTGGACGGCGAGCAGTCCGGGGCCGTAAAGCCTGTCCAGCTTGAACCGCTCCTTTTTTGACTGCCGGCAAATGATGCCCACCGAAAGGAGCAGGAGCACAAGGCACAGTGGCACAATGGCGTAGGACTCCATGATGTTGCCGATGACCTCATGAGTGTAGACCAGATAATCCACGGCGATGAAATTGAATCTGACTCCGAACTCCTGCCAGAACAGATACTCGCCGGCAGAGACCACCAACAGCAAAAACACATAGACAGCCCACGCAAAGTAAAGCGATGCACGCCGCCACGCCATGCGTATTCGCGGGAGAAAATAACGGAGAGAGAAACTCAGCAGCTTCCATCCTAAAAAGAGCTGTCCTATCTTCGGTGCACCACCGCCATACTGGTGGAACAGGGATTGCGGCCAAAGTGAGTAGAGAAAGGCCGCTATCAGCAGGGCCTCGATGGCAAGGCCCGTTTTCCGGCCATACTTCCATTCGTTCAGTCCGAGGTAGAGGATGGCGATAGGAATGGTAAGCAAAACGCCCATGCCGAAATCGGAAAAAACGCCGATGCCCAGACACCGAACCACTTCCCGGAAGGTGAGTCCCCCGTCGGAAGGTGTCGACAGCATGAGAACCATGCGGAGCAAGAAGCCGATGATAACATACAATTTCAGGAACTTGCACATCATAAGGAACCCGGGATTCCGATACTGCACATCATTTCCTTGAAAGAATTTGATTTCCATTTGTTTAATTTTTACTTGACACGCAAAAGTACGAATAATTCCCGTATTATTCTTCCATAAAAGAAAGAAATCTCTTCCTGCACCGAGACAAAGCGGCGACAGCCGTTAAATGGACAGAAATCCACAGAAAGTTTTATGGGATGAGCATGTCCGATTTAGAGAAATTTGAGCTATCTTTGTCCCACCGCTATTTTAACTGATATCATGGCTATCCGAAAAATCAATCTACAGAAGCAATCATCCGATAAGTTTACACGCTCAACCGGAGACGACGATGAGAAAGAAAAACCGGAACAGCAATCTATTGAGAGCCGACTGAGAAGCGGCGACGAGGAAGCTTACCGACTGCTTTTCAAGCAACACTATGCCGTGTTGTGTCACATCGCCGACCTCTATGTGCATGACAGGTTTACGGCAGAGGGCATCGTGGGAGATGTCATCTTCCATCTTTGGGAGGCGAGAGAACATCTCATCATCAGGAGTTCCCTGCGCAGCTATCTGGCGAGGAGCGTAAGAAACAAGTGTCTGGACCATATCAAATCGAAACACAACAAGACCGAACAGCCCCTATCGGGCACTCCCGAGGCCGAAACGGCATACGGCAACCAGCGGGTCACCGACGGCAACCCACTGGGCGACTTGCTTTCCCGAGAACTGGAAAATGAAATCATGACGGTTGTAGACAACCTGCCGGAAGAGTGCCGGGAGGTTTTTCGGCTGAGCAGGTTTGAAAACAAGAAAAGCCGGGAGATTGCCGAGGAACTCGGCATTTCGGTCAACACCGTGAAATACCACCTCAAGAATGCTATCAAAACCTTACGCGAGCGGCTGAAAGACCATCTCCCGGCAGTGGTCATCGGGCTACTGAGCCTGTTAATTAACTAAAAACATCCTGCATGTCACTATCCCGGCAGGAGCGTAAAATCGTCTAACCCATAAACAAGCAACAATAATGGAACATAAAGATATAGAAGAACTGATCGTAGACTATCTGGACGGCGAACTGGACGAGGAAGGGAAAAAACAACTCCTGCACTGGTGCAACGAGTCGGAGGAAAACCGGAAAAGACTCCGCGAATGGGAAGAACTGTGGGCTTCGGCCGTCACACGTGGACAACTGGACGGCTATGATTGGCGCAAGGCATACGACAAGTTTGCCGGACGGGTGGCCGATCAAGACACAAGCAGCAACCGTCGGCCACACCTCTACAAATGGGTGGCGGGCATAGCCGCCTCGCTGCTGGTGCTGTTTACTGCCGCCTATGTCTCCTATCAGAAGGGGCAAAAAGACCTGGCCACAGACTTTTCCGACATATTCATCACCACTCCCGAAGGCTCCAACACAAGCGTGACGTTGCCCGACGGCACATCTGTCATGCTGAATGCCGGCTCAAAGCTGTCCTATTCACAAGGCTTCGGCATCAAGGACCGCACGGTGAGCATCACGGGAGAGGGCTATTTCACTGTGGCAAAAGATTCCCGCAAACCTTTCACGGTGACCTCGGGCAGCATGAGGGTGAAAGTGCTCGGCACCAAATTCAACTATCGGGATTATCCGACGGATGGTTTTGCCGAAGTAGTGCTTGATGAAGGTAAGGTGAACATAACCGACTTCCCCGGACAAAGGCAGGGCGTGACACTTATCCCCCACCAGCGTGCTGCACTCGACAAGCGGTTGGGCAAACTCACCGTGAGCAATGTCGACCCGGCAATACGGCACACATGGACCGATGGCGTTTTGTCGTTCACCGGGCAGTCGCTGGGTGTCATTGCCCTGACGCTGGAGAGAAGCTATCATGTGACTATCACATTTGCAGACGACACCAAGCGCAACCTCCACTTCTACGGTGACTTCTACCGCGACAGCCAGTCTGTGCGCGAAGTGATGGATGCTTTGTCGGCCACGGGCAAGATATCCTATAAGATAAAAGGTAGGGAAATTGTCATCTATTGAAAAAACACGGATTTCACACTACCCTGCCCCACCGTGTGAATCGTCTTAAAGGCAGATAATTTATTACCTGACCATCAAACCTTTAAGACGTATGATAGAAATAAGAGCTGTTAGACAGTAGCTTCCCGGTGCCATATAGCCGGCATCTCGGGAGGTTCGTCTGCCGAACCACTTTGACCGGCACGACACCCCGTGAAAAGTTTTTCCATCACTTCATCCATCCCATTCATTTACTGCTTTAATATCATGAAACAAAAGAAGCAAGTACTACTGTCAATCATACTTCTATGCTTCTGCATAGGAATGGCAGCACAAAGTGTGAACATGACCAATGTCACCGTGAAACAGGCATTGGCGCAATTACAACAGAATTGCGGATATTCGTTCGTCTATGAGGTCAACGACCTGAACACCAACAAGCGAGTCAGCGTAAAGGCCGACAACTGCGAAGAGGCCCTTGCGCAACTCCTCCACGAACAAGGCGTGAGCTACACCATGAAAGGCAAAACAGTGATTATCTCCAAGAAAAGTTCCCCCTCCAACCACACACGCTCACAGCAAGATGGCAACAAGCGCAGCGTGAAAGGCATTGTGAAAGACACGGAAGGAGAGCCGATTATCGGTGCATCCATCCGAGTGAAAGACCGTGAGGGCAGTGGCACCATATCCGATCTTGACGGTAGTTTCGAACTCAACGTATCACCCGGAGACCAACTCGAAATCACATACGTGGGGTTCGGCACACGCACCGTGAAAGTAGGCAACTCCTCATCGTTGAGCATCATCCTGAAAGAAGACGATAAAGCACTCGATGAGGTTGTCGTAGTGGGGTATGGAACTCAAAAGAAAGTTTCTGTAACTGGTTCTATTGCCTCTACCAAAGGGGAAGAACTTGCTTCCGTACCTACCCCCAATGTCACCAATACACTTGCGGGGCGACTCCCGGGTCTCGTATCTTACAATCGCAGCGGTGAACCAGGATATGACGATGCCGGACTCCTCATTCGCGGAGCAAGCACCATGGGAGACTCTTCGCCTTTACTTGTTGTCGATGGTGTTGCTGACCGTGCAGGTTCATTAGGGAGACTTGACCCCAACGATATCGAGAATATTACAATATTGAAAGATGCATCGGCCGCCATCTACGGCTCCCGAGCTGCTAATGGTGTGATACTCGTAACGACAAAACGTGGAGCACAGGGGCGGCTAAAAATCCAATACAGCGGTAATGTGGGACTCAGCAAACCTACCATATTACCTAAAATGTGTAACTCGTGGCAATATGCAGAGCTTTTAAACGAGATAACGCCCGGAAAATATTCCGATGAAGAAATACAGAAATTCAGAAATGGCAGCGACCCACTCAATTATCCTAACGTGAACGCTTTCGACCTAATGCTACGAAATGCCGTACAAACTCAACACAGCGTATCGGCAAGCGGAGGAGGGAAAAACATGGCCTTCTATGTATCGCTGGGCTATCAATATCAGGACAACTACTATAAAAACAGTGCCAGTAACTATAACCAATACAACTTTCGCTCAAATCTCGATATCACTCCTTCTGACCAACTGAAATTCAGTGTCAACGTGGCTTTTAGACAGGAAGACCGCAATTCTCCTGTCACAGGTTCGGAAGACATTTGGCGCTACCTCATTAAATATAATCCGATGGTCAATATCTGGTATCCAGACACCAAATATGGAACTGTATCATCCAAGCAAGACAACTTTTCGCCAGCCACAGGAATGGACAATACCATGGGCTACCAACGTGACCGTAGATCTTATCTCAATGCCGACTTTACTGTGCATTGGGAAATGCCGTGGCTAACCAAAGGATTGTCGGTAGATGCAGGCCTCTATATAGACCGCTCCGATGTATTCTACAAAAACTTCCACAAGAAGTTTTATCTGTACACATTCGAAGAAAGCAAATATGTACCGGTACAGCAAGGGCAAAACACACTACACGAAAACATGAACCAAAATCTGGGCCTGACCATGAATGCACGTCTGAATTATAAACGTACATTCGCCGACAGGCACAACTTCAATGTTTTCATTGCATGGGAACAGCACAAGAGCCGTTATGACTATCTCTATGGGCGGAGGCAAGATTTCATTTCCACAACCATTGACGAACTGTTTGCCGGTGACTCCAACACTGCAACCAACGATGGTACAGCATCGGAAGCAGCACGGCTTAACTATTTTGGCCGTGTAGACTACGATTACACCGGTAAATACCTATTCCAGCTCAACTGGCGTTATGATGGCTCAGAGAACTTCCCTCGGTGTGTCTATTGGGTGGAGAATATCCGAAGAGAAGTTCTGGAAAGAAAATGTGAAAGGGATAGACTATTTGAAGTTACGCGCTTCCTGGGGACAAATGGGCAACGACAAGGTGGCGGCCTTCCAATACATCACAGCCTACACTTTTTCCAATCCCGGTATATTCGGTGCCAATGGAGGGAAAATTCACAATGGTCTCAAACTCAACCGTACTGCCAACCCAAACATTACTTGGGAAGTAGCGGATACATGGAATATAGGACTTGAGGCACGTTTTTTCAATTATTTCAATTTCGAGGGTGACTTCTTCATCACCAAACGCAGCAATATTCTTACGGCTCGCAACGCCGCTATCCCCGACTATGCCGGCCTGTCTCTGCCCGATGAAAATATCGGTCGATGCAGGAATATTGGTACAGAGTTGTCATTGAGCTACAACCGGCAGCTCAACAAAGACTGGGGGATACGTGCCGGCATAAACTTCTCATACAGCCACGGAACCATCAATTACATTGATGAACCGGAAGAGACACTTGCATGGCAGCGCCGCACAGGCAAAACCATAGGCACACAGGACAATATGTATTTGATGTATGAGGCAATCGGCATTTTCCATACACAGGAAGAACTTGACAATTATCCACATCTTACCGATGCGAGGGTAGGCGATGTGAAGTTCAGGGATGTGAACGATGATAAGCAAATCAACGGAGACGACAAAGTGAGAATGGACAAACCTGCCATTCCCGAAATCATGTATGGCATCAACCTCGGCCTTACCTACAAAAACATCAATCTCAACATGCTGTGGCAAGGGGCTGCCCAAGTATGGCAATATACATTTATGGAGGCAGGTATTATTGGTAATTTCACAAAAGATTTCTATAATAACCGATGGACAAAAGAAACTCCCTATGCGAAATATCCTCGTACCTATAATCGCGATGCCACCGTCACGGGGGGAGGGAACTACCGTAACTCATTTTGGCTTAACAACGCCTCCTACCTAAGACTCAAAAGCGTCGAACTCTCTTACGACTGCCCGACAAACTGGTTTAAAGGTACCCCAATCTCCGGTGTCAGACTTAGCCTGACGGGATACAACCTGCTGACACTCACAGGAATCAAAAACATAGACCCGGAGACCCATGAAAACAGTCAGGGGTGGGCTGCATGGAACACTCCACAGTCAAGAGTATATAATTTTGGAGTCAGTATTACATTTTAAATGAAAATAACAATGAAATCATATATAAAACTGCTGTTGATGGCATTCATGTCAACAGTCCTGACAACTTCTTGTGCAGACTTCTTGGATAAGAAATCATTAACCGAAATTTCGGATGAAACCCTATGGCATGATCCGGAGCTGGTAGAGTCTTTTGTAAACTCCCGCTACAATCAGATAGGATGCAGTGGAGCTGAATCCATGCAGAGTTCCATAGTAGATGAGACAGAATTACCATGGCTCCGCGGCTGCGAAGTGCATAACTTTGCACGTGTCAGTGCTACGGATTTAGGGCGAATGAATGGTGCTTGGTACGGATGGGACAACCGTTCATGGGGAACCAAGTGGCGCAACATCTCTAATTGCAATATATTCTTCGAACGAGTAGATGGCGTACCATTCACTAATGAGCAGAAAAAGATCAGGCTCAAAGGACAAGTAAGATTTATTCGAGCTTTCGAATACTGGGATCTTATTGCAAGGTGGGGAGGAATACCCATCATTACAAAGAGTTTCACCATCAATGACCAAGGAGAAATACTCAATCAAAAGCGTGCATCATATAAAGAATGCATTGACTTTTTAATAACAGAACTTGACCAAGCGACAACCGAGCTTCCACCATCGTGGAGTGGAGACAATTACGGACGGGCCACAAGTGTGGCCGCACTGGCCTTGAAATCCAGAATACTGCTCTATGCGGCAAGCCCGCTGATGAATGAAAATGTGAAAATGCCGGAAATAGGATACATCACACCCGAGACCGGCAGATGGCAAAAAGCAGCTGATGCAGCAACTGCTGCCCTACAAGCTGCCATTGATGCAGGATATAAACTCTACAATCTTAACCAAGACCCGGCAAAGAATTACCAACAGCTCTTTATGGACAACACAGCTGCCAATAAAGAAACTCTCTTTGCCCGCATGGGTACGTCAAGTGCCGACGGACAAAGCATATCAAGCTGTGACCAATATAACAATCCCAATGGATATGGCGGTTGGGGAGGCAACTGTCCACTTCAGGAGCTGGTGGATGCCTACGAAGTGGTAAAGGGTGGAATTGCCTCCGCATTTGACTGGAAAAATGTAGAGGAAGCTGCAAATCCATACGCCGACAGAGATCCGAGATTCTATGCCACGATTCTCTACGACGGTGCATCATGGATGACGAGAAATGTTGAAACCTTTTTCAATATCGATACCGGTGGTAAGGAAACCGGTGGAGGGCGGGATACCAAATATGGAAACGACAGTTGGAATGCATCGCCCACTGGATATTACATGAAAAAATTCATGGATGAAGGTTATGTGCTCAATTCATGGAACTTCCGTGCGCGTAATTGGATACATCTTCGCATGGCCGAACTGTATCTTAACCAAGCCGAAGCTCTTTTCCACATCGGTGATGAGAATGGAGCCCTCAAAGCTCTGAACACCGTGAGAAAACGGGCAGGAATGCCCAACGTGAGTGCCCGAGGCGAAAAGTTGCTGGAGGCAGTTAAGCATGAGCGCCGCATCGAACTGGCTTTCGAGGAACACCGCTATTTTGATGTCCGCCGATGGAAAGATGCACCCAAGTATTTCGGTACAACAGTACATGCCATTTACATTAAGAAACATCCCGATGGCAGAAAAACCTACGAAGTGAGTAAACTGAGGAGCGACGTTGGCGGTGACCGCAAATGGGATGACAAGATGTATTGGTTACCCATCACGAAATCGGAAAGGGACAAAAATCCTGATTTTGTCCAAAATCCTGGTTATTGACAAACAGAGAAGATGAACTCTACAGAAAACAATGACAAACCAATATTACCAACAACTCTATAAATCAACAACTAAGAATGAGAAAAACAATGTTAGGATGCCTCCTGCTGCTGGGCGCAGTTTATGCAAATGCAGAGAATCACACGGTGAAATCGCCCGACGGCAGACTGGTGGTCAACATCGGATGCGAAGAGGGGAAAGCGTTTTACACGGTAGATTACGACGGAAAGCCGATGCTCGTGCGCTCGGCATTGGGACTGGTGGCCGACTATAGCGACTTCTCACAGGGACTGGCCATGGGCACTCTGAAGACAGAGGGGCCGAAGCGTCTGACCTACCGGATGACACGCACGAAGCGGTCGGCGGTGGACCATGAGGTGACCGAAGCCACCGTGGGGTTCGTCAACGGCAAGCGCGATTCCATGACGCTCCACCTGCACATTTCAAACAACGACTTGGCCTACCGCTACGAGTTGCTTCGGCCGAAAGCCGACAATCCCAAAGCGGTGGTGATACAACGAGAGGTGAGCGGCTTCAACTTCCCCGCGCAGACGACCACTTTCCTCTGTCCGCAGATAACGCCCATGACGGGATGGGAACGCACGAAACCGTCTTACGAGGAAGAATACACCCCCGATGCGCCCATGAACGTGAAGTCGCAATATGGCGTGGGCTACACGTTTCCCTGCCTTTTCAAGGTGGGACAACACGGTTGGGTGCTGGTGAGCGAAGCCGGGGCGGCAAGTGCCTATCCCGGTTGTCGCCTCAGCGACTATGAGGAAGGCAAGGGCTACACCATCGCCTTTCCGCAAAAGGGAGAAAACAACGGACTTGGAAGCGAACTGGCGGGCATCGCCCTGCCGGGCACAACGCCTTGGCGCACCATCACCGTGGGGCCTTCGCCGGCTCCCATCGTGGAGACCACGATTCCTTTCGACGTGACAGAACCTCTCTACGAGCCGTCGCAAGACTACCAACCCGGGCGGTACACATGGAGCTGGCTGATATGGCAGGACAACTCGACCAACTACGATGACCAGGTGAAGATGATAGACCTTGCGGCCGCAATGGGCTATGAGAGTGTGCTGGTAGACGGCTTGTGGGACAAGCAGATAGGCCGCGAGCGGATGAAGGAGCTGAGCCGGTATGCCCAGAGTAAAGGAGTGCGGCTGATGCTTTGGTACAACTCCAACGGATTTGAAAACGATGCCCCGCAAACGCCGCGGCAAATCATGAACAATGCCATAGCCCGCAAGCGGGAGATGGCCTGGATGCAGCGCATCGGCGTGACGGGCATCAAGGTAGACTTCTTCGGGGGCGACAAGCAACAGACGATGCAACTCTACGAAGACATCCTGAGCGATGCCAACGACTACGGGCTGCAAGTCATCTTCCACGGAGCCACCCTGCCCCGCGGCTGGGAGCGGCTATATCCCAACTATGTGGGCAGCGAAGCGGCACTGGCCTCGGAGAATGTGTTTTTCACGGACTATCATGCCAAAAAAGAGGCTTTCGAGATGACCATGCACCCTTACTCCAGAAATGCCGTGGGAAGTTTCGACTGGGGCGGAATCATCATGAACAAATATCTCAGCCCTGACAACAAGAGCCGCCATCAGCGCCACACGGGCGATGTGTTTGAGATGGCTACGGGCATCACCAACCAAATCAGTGTCAACTGCGTGGCACTCTATCCCAACAACCTGCAGGATGTGCCGCAATGGGAACTCGACTGGCTGAAGCAGCTCCCCAAGAGTTGGGACGATGTGAAGTTCATCGACGGTTATCCCACCCGCTATGTCGTGTTGGCCAGAAGGAGTGGCGACCGCTGGTATGTGGCAGGCCTCAACGCCACCGACAAACCTCTGAAACTGACGCTCCGGCTGCCGATGTTTGCCGGACAGACCGTCAACCACTACACCGACCTGCCCAAGAAGAAGGGCGAGAAGTTTCTCCCGAGCATGAAAGGCCGGCTGAAAGTGGGCAAAAACGGTGAAGCACAGGTGGTCATCCAGCCCAACGGCGGCCTCATCCTCGACTGAAAGACGGCAGACCCTTCTGCACAATAAGAAACGATAACCCTAAAAATGCAAAGCCCCGAAAGTTAGTCATGAAACTTTCGGGGCTTTTTACAAGCTGTTATTTGGATTCCAAAGTGGTGAAAACTCCCACTTTCCCGGGTGCAGTCTCTACAGGCCAGAGGAGGTGGGAAAGTGGAAGAATGCCCACGATCACGTATGAGCTTATCGCTATTTCACCACGACTTTCTTTCCTCCGTGGATATACACACCCCTCACCGGAGCCGTCGTGGCCCTGCCTTGCAGGTCGTAATAGAGATTGTCCGCCGCTTTGGTTCCGGCAGAAGCATTGACCCTCTTCACTCCCGTGGCTGTGCCGACAATGTTCTCCGGCAGATAGATGACGACATTTTCATAGATGGTGGCCCACTCCCTCTTGCCATTGGCATGTACATCGGCCGCTCCGAAGAAGTCTTTTTTGTCGGCCACACATTTATAGGTCTTGCTTCCGGCATCGAAAGCCATGGGGAGTTTGAGCCCCGTGTAGCCCTCCGTGTTCAGGCTATGGTCGCTCGTTGCCGCCCCGGAGACAAGCACAAAGTCTTCCACGGCACTGTAGTTGCCGAGGTATTGGTTTGTGGGGATAAAGAGTGCTCTCCCGCCATTGTCGTCGATGACGGTCGCATGGGCCCACGCATCGCCAAACAATTCTTCCAGCCCTTTCAGGAAAATGGTGCGGTCAACGGCTGTGCAGGTAATGCTCCGGTCGGCATTACCCGAACCATAGAGATTGTCAGTGTAGGTGTAACGTGCGCTTCCCGAGAAAGAGTCAAAGACACTCTTTTCGACAAATGACGGATTCCGGGCCTGTTTGTAAAGGATATTCTTCCCGTCCTTGACATAGTAGAGGGCGTATTTCATGCCGGGAGTGGCCGAAATGACCTTCCGTCCGCCTTGCTCCTTGACTTGCAGGGTCATGTTGCCCGCCATAGGCGTGTTTGTCACAGGGTCGAGTTCGGCAAAAAAGATAGTCTGCATCTTGCTACCGACACCAAACTGCACTTGCTCCACAGCCTGCCCGGTGGGGAATGAGAGTTTGCCCGAAATCTTGTCGAAGGTGCCCTTCAAGTAGCCTCCATAGTCGATCAGGTCGCGCATATACACATCGTTGCCGTCTGTGAAATAGAACTGTATCTCACGCACGTTGCGTGCCATAAACCCAAAGTCGTGGAGCCGGAGTTCGTCACTCAGATAATAATAATCCGTCGGCTCCCCTGCGGGCGGCTCAACAAAACCTTCATTGCCACTCTGCGCCATCCCTATTGCAGGCAACAGGAGCAACGCCCATAAAAATGTAAATAGTCTCATAAGCTGTAACTTTTATTTTAAGTGAAACATTGGTTCGGCCAATTTCCGGGATTCAAATACAACGATAAGATACCGAAACAGCCCGTTTTTCACGGTTCGGTGCCATAACCCGAATATTTTAGACATCCCATTAGAGCCTTATATGGTCTTTTTCCGCATAAAAGTAGGTATTCTTTTTGATACTACCAATACCATTGCTTTTAATTAGTCAGGTTTTAACACTTTTCATTGGCAAACCTTCGACATGTGTCTTTCTGCGTTTGGGCTACTCTGCCATTCTTCCTATGACTCCTGCATACATCTCATTCGCTCAATTAGCATCATTTTCCGACCAAGACAATATCTGACGGAGAATCGAACGAACATGAAATTTTCTTCCCACAACCTTATTCATTCCATTCGACCAATTTGCCAGCAATCAAACATGGTCCGGCTCAATGACTGTCGTGTTTTTTCACCATCGATTTGCAATTCGGGACTTTCTGTTGTATCTTTGCAACGGCAAAGGGAGCACACGCGTGCTTCCTTTTTTTAGTTCCCGGACCTTCACCAGTCCGTCAACTCCTTAAAAAGATACTTTTCCACCTTGAAGTGGGGTGTCATCCGGCCCGGATGAGCTTCTGACTCGGCCCGGATGAGCTTCCAAGTGTGGCCGTTTTGCAAGGTCGTTTGGGCCAAGTGGGGAAATTGATAGGCCTGATGAGGCTAATGGGACGAATGAGATAAGACAGAAAGATGAGTGTGGAAAAATTGTGTGTAAGGCTTTTTCTCAATCTTTGTAAGTTTCATGCTATATAGAACATTGTCCTCTTGTTCACAAGTCAAACTATATGAGGCCCGGATTCTCCGGTACAGTCGTCCCCTTGCCTAAGAGCAGACCACTCAAGAAACCAAGTGTATCCCTCCCTCCTCTCCCCTCGGAGAGAGGCCGGGGGTGAGACCTTCTTTTTTATCCCTACACCCTCTGCTGCATCTGTTTCAGTGTCAGCATATCTTCGGGTACGGCACTCTGTATCTCCTCCACCAGCATTTGGCGCAGGGTGGTGCGTATGAAGTTTCTGTTGGTCAGCATCACGATGTCACGCGTCGGGATGGGGATGGCAAACGGGCGCACAAGACTTTTCTGTTTCTCCGTGAGTTGCAGTATCGCCAACTCGGGGATGAAAGTCATGCCCTTGCCGCTCTCCACCATGCGCATGAAGGTCTCGATGCTGCCCAGCGAGTAGGCCCGTTGGCTCTGGCTGGCCCCTTTGAGGTGGCAGAACTTCACGAGCTGGTCTCTGAAACAGTGGCCCTCGTCGAGCATCCACAGATATTCACCTTTCAGGTCGGTCGTCTTGATCACCTTATTTTGATACAGGTTGTCACCCTCCGACACATAGCCGAAGAACTGCTCGTAGAACAAGTGTACATTCTCGAAATCTTCCATCTCGTCGAGCAGGGCCACGATGCCCACATCGATGTCGCTGTGGCGCAGGGCCCGTTTGATGTCCTCGGTCTTCATCTCCATGATGCGGATGTCCATTTCCGGATATTTCTTCATCAACTGGGGGAAAAACCGGGGTATCAAGTAGGGGGCTATGGTGGGCAGAATGCCTATGTGGAATGTGCCAAGCAGCGAGTGTTTTTCCTCCTCTACGGTCTCTTTCAGTTTGCGTGCCCGCACCAGCACCTTCCATCCCTGCTCTATCACCTGCCGGCCGATGGGCGTGGGCACGATGGGCTGCCGCTTGCGGTCGAAGAGCTTCACGCCCAGTTCGTCTTCCAGTTTCTGAATCATCGAACTCAGTGTGGGCTGCGTCACGTTGCACGCCTCTGCCGCCTTGGCAAAATGTTTGTGCCGGTAGACGGCCATCACATATTCTATCTGTTGGAGTGTCATAATCGGTTGATTTAGCGTTGATGGGGCAGTTGACAGATTGCCCGCTTGGTCATGATGATATGCAAAGATAGCTTTTTTCTCACATACGACATCCTATGAAGACTATATTTTTTTCCTTTCCGGCCACAAATCATTATAAATGGTGAAGTGCGATAAACAGAGGGATTACGCGGCGCTGATAGATTTCTTCAATGTGGAGATAGATAATATCTGTTTGAGGCAACGGAGGGCATTTGTAACTTTGCACAGGAAATAAGACAAAAGACTATTCATCAATTCATAAAACAAAGAAGCAATGATAGCAATGGAAATGCCCCCGATGCCATACGTGGAACAGGCTCTCGAACCGGAAGTGAGTTTCAGGTTGGTGAAAAGCGAAAGAAATCAGGTTATTAACAATAAAAACAATAAGAAAATGAAAATACAAATGCCCGTACTCCCATACGCAGCCAATGCTTTGGAGCCCGTTATCAGTGAGCAAACCATCAATTTCCACTACGGAAAGCATCTGCAAAACTACGTGAACACCATCAACGGCCTTGTTGAGGGCACCGAGTTTGAAGGCAAGAATCTTGAGGAAATGGTGAAGACTGTGCCCGAAGGACCGATGTACAACAACGCCGGACAGAGCCTCAACCACACGCTCTATTTCTTGCAGTTCATGGCTCCGGTGAAAGACAACGCCCCCAAAGGCAAGATAGCCGACGCCATCAATGCCGCCTTCGGGTCGTTTGAGGAGTTCAAGAAACAGTTTGGACAGGCTGCCACATCGCTCTTCGGTTCGGGATGGGCATGGCTGTCGCAGGACAAAGATGGCAAACTCGTCATCACCAAGGAGGCCAACGGAGGCAACCCGCTGCGCAGCGGACTCAATCCGCTCATGGGTATCGACGTGTGGGAACATGCCTACT
>ERZ1106939.1652-NODE-1652-length-16110-cov-9.792027_pt1 | contig 16110 bp, 16 predicted proteins | sample MGYA00403669_ERZ1106939 | MGnify/ENA primary metagenome ERZ1106939 (study PRJEB35170, sample SAMEA104062447) | human gut metagenome | biome: human gut; feature: human-associated habitat; material: faeces | place: Denmark | collected 2012-09-28 ...
TATCGGCGTCATTGACTTCCTGCTGGATGACACGCTTGTCTGAATCCTCTCAAAAAAAGCTGCTCACCGTGATTGGCTCATGGTGGGCAGTTTTTTAGTCGGAGAAGAACTCATCCAGCTCGTAGTCCTCATCATCCTGCATGGGGCTTTCGTGTTGTCCGCACAAGCTGGGGTGGTTCAGCCTCTGAGGGTACGGAGAGACAACTGCGTCGGGGGGATCATTTTGATGAGCTTGCGCTTAAGGGGAGGTTATCTCTCCACATAGCGGCGAGATAAAATGCTGGATGATCTTGTCTCGTTCACGATACTGCGAAAGAAGCCACATGAGCTTTGTAAAGGCGGCCTCGCTGGTCATGTCGCCTGCACTGACGGCACCGGCGGCCAGGGCAACGCGGCCGACCTCGTACTGTGTCAGGTCGCTTTTTTCATAGAGACATTGGCTGCTGATGACGATGACAATACCGCGCGAGGATAATCCGGGATTGCAGGTCTATAAGACATTCGCCACATTCGCCCTTCACTCCCGCCGACGGGGGCTGAAGGACGAATCTTAAAATATGCATGCTGCAGATCAAAAGTTTTTGAATGAAAGCGCTTTTTTATAAACGTCATGCACGGCGCTGCCGCACTTTTGCATCACCCCACGCGGCGTCGAAGGAAATGGAGCAGATTTTTTGTGTGCGCTCTACGGAGTAGATGGGCAGCTGTCGGGTGGTGGCGGCGGTGGTGACGAAGGCGGGGTAATTTGCCGCGTAAAAGATGGCAGCAGCGGCAAGCAGTGCCGCGCTGCCCATGATATACCACCGCCGCAGAAACAGGATCTTTACTTTTTTCACAATGGGCACGCCCCTTTCCAAATTCTGCTGTCATCCTATGCGCAGGCCGGGTGGTTCAGTACGGCGCGGCATCTCTGCTGAGCTGCGGCCGGCCTTCCGCAAACGAGCAAGCTCCACGGCACTGCCGTGGAGCTTGCTTGATATGTTCATATACCTGTGCATCGGGGGCGTTATCCCCGGCAGGCCCGGATCTGCGCCTGCACACCGCCGATGAGCAGCGTGGCGTCCAGCCCTATGGCCACGCCGTCGTAGCCCTGCGCCAGCCGCACGGCAGCGTCCGCGCCGTTCCCTGCAAAGATCAGGCAGGGCTTGCCCGCAGCCCGGCAGGCTGCCGATATGCGCGCCAGCGCCGCCTTAAAGCGCTCGTTCTCAAACGCTCCCGGCATCCCCAGAGAAATAGACAGGTCGAACGGGCCGATAAAGATGCCGTCCACGCCGTCCATGGCCGCGATATGCTCAATGTCTGCCAGTGCCTCCGCTGTCTCACACTGTGGGATCACCAGCGTTTCACGGTTGAAGTGCGCCATAACGTCCGCCACAGACCTCGGCATATCTGTGCCCCAGCCGTCTTTCCGGGAGGGGCAGAAGCCCCGCTGCCCCACAGGCGCGTATTTGGCGTAGGACACGATACGCCGGACGTCTTCCGCACTGTGCACATCGGGGATAATAAGCCCCTGCACGCCGACGTCCAGCAGCTTCAGAATGGCCGGGCGGCTGATCTCACGCACCCGTGCCAGCGGCGTTATGCTCCGCCGCTCCGCTGCCCGTACCAGCTCGGCGGTGGTCTCCGCCTCAATGGGGCTGTGTTCATTATCCAGAATGACAAAATCCAGACCCGCGCAGCCCAGACACTCCACGACGGCGGCGCTGCCGGTACCCACAAATGTGCCCAGAGGCTTGACACCCTGCGCCAGCTTTTCTTTCAGCATGTTCTTCATAGCATCGACCTCCTGAGACGGTATTTTGTTGGCTCATTATAACACCGTCCCCGGCGGAACGCAACAAACAGCCGCAAAACCGACCGAATGTCGGGCGAGATTTGTATATTCTCGCCCGTTGACAATCACCGTTTCCCTGCCTATACTGTCAGTCGTGGCGGCGAGGCCGCCGATTTTGATGATATGCAGGAGATGCGTATGGACTACTATCTGCTGACCGATCTGGCGGCCACAATGGGGTATCATCTGGCTATGTCCGGTGCGGAGACGTTTCGGGTGGAGGACACTATCCGCCGTATTCTGCGGGCGTATGGCGTGGAGTGCGAAGTATTCGCCATCCCCAACTGCGTGTCCGTCAGCCTGGAGGCGGCCAACGGGAAGCCGCTGATGATCATGCGGCGTATCGGCTTCCACGGCAACGATCTGGAAAAGCTGGAGAAGCTGAACGCGCTGAGCCGGCGCATCTGCGCGGAAAAACCGGCGGTGGATCAGGCCATGTCATGGCTGCGGGAGACGCTGGCGGCCTGCCGGGCTTACCGTACCGGCGTATTTTATCTGGGCAATGTGCTGGTAGGGCTGGGATTCTGCCTGGTGTTTGGCGGCACGCTGCCGGACTGCCTGTGGGCGGGGCTGATCGGACTGATCATCGGCCTGGTGATGCGCTTTATGGACCGGCAGGAGGCCAATCCGTTTTTCAGCACCATACTGGCCTCGTGCCTGATGGCGCTGCCGGCCTACGCGGCGGCGGGGCTGGGGTGGCTGAAATGTCCGGACGCGGCCATTATCGGCGCGCTGATGATCCTTGTGCCGGGGCTGCTTATCACCAATTCCATGCGAGATATTATCTACGGCGACACCAACTCCGGCATTTTCCGCATCGTGCAGGTGGTGCTCTCCGCGCTGGCCATCGCGCTGGGAACGGCGGCTGCCTGGCATCTGACCGCGGGATTGTACGGCCAAACCGGCTCTGCTACCACGGCCTGGCCAGCATGGGCACAGGCGCTGGCGGTGTTTGTGGGCTGCTTCGGCTTCTGCATCCTGTTCAACGTGCATGGCCGGGGGCTGGTGCTGTGCATACTGGGTGGTTCAGCCGCGTGGATGGTCTACCTGTCGTGCCGCGCGCTGGGCTGCGACGTGTACGCCGCCAACCTGTTCGCGGCCGTATTTGCGGCGCTGTATGCCGAGATCATGGCGCGGGTGCGCAAGTGCCCCGCCATGCCGTACCTGGTGGTGGCGACACTGCCCATGCTGCCGGGGGCAGGCGTGTACTACACCATGAGCCTGGGGCTGGAGGGTGACATGATGGAGGCGGTGGCCAAGGGACTGGAGACGGTGGGCATCGCCGGTTCGCTGGCGGTGGGCATCCTGCTGGTGTCCACGGTGTTCCGGCTCGTCAACCGGCGGCGGGCGTAATGCCGCCCCGTATGTCACAAACCTGCCGCCGCGATGCTCCGGATTTTTGTGCATAAGCGAAAAGTGCGGCGGCCCTCTTGACGGGAGCGGAAAAATAGCATACAATTCATGTATATTTCAGGAAGAGGTGTGCTACCATGATCCATTGTGCTGTGTATTCCAACGGTATTGTGGTGAAGTGCGCCCACTCTGCCTCCGACCGCGCTATTTCTGACTTTGCGTGCAGCGTGCTGTTTGGCGCGCTGCCTTTTTTTGGCTTTTTTGCTTTTGCCGGCAAGAAAATGCCCATGGGAGTCTGTGTTTGAACGCGCGGTAAAACCGACATATTCGCGTTTTGAACGGTCTTCCATGCAGGAGGGCCGATTTTTTTGTGTTGAGAAAGGGCAGGACCGCTATGAGCGAACTGGATAAAATCAGAAAAAACATTAACAACATTGACGAACAAATGGCGCAGCTGTTTGAAAAGCGTATGGAAATGAGCGAACAGGTGGCGGCCTTTAAGAAGGCGAGAGGACTGTCTATCCGGGACGCTGAGCGGGAGCGGGAGCTGATCGACCGCGACCGCAGGCACATCACCGATCCGGCGGTGGCGTCGTACTACGTGCAGTTCCTGCGGGGCGTTCTTGATCTGTCCTGCGCCTATCAGAGCAGGCTGCTCAGCGGCATGAAGGTAGCGTACAGCGGCGTGGAGGGTGCTTACGGCTATCTGGCGGCACGGCGTATGTTTCCGGAGGCCCGGCTTATCGCCTATCCCGATTTTGCCGCCGCCCACAGAGCTGTGGAGGTGGGAGAGGCGGACAGCGCGGTGCTGCCGCTGGAGAACAGCTACGCCGGCGAGGTGGGTGCGGTGATGGATCTGCTGTTCTCAGGCGAGCTGTATATCAACCAGGTGCTGGACATGGAGATCGACCATAGCCTGCTGGGTGTGGAGAACGCCACGGTGGACACGGTGAGAACTGTGGTCAGCCATCCGCAGGCGCTGCGCCAGTGCGACGACTACATCAAGCGCCGCGGCTACGCCACGGAGACCTATTCCAACACGGCTATGGCGGCGGAATATGTGCGACGGACCAATGACCCCGCGCTGGCGGCCATTGCCTCCGAGGATGCGGCGGAGGTGTTCGGCCTGCAGGTGCTGGAACGGGGCATCAACACGGCAAAGACCAACACCACCCGCTTTGCCGCCCTTTCCCGCACCCGAAACCAGCCGGAGACCACCAAGAAGCGGGAGGATGAGAATTTCGTACTGGTGTTCACCGTGCAGAACGATGCCGGTTCACTGGCCCAGACGCTGAACATCATCGGCGCACATGGCTACAATATGCGCACCCTGCGCAGCCGCCCTATGAAGGGGTTGTCTTGGAAGTATTTCTTCTACGTGGAGGCTGAGGGCTGCATCAACAACACCAATGGGCGTGAAATGCTGCAGGAGCTGTCCGCCACCTGCGCCAAGCTCCGGCTGGTGGGGTCTTATTACGCAAATAGCATATAAGGGGAGATCGCATGATGGTCATTTCCGTTTCGCTGGGAGCGCAGAGCTATCCCATCATACTGGACTCCGGAGTCCTGTCTCACGCAGGTGAGCATCTGGCTTTAGCCCGCCGTGTGTTGGTAGTGACGGACAGCGGCGTGCCGGAGGAGTACGCTGAGACGGTGGCGGGTGCGTGCCGACAGGCCCGCATCTGCACCGTCCCCGCGGGGGAGAGCAGCAAAAATATGGGCAGCTATCAGCAGCTCCTGGGGGAGATGCTGGCCCTGGGCATGGGTCGCGGCGACTGTGTGGTGGCTGTGGGCGGCGGTATGGTGGGAGACCTGGCGGGCTTCGCCGCCGCCACATATATGAGGGGCGTGGACTTTTACAACGTGCCTACCACGCTGCTGGCGCAGGTGGACTCCTCCGTGGGCGGCAAGACGGCCATCGACATGAACGGCGTGAAGAACATCGTGGGTGCGTTCCACCAGCCCCGCGCGGTGCTGATCGACACGGATACCCTCCGCTCGCTGTCCCGGCGGCAGATGGCCGCAGGGCTGGCCGAGAGCGTGAAAATGGCTATGACCTGCGACGCGGCACTGCTGGAGCTGATAGAGAGCAGCTCGGACCTGACGGCGGACCTACCGGAGATCATCGCCCGCTCCCTGAGCATCAAGGCGCGGGTGGTGGAGCAAGACCCCACGGAGCAGGGGCTGCGCCGTGTGCTGAATTTCGGCCACACCATCGGCCACGCCGTGGAGAGCTGCGCCGGGGGCAAGCTGCTGCACGGCGAATGCGTGGCAATGGGTATGCTGCCCATGTGCGGGCCGGCGCTGCGTCCCCGGCTGACGAACATACTCAGGAAATGCGGACTGCCCACGGAGTGCAGCTTTACGCCCCGGCAGCTTCTGCCGTACCTGCTCCACGATAAGAAGGCATTCTCAGACGGGATCAGTGTTGTGATGGTGGACGAGCCGGGCTCGTTCCGCATGGAAAAACAGGCACCGGAGGAAATACTCCGACGCTGGGAGGAGACAGAAGTATGAAAAATACCTTTGGACAGGCGGTCGCGCTGACCATTTTCGGCGAGAGCCATGGCCTGGCGGTGGGCGCGGTGCTGGACGGCTTAGCGCCCGGCCTGCCGGTGGATGAGGACTATATCCGCCGCCAGCTGGCCCGCCGCCGTCCCTCCACGGCGCTGGATACGGCACGGCAGGAGCAGGACTGCTATCAGATACTCAGCGGCGTGTACCAGGGCCGCACCACCGGTTCGCCGCTGACCATCGTCATCCCCAACGAAAACACCCGCAGCGAGGACTATACCTACGGCCTGGCGCGGCCCTCCCACGCGGACTACGCCGCCTACTGCAAATACCACGGCTATGAGGACTGGCGGGGCGGCGGACACTTTTCCGGCCGTGTTACCGCGCCGCTGGTGGCCGCCGGGGCGATACTGCTGTCAGCCCTTGACCGGGTGGGTGTTACCGTGGGCACCCATATTCTCCGCTGCGGCGGCGCGTGGGATCGCCCCTTTGCTCCGGACGCGGCGGCAGATGTGGCCGCCCTGCAGACGGCGGAGTTCCCCACGCTGACCCGTGAGGCTGCTCAGACCGTCAGTGCCGAGATTCTGCAGGCCAGGGAACGGCAGGACAGCGTGGGCGGCATCACCCAGACCGCCGTGTGCGGCCTGCCCGCCGGGGTGGGCGAGCCGTGGTTCGACAGTGTGGAGAGCCTTCTGAGCCACGCGATGTTCTCTATCGGCGGCGTCAAGGGCATCGAATTCGGCGGCGGGTTTTCCGCCGTGAGCGGCTATGGCTCTGATTTTAACGACGCCTTCCGCATGGAGCAGGGCCGGGTGGTGACGGCCACTAACCGAAATGGCGGCATCAACGGCGGCATCACCAATGGCATGGACGTGGTGTTCCAGTGCGCCGTGAAGCCCACGCCGTCCATCGGACAGCCCCAGCGGACGGTGGATTTCCTCCGGGGCGAGGACGCGGAGCTGACCATACACGGCCGCCACGATCCGGCCATCATCCGCCGCATCTGCCCGGTGCTGGACAGCGTCACCGCGCTGGTGCTGTGCGACCTGCTGACCCAGCGGTTTGGTACGGACTATCTGGCAAAGGAGGCGCGGACATGAACTGCGGATTGATCGGTTATCCGCTGGGACACAGCTACTCCCGCCAGATCCATCACGCGCTGGCGGATTACGACTACCATCTATGGGAGCTGAAGCCGAAGGAGCTGGCGTCCTTCCTGGAAAAACGCGGCTTCACGGGGATCAACGTGACCATCCCCTATAAGGAACAGGTCATCCCCTATCTGGACGGCCTGTCTGACACGGCCCGGGCCGTCGGTGCGGTGAACACCGTGGTGAACAGGGACGGCAGGCTGCTGGGCGACAATACGGATCTGCCCGGGATGCTGGCGCTGATCCGCCGCCTGGGACTGGAGCTGTCCGGGAAGAAGGTGCTGATCCTGGGCACCGGCGGCACGTCCAAGACCGCCCGAACCGCCGCGGTGCGGCTGGGCGCGGCGGAGATCTGCCGCGTGTCCCGCAGCGGCCGGGGAGATGCCGTTACCTATGAACAGGCGGCGGGGAAGCACGGGGACGCCGCCTTCGTCATCAACACAACGCCCTGCGGTATGTACCCTGATCTGGAGGGCTGTCCGCTGGAGTTGGAGCGCTTCCCCCGCCTGGAGGGTGTGGTGGACGCGGTGTATAACCCCCTGCGCAGCAATCTGGTGCTGAACGCCCGGCGGCGGGGCATCGCCGCCGAGGGCGGGCTGTATATGCTGGCGGCGCAGGCCGTCTATGCCAGCGCCCTGTTCCGGGGCTGCGAGGCGACCCGGGAGGAGATTGACCTGGCTTACGATACGGTGCTGCGCCAGATGGAGAACGTTGTGCTCATCGGTATGCCCTCCTCGGGCAAGACCACCGTGGGACAGCTGCTGGCGCAGCGCGCCGGCAAAGAATTCGTGGATACGGACGCCATGGTGGAGCAGGCCGCTGGCATGAGCATCCCGGCATATTTCGCCGCCCTGGGAGAGGACAATTTTCGGGAGAGAGAGCGGGAGGCGGTGGCCGCTGCAGCCAGCGTGGGCGGCCGGATCATCGCCACCGGCGGCGGCGCGGTCCTGCGGGAGGAGAACCTGCGGGCGCTGCGGCGCAGCGGACGGCTTATCTTCCTGGACCGCTCACCGGACAAGCTCACCGCCACGGCGGACAGGCCGCTGTCTGCCGACCAGGAGGCGCTGCGCCGCCGGTACGCCGAGCGGTATGACCTTTACTGTGCCGCCGCGGATCTCCGCGTGGACGGAGACGGCTCGCCGGAGGAGGTGGCGGAGCTGATCGAAAAGGAGTGGATACGATGAAGATACTGGTCATCAACGGCCCGAACCTGAATATGCTGGGCATCCGGGAGCCGGCCATCTATGGCAGCGGCACGTATGCGGAGCTGATGGAGCTGATCCGCGCCTATGGGGAAAAGACCGGCGCGGAGGTGTCCTTTTTCCAGTCCAACCACGAGGGCGCACTGGTGGATGCCATCCAGCAGGCGTACTTCGGCGGCGTGGAGGGCATCGTCCTCAACCCGGCGGCGTACACCCACACCAGCGTGGCACTGCTGGATGCGCTGAAGGCCGTGGCCATCCCCACGGTGGAGGTACACATCTCCGATGTCGCCGCCCGGGAGGATTTCCGGCAGATCAGTTATGTCCGTCCGGCCTGCGTCGCCACTGTGGCGGGTAAGGGCTTTGCCGGGTATCTGGAGGCTGTGGACATCCTGCTGAAAGGAGCGAAGCGCCTGTGACCGTTACGATTTTCCCGGGCAGGGCCGGGGGAACGGCGGCCGCGCCGCCGTCCAAGAGCTGCGGCCACCGGATGCTCCTGTGCGGTGCGCTGGCAGAGGGGGAGAGCCGCATCAGCGGCATCGCCCGAAGCCAGGATATGCTGGCCACTATGGACTGCATCCGGGCCATGGGCGGCGCGTGCCGCCTTGTCGGGGATGCGGCCCATATCACCGGCGTCGGCGGCGCTGTCCGTCCCGACGCGGTGTATCCCTGCCGGGAGAGCGGCAGCACCCTGCGCTTCTGCATCCCGGCGGCGCTGCTGCAGGGCGGAAGCGCCGCGTTCACCGGGGCACGGCGGCTGATGGAGCGGGGCGTGGGCATCTACGAGGATCTGCTGCTCCCCAGAGGGGTAATGGTGTCCAAAACACCGGAGTCCATCACGTTTTCAGGGAAGCTGACGCCGGGAGACTATACCCTGCGCGGAGACGTGAGCAGCCAGTTCGTCACCGGATTGCTGCTGGCGCTGCCGCTGCTGCCGGGTGACAGTACGCTCCGCGTCCTGCCGCCGGTGGAGAGCCGCCCCTATATCGATATTACGCTGGATGTGATGGCATCCTTTGGCGTCACCGCGGAGGAGCGGGAGCAGGATCTGTTTTTTATCCCCGGCGGGCAGCATTACGAAGGCCGCTGCGCCGCGGTGGAGGGAGACTGGTCCAACGCCGCCTTTCTGTTCGCACTGGGCAGCGGCGTGACCGTCACCGGGCTGCGGCCTGACAGCCTGCAGGGCGACCGGGTGTGCCGGGATATGCTGCGCCGGCTGGAAAGCCCCGGCGCGGTGCTGGACATTTCCGCCTGCCCCGATTTAGGGCCTGTGCTGTTCGCCGCCGCGGTGCGGAGCTGCGGCGCCGTGTTTACCGGCACGCGCCGCCTGCGTATCAAGGAGAGCGACCGGGCGACGGCCATGGCGCGGGAGCTTGCCAGGTTCGGCGCGGAGATGGCGGTGGAGGACGACAGAGTGACCGTACTCCCACGCCCGCTCCACGCCCCGGAAGAGATGCTGGACGGCCACAACGACCACCGCGTTGTCATGGCGCTGGCGGTGCTGTGCGCGTCGCTGGGTGGTACGATCCGCGGCGCGGAGGCCGTCAGCAAGAGCTGGCCGGATTTCTTTCGCACGCTGCAGGCGCTGGGGGTGCGCATGGAAATACAGCCCTGAACCTCCTGAAGAAAGGAAAATCTATCCATGAACATGGAATTCAAACGTAAACTGCCTGCGCCGCAGACTGTCAAGGATATGTATCCTGTGACGGAGAAGATGGCGCGGCAGAAACAGGAAAACGATCGGCAGATACAAGCCGTCATCACCGGGGAGGACCAGCGGCTGATGCTGCTCATCGGCCCTTGCTCCGCTGACAGGGAGGACGCCGTGCTGGAATATGCGGCGCGGCTTCAGGCGCTGCAGGAGCGGGTGAAGGACAAGCTCCTCATCGTTCCCAGGGTCTACAGCAACAAGCCCCGCACCACCGGCGACGGGTATAAGGGAATGCTGCACCAGCCCGATCCAAACGGCCAGCCGGACATCCTCAAAGGGCTTATCGCCATCCGGAAAATACACATGAAGGTGCTGGAGCAGACTGGACTTTCCAGCGCGGACGAGCTGCTGTATCCGGAAAACTATTACTACCTGTCCGACATTCTCTCCTATGCGGCCATCGGCGCGCGCTCTGTGGAGGATCAGCAGCACCGGCTCATCGCCAGCGGACTGGATGTGCCTGTGGGCATGAAGAACCCCACCAGCGGCGACCTGTCGGTGATGATGAACGCCATCCTGGCCGCCCAGCATCCCCATACGTTCCTGTTCTCCCAATGGGAGGTACACAGCAAGGGTAATCCCTTGACCCACGCCATCCTCCGGGGGTCGGTGAACAAATACGGGCGCTCGCTGCCCAACTACCACTACGAGGATCTGAGCCAGCTCTGGGAGCTTTATGCCAAGAGCGGGCTGGAAAACCCGGCGGTGATCATCGACACCAACCATGCCAACTCCGGCAAGCAGTGGGATCAGCAGGGACGCATCGCCAAGGAGGTGCTCCACAGCACCCGTCACAACGGGGACATCGGCCGCATGGTCAAGGGGTTGATGATCGAGTCGTACCTGTTGGACGGCTGCCAGAAGCCGGATGGCGGTGTGTACGGCCTGTCCATTACCGATCCCTGCATCGGCTGGGAAAAGACGGAGCAGCTGGTGCTGGAGCTGGCTGACCTGCGCTGACGTGCAGAGGTATACAGCAGTAAGAGAGGCGTGGCATTTGGCCACGCCTCTCTTATTGCGTATCGCGTGTCGGGCGTCAGCTGTTGTCTCTGCTGATGGGGCAGCGGTAGAGCAGATGCTTGAGCTTCTTGCGGTCGAAGGGGATAAGGGGATAGAGGTAGCCCCGGCCCACCAGGGGCTTGGTGGAGACGATGAGGACCAGTGTGAACAGCACACCGGCGATGAAGCCCCATAGGTCGAAAAGCCAAATCAGGATCAGCAGGAGCATACGGCAGAGCTTGGTGGCATAGCCCATTTCGTAGCTGTGCTGGGCATAGTTGGCGATGGCCACGAAGGCCATGTAGACCAGCACCTCCGGCACGAGCCAGCGGGCCTGGACGGCGAAATCTCCTAAAATCAGCGCGCCGATCATGCTGAAGGAATTGCTGAGAACGTCCGGTGTGTTCAGGGACGCCAGCTTCAGCACGTCGATGATCAGCTCCACCAGAAGGAGCTGGATGATGAGGGGAACGTAGTATTCGTCCTCCACCAGCAGGAAGTGCAGGTTTTCGTGGAGGGTGTCCGGGTTCTTCACCAGCAGATACCAAAGGGGCGTGACGAATATGGTCAGCAGCAGTACCAGGGTGCGGACGATCTGAAGGTACGTGCCGATGAGGGGCGGGAAGTAGTAGTCGTTGATCTCCTCGTTGAACCGCAGCAGGGTGGTGGGCAGCAGCAGGGCGGAGGGGGAATTGTCCACCATCAACACCACGTCACCCTCCATGATGCAGGCGGTGGCCACGTCAGGGCGCTCAGTGTATCGGACCTTAGGAAAAGGATTCCAAAACTGACGGGGGGAGAGCGCCTCGGTGAGAGACTCCTGGCTCATGGAGATGCTGCCCACGTCTACGGCGGCCAGCTTTTTGCGCAGCTCATCCAGCAGGGAAGGGTCGGCTTCACCGTCCATATAGCATAGCACCACGTCCGTGCCGGAGCGCTCCTTCAGCTGGACACGCTCCAACCGCAGACGGCTGTCCCGGACGCGGCGGCGGAGCAGGGCGGCGTTTTGCATCAGATTTTCCACAAAGCCGTCGTGACTGCCCCGGAGGACGCGGCTGGTGTCTGGCTCTTCGATGGAGCGGGTGGGGAACTGCTTCACGTCCATCAATATGCCGCCGGGCCAGCCGTCCACCACCAGCAGCGTCTTGCCGGCGAACACACCCATGACGGCCTTTTCACGGATGTTCTCCACCGCGGCGTCGCTGGCGGAGACGTAGCGGGCGCAGAAGTCCTCCGGGCCGGCGACATCCCGGAGAGAGGGCAGCGACTGCCACGCGGCGATGATGCGCTCCAGAATAGTCTCCTGGGCGTAGCCGTTCACCACCCACAGCCGGGCGCGGCGGCCTGCGATGAGCAGGTTGCGGGCCGTCATGTCGAAGCATTTGCCCACGCCCAGCTCTTGATCCAGCGATGCGGTGCGGGACTGAAAATCCTCCTGTGCCACGTGTCGTACCTCCCTGCGTAGTTTTCCGATAGTATGGCCGGAAACGGGCGGAAGTATGTATGTTTGGGACAAGCGGCGCATAGGCTGGTGCAGAACAAAGGAGGGAGTGCGTATGCGCAGAGAGGTATTGGCGGGGCTGGCACTGACGGTGCTGCTGTTCGGCAGCGCGTATTTGGCCGCCGGGGACGGCGCAGTGCCGGAGGAGACGAAAACGGAGCAGACGGCGGGTGACGCTGGGGTGACGCTGCGGGTGCTGGAGGACGGCACTGTGAAGGACATGACGCTGGAAAAGTATCTGCAGGGAGTCGTCCGGGGCGAGATGCCCGCCAGCTTTGAGATGGAGGCGCTGAAGGCCCAGGCGGCGGCGGAGCGAACGTATGTGTACTACCAGCTGGCGGCGGGACGGAAGGAGAAGCACCCGGAGGCGGATGTATGTACCGACCACACCTGCTGCAGCGCGTTCCTGTCGGAGCAGGCGGCCCGGGAGAAGTGGGGCGGGGACTACGATCCGTGGGAGGCGCGCATTGAGCAGGCGGTGGCGGAGACGGACGGGCAGGCGGTGCTGTACGGCGGACAGCCCATCCTGGCGGTGTTCCACTCCTCATCGGCGGGGAAGACCGCCGCCGCGGAGGATGTGTGGAGCGGTGAGCTGCCGTATCTGAAAAGCGTGGACAGTCCGGAGAATGAGGATAGCGTGCCCAACTATTACAGTGTGGTGGCATTCACGGCGGAGGAGGCAAAAGCGAAGCTGCTGGCGGCCCGGCCGGCGCTGAAGCTGAACGGGACGCCGGAGGACTGGTTGGGTACGATCACGGAGAACAGCTCGGGCCGGGTGGAGACGCTGGAGCTGGGCGGCGAGACGTGGAAGGGTACGGAGGTGCGCTCGGCCTTTGGCCTGCGGTCCGCCTGCTTTACGGCGGAGGCGGATGGGGAGAGCCTGACGTTCCGCGTCACCGGCTACGGCCACGGCGTGGGCATGAGCCAGTACGGCGCAAACCAGCTGGCCAAGAAGGGAAAAACGTGGCGCGAGATTTTGGAATGGTACTATGCGGGCGTGACTGTCGGACCATACGGTGGAAATGCGTGACAAACGACGGGGAATGTGGTATCATAACTTAGTTATGTGCGATATTTTACAGTTTGTTCAGGAAAACCGGGGGGCAAACGGTGTAATATCAATCACAACAGGAAAGACATAACTATACCAACCGGGAGGAGCTTCCTATGGCACGCAACATTTTGGTGGTAGAGGACGACCGCAACATATCCGATCTCATCCGCATGTATCTGGAGAAGGAGGGGTTCGAGGTACGCAGCGCCTACGACGGAGGCAAGGCGGTGGAGGAATACGACAAGCAGGCGCCGGACATGGTGCTGCTGGACATCATGCTCCCGGAGGAAGACGGCCTGCAGATTTTAAAAAAGCTGCGCGCCGCACCGGAGACGAGGCGGCTGCCTGTAATTCTGCTCACGGCGAAAAACTCGGAGTTTGACCGGGTGATCGGGCTGGACAACGGCGCGGACGATTTTATCTCCAAGCCGTTCAGCATGCTTGAGCTGATTGCGCGCATCCGCGCCGTTCTGCGGCGCTCGCAGCCCGCGCAGTCCGTGCGCGAGTACCGGCTCGGTCCGCTCTACGTCTGCCCCGAGCAGCACATTGTGCGGGTCGACGGGCAGGACGTGACGCTCACCAACAAGGAATTTGAGCTTTTGTGCCTGCTGCTGGACAATCAGGGACTCGTCCTCACCCGGCAGGTGCTGATGGACCGCGTCTGGGGCTTTGATGCAGAACGTGAAAACCGGACGCTGGACGTTCACATCCGCACGCTTCGCGTCAAGCTCGGCGCAGCAGGCAGTCTCATTGAGACGATTCGCGGCGTAGGCTATAAGCTGGGGTCCGGCACATGACGGGAAAAATCCTGCGCATTTCGTATCTGGTCGCCATCTCGGCGCTGCTGGCAAGCGCGCTGCTGTTTTTCGGCGTCATGTACCGCGACTATGAAGACGGCGCGTTTGCCAGGCTGCGCGCAGAAGCGGCGGCGATCTCTCAGGGTCTGGACGCCGCGGGCAGCGATTATTTTGACAGCTTCGTGCCGGACGACCGCGTGACGTGGATTGCTGCAAACGGCACCGTTCTTTATGACAGCGCCGCACCGGCGCAGCTTCTGGAAAGCCACGCGGACCGCGAGGAGATCGATCACGCGCTGCAAACCGGCGAGGCGCAGACCTCGCGCTATTCCAAGACGCTTTTGCAGCGCACGTTTTATTATGCAAAGCTTCTGGAGGGCGGCACCGTCCTGCGCGTTTCGTGCACGCAGAATTCGCTCCCTGCGATGATTCTTATGCTGCTCACGCCGTTTTTGTGGGTGGCGACGCTGGTGCTGATTCTCTGCGGCGTGCTGTCTTACCGGCTGGCGCGGCAGATCACGAAGCCCCTCAACGCCATCAATCCCGACAATCCTGCGCCGCTGCCGAGCTATCCGGAGCTGACGCCGCTGTTTGACAAGCTGCGCGAGCAGAACCGCACCATCGGCAAGCAGATGAACGAGCTGCAGCTGCGCCAGCGCGAGTTTACCGCAATCACAGAAAACATGCGCGAGGGCTTTCTGCTGGTCGACTGCAAGATGCATGTGCTCTCCAGCAACCACAGCGCGCTTGAGGTTCTGGGCGGACGGGAATTAAAGCCCGGCTGTCTGTTATACGACGCCGAATGCAGTCAGGAAATATTCGACGCCGTGGATACCGCGCTCTCCGGCTCGCATGCAGAGCTGCTTTTAACCATCGACGAGACGAGCTGGCAGGTGCTTGCAAATCCCGTCGTCGCCTCCGGGCAGGTGGCAGGCGCGGTGGTTCTGTTCATGGACGTCACCGAGCGCGAGCAGCGAGAGCGCCTGCGCCGCGAGTTTTCCGCGAACGTGTCGCACGAGCTCAAAACGCCGCTCACCTCCATCTCCGGCTTTGCAGAGCTGATGAAGGAGGGTCTGGTGCCGCCGGAGAAAATCCCGGAGTTTTCGGGCGATATCTATAAGGAGAGCCTGCGGCTGATCGGTCTGGTCAACGACATCATCCAGCTTTCCAGACTGGACGAAAACAGCACGCAGTTCCAGCGCGCGCCGGTCGATCTCTATGATCTTTGCGCGCAGAGCATCGAGCAGCTCTCCCCTGTCGCCGCGCGGCAGTCGGTGACGCTGGCGCTGACCGGAGAGCATGCGGAAATTGAGGGTGTGGAGCAGCTGCTCAAGGAAATGATCTACAATCTGCTCGACAACGCGATCAAATATAACGTTCCCGGCGGCAGCGTCACGGCATCTGTCCGCAAAAGCGCCGGACGGACGATTTTGAGTGTCTCGGACACCGGCATCGGCATTCCCTACGCCCACCAGCCGCGTGTGTTTGAGCGATTCTACCGCGTCGACAAGAGCCACTCGAAGGAGGTCGGCGGCACGGGACTGGGGCTTTCCATCGTCCGCCACGCCGCGCAGTACCACGGCGCAAGACTCGAGCTGAAAAGCCAGCCCGGCAAGGGCACTACAATCACCGTCACATTTTAAGCAGATCAGGTCCGGCAGACACTGCCGGACCATTTTGCTTGACATTTTGATCTACATGCTGTAAACTCAAGATAGTCTACAGCATGTAAACCGTCCATATGTCACGAAAAGGAGGCAATCTTTATGGCAGAAACCTCGCTCGGCGCTGCTGAGCTGCGCTTTGCCGAGCTGATCTGGGCGAACGCGCCTGTTTCCTCGGGCGCGCTGGTCGGGCTTGCAAACGAGGCGCTCGGCTGGAAAAAATCGACGACGTATACGGTCCTGCGCCGTCTGTGCGAAAAGGGTCTTTTTGAAAACGACGGCGGCACGGTGCGCGCGCTTTTGTCGCGGGAGGACTACCTCGCGCGCGAG
>ERZ1106939.1659-NODE-1659-length-16053-cov-11.718027_pt1 | contig 16053 bp, 18 predicted proteins | sample MGYA00403669_ERZ1106939 | MGnify/ENA primary metagenome ERZ1106939 (study PRJEB35170, sample SAMEA104062447) | human gut metagenome | biome: human gut; feature: human-associated habitat; material: faeces | place: Denmark | collected 2012-09-28 ...
TCATAGAGGAAGATATGGAAATAAGTTTGGACAACGATACACAAGTTGAGACGGTTGTTCTCTTGTCGCGGGGAACATATCCACAGAGTATCGAGGTAACGGTGGATGTGGACGAGGGCGAAGTGACCGAGCAGCCGACCTATAAGCGGATTCAGAAGTATGTGGAAGAGAACTATGGGTTCAAGGTGCATACGGCTTATATAGCCGAGGTCAAGCGTATGTGTGGTCTTGAGATGCACAAAGCACCAAACGCTGTTGAGCAGAGAAAACACGAGTACCATGCTTGTCCACCGGAAAAGGTTGCCGCGATCAAGGACGCGCTTAAGCATTTTGGACTGATATAAAATCACGCTCGGCACTTTATACTGCAAATTGGGGGCTACTTCATGACAAAACATGAGATCATTGTTGGTGATAGTAAGGACTTATCATCAATCCAAAATGAATCTGTCGATTTAATAGTGACATCTCCACCGTACCCGATGATCGAGATGTGGGATGACATATTTAGTGAACAGGACAAAGAAATAAAACTTGCCTTAAACGAAGGAAGAGGAATGGATGCATTTAATAAAATGCATTCTATTCTCAATGCCGTTTGGAATGAATGCGATAGAGTTCTTGCGACTAATGGATTTATCTGCATAAACATTGGCGATGCTACAAGAACACTTGCTGGAGATTTTCAGCTTTATTCGAATCATGCTCAAATCATTACATTTTTCATGAACAAGGGATATAGTGTGCTGCCAGATATTCATTGGAGGAAGCAATCAAATGCACCCAATAAGTTTATGGGATCTGGAATGTACCCTGCAGGAGCCTATGTAACATATGAGCATGAATATATTTTGGTCTTTAGAAAGGGTGGAAAACGCACATTCACTGGGGAATCCAAGCGACTAAGGCAAAAAAGTGCGTATTTCTGGGAAGAACGAAACGTGTGGTTTTCTGATCTTTGGGAGATAAAAGGGACATCACAAGTTATTCGTGCTACACAGGCAAGCCGCGACAGAAATGCATCCTTTCCGTTTGAAATACCGTACCGGCTTGTCAATATGTATTCTGCCGAAGGTGATACGGTGCTTGATCCCTTTGCAGGCCTGGGAACAACAGCCTTGGCTTGCATGGCAGCTAATAGAAATAGTATCAGCTATGACAGAGACCAAGTGATTGTTGACCTTGCGATAGAGAATATTTCAAAAACATCGAATGTTCTGAATGATGCGATTGATACGAGATTAAGAAATCACGTATCTTTTATTGACGGCCTGCCTCAGGAAAAAAGGGAAAAATGCTATGAAAATGCACAGCATGGCTTCCAAGTTAAAACAAAACAAGAGACTGCAATAAAGATTGATAGAATCGATTCGATTAAGATAAGCGGCAATAGTGTGATATGCACATATGAGTAAAGAACCGAGCGCGTAGATTTTACGCGCTCGGCTCTTTTGTCTATATACTCTATTATGGCTTTTTGGGAGGGAATCTCAAAAGCAAGTCGCGTTCAGCGACGATCTTTTTTTCTATGTCAGCAGGAACTTTTCCATCAATGGGCATGACGATAAAGACCTTGCCACCAAAATCCTGTTGAAAAGCTCGGTGACCTTTCTCCTCTGAAGAACGTGCCTTTCCCATATAGATTGAAATGTTTGCGGACTTATATGTAGTGGGCTTAACTTGAAGACCGATTTTGTATCCATTTACATCAGTCCACAAATCTACCCAATATGGTGATCCTTCGATTTCGCTCGGAGCGTCATAAAAAGGTATGCCGCCGATAGTCAAAGATGGAGTCATCGTATGCCGTGCTCCTTCATGTATCCGTTAAAAACGCGGTTAATAACTACCATTTGCATGTAGTTTATGCAATCGCTTTCGGTGACAGAATCTATCAGATTGGGATGGAATCGATCTTCTCCAGGGAGATCACCCTTAATGTGTCTATAAAGAGACTTTCCTAATGACACAATGTGTTCAAATGAGCGTACATTCGAATAGTAATACTCTTTCCACTCTTCAAGTGAAGATGGATTACATATTCTGATAGAGTCCGATGTGGGGCCAACGTTCTTCTTGAAATTAAGCTGCCATCTGTTCATGGCGTAGTTCAAAATAAACTCTTTTTCCGCCTTAGGCATAGATATGACCGCCTTTCTATAAAAATGGGAGAACACTAATGAAAGTTTACCACACTTGATTCAAATTGTACATTGGGATCGCGGATAAAATTAAAAAGATTTACGCTTTGCTATCGTCATTCGACAAAATCTATGCTATGATGACAAAAGAAGAACAGCGATCCTTGATTAAGTATCTGATCTCCGACGTTCAGTTATATATGCCAGAGGAGCGCAAGACAAAGGCGCATTTCTGCAAATCAATAACATACAGATTTCCAATAGAGAAAGAGTTATTGGCAGAATTTAGCGACAGCGGAGTACACGTGGAGACGGTTGTGGCTCTGTGGCGAGAATGATACGAAGAGACGTCAAGCGATGCTTGGCGTCTCTTTTTGTGGGGTGCATTGCTTCCCTTGTAAAGAGCGGCGCGGAAGAAATAGTGGCATTTTTACGGCTGCTGTGGTATACTCCTTTTGTATAGCGGGCTTGGAAAGATTACAAAAAGTTATTTCCTGTCGCAATAATACGAATTGTATACATATTTTGTCGAGAGGTGTGACCTATGACCTATTTGACTGCTTTTCTTCTGGGGCTGATACAGGGCGTGGCGGAGTTCCTGCCCATCTCCAGCTCCGGGCATCTGGCCATCGCCCAAAACCTGCTGGGGATGTCCGAGGCAGGGAGCGTACCGGAGTTTTTCGACGTGCTGCTGCATTTGGGCACGCTGGTGGCAGTGTTTGCCGCCTACTGGCATGAGATCTGCGACATGGTGGTGGAGCTGTTTCGGGGCATCGGCGATCTGGTGCATCGGACCACGCCCACGCCTGTGCCGCCGGCACGGCGGTTGATCCTGCTCATCATCGTCGGTACGCTGCCGCTGTTCGCGGTGCTGCCCATCCGCAAGGCGGTGCAGGGCCTGAGCGACAATATGTTCTTTGTGGGCGGCGCGCTGATCTTCACGGGACTGCTGCTGTTCGTGTGCGACGGCGTGCGGAAGGGCCGCAAAACGGAGCGCAGCGCCACATGGCTGGATGCGCTGCTGGTGGGCATGGGCCAGGCGCTGGCCACGCTTCCCGGTGTGTCCCGATCCGGCATGACCATCACCGCCGGCTGCTTCGTGGGCTATGAGCGGCAGTTCGCCGTGCGGTTTTCATTCCTGTTGAGTATCCCCGCCGTGCTGGGCGCCAACATCCTGTCCATCGGTGACGCTGTGGCGGCGGGCATCAACGCCGCGGAAGTACCCATGTATCTGGTGGGTGTCGTAACCGCCGCCGTGGTGGGGTATCTCTGCATACGGCTGCTGAAATATGTGGCCAGCAAGGGGCGCTTTGGCGCATTTGCGTATTACTGCTGGGCTGTGGGTGTGCTGACCCTGGTCCTGCAGGCTGTGAAATGAGGTAACGTATGGCATCTACACAGAAGAAAATCTCTGGCAAGGGCCGCAAGACGCCGCCCAAGCCCGAGCCGCCTGCCTATAACACCGCCGCCCGCATGGTGGGCGGCGTGGTGTGCGCGCTGCTGGCGCTGTGCATCCTGGTGAGCTATTTCAACGTGGACGCGCTGCTGCTGACGTTCACGGCCAAGGTGCTGCGGGGCGCACTGGGCTACGGCTATTATCTTACCGCGCCGGCACTGGCGGCCATCGCCTATATCCAGCTGAGTCATAAGGGCCGGCCGGTGATCCTGCGGACGTTCTGCGCGGCGCTGCTGCCGCTGCTGGTGGGCGTGCTGTGCCACCTGCTGCTGTGCGCGGCAGTGTATGATTTTTCCGCCGGCTTCCTGGGCCGATTCTGGGCCGATGGGCAGGCGCTGCGCTGCGGCGGTGTGCTGGCCGGTGTGCTGGCGGTGGGCGGTACGGCGCTGCTGAGCAAGGTGGTGACCATCATCCTGACCATCGTGCTGCTGCTGGCATCGCTGCTGGGGGCGCTGCACATGACGCCCCAGGAGGCGGCGGAGCGGATGCGCAGCTACCGGGAGAGTCTGCGGGAGGATGAGGACGAGGAGGTCGTCCCCGAGGACTTTACCGCACCTGCGGCGGACAAGCCCGCGAAAAAGGCGGCGAGGTCCGCCAAAAAGCGGCCTAATATCGACATTCCCCTGGACAGCGAGCGGCCCGGCGTTGACCCGGATACGCTGCCGCCGGTGAAGACGTTCTTTGCCCGGCGCGGCGACGATGTGCGCACGCCGGACGAGGTGCTGCGGGGCGGGCCTGCGCCTGCGCCCCAGCCCATCGGTGATGCACCGGCGGAGACAGCGGCAGAGCCTGCCGCCGAAGCGCCCGCGCCGAAGAAGCCCCTCAGCGACAAGCAGAGGAAAGCACAGCTGCAGCAGGAGGTGGAGACGGCAGCCCAGGAGGTCAGCCAGGCTATCGAGGAGGAGCTGGCCCAGGGCGAGGAAACGTACCACTACCCGCCTATCACACTGCTGGAGGAAAACAGGGGCGGCAACTACACCGAGGTCGGTGCGGAGCTGCGGAACAATTCCCGGCGGCTGGCGGAGACGCTGCGGTCCTTCGGCGTAGATGCCAAGGCGGGGGAGGTCATCCACGGGCCCAGCGTGACCCGATATGAGTTTACCCTGGATCAAGGCGTGAAGCTGAGCAAGGTCACCAACCTCAGCGACGACATCGCCCTGGCGCTGGGCGCCAGCGGCGTCCGCATCGCGCCTGTGCCCAACAAGATCTCCGCCGTGGGCATTGAGGTGCCCAACAGAACCGTGACCGCCGTGCGTATCCGGGACGTGATCGAGTCCCGGGAGTTCGCCCAGCATCCCTCCACCGTGGCCTTCGCCGTGGGCAGGGACATCGGCGGCAACAACATTGTGGGGAATATCGCCCGGCTGCCCCATGTGCTTATCGCCGGTACGACAGGCTCGGGCAAATCCGTGTGTACCAACTCGCTGATCGTCAGCCTGCTCTATAAGTCCACGCCGGACGAGGTGCGGTTCATCATGGTGGACCCCAAGATGGTGGAGCTTGCGCCGTACAACGGCATCCCCCACCTGCTGATCCCGGTGGTGACCGACCCGAAGAAGGCCGCCGGGGCGCTGCAGTGGGCGGTGTTTGAGATGATGAAGCGGTACAAGATGTTCTCCGCGAAGGGCGTGAAGGATCTGGCGGGGTACAACGCCCTGGCGGAGACGGACGAGGACGTGAAGAAGCTGCCCACCGTGGTGGTGGTCATCGACGAGCTGGCCGACCTGATGCTGGTGGCGGCCAAGGAGGTGGAGGAGTCCATCTGCCGTGTGGCCCAGATGGGCCGTGCCGCCGGTATGCACCTGGTCATCGCCACCCAGCGTCCCTCGGCGGACGTGATCACCGGTCTGATGAAGGCCAATATCCCCAGCCGCATCGCCTTCGCCGTGGCCAGCTCCATGGAGTCCCGCATCATTCTGGACACCACCGGCGCGGAGAAGCTGGTGGGCAAGGGCGATATGCTCTACTTCCCCCTGGGCGACACCAAGCCCACCCGTGTTCAGGGCTGCTTCATCACCCCGGAGGAGATCGACCGTGTGGTGAAGTTCGTCAAGGACGAGGCCGGCGAGGCCCACTACGACCAGGACGTGATCGAGAAGATCCAGCAGGCGGTGGACGCCAAGGCCGACAAGGGCGGCAAGGTCCCCTCCGGCGACGTGTCCGACGACGGCGACGATGCCGACGAGCTGCTCTCCGCCGCCGTAGAGGTGGTGCTGGAGACGGGTCAGGCCTCCGTGTCCATGCTCCAGCGCCGTCTGAAGCTGGGCTACTCCCGCGCCGCCCGCCTGGTGGACCAGATGGAGGAGCGCGGCTATGTGGGCCCCTTCGAGGGAAGTAAGCCCCGCCAGCTGCTCATCACCCGCGAGAAGTGGCAGGAGCTGCAAATGGCCAAGGGCGCATCTCCGGCGGAGGCGGACAAGCCCGCCGACCGTTACGGCAGCATCCACGACGTGTTCGAGAGCCACGACGCACTTGAATAATACATATCCCCCGGCCGAAGGCCGGGGGATATTTTCTTGCTTACACCGTGCCGGTGACGGTCAGCACCGCCGTGCCGGGGGTGGTGCTGTACGCGCCGGTGGCGGCGTCCTGAGTGAAGGTGGCCGCGGGCACCGTGACCACGCCGGCCGCCGTGGCGAATACGCCGGTAGCCGCGTCGTAGGTGTACTGGGTGGGGGCGGTCAGCGCCGTGCCGTTCAGCGTCACCGTCAGGTCCGTCAGCCGCGGGTCGAAGGTGTCGGTGATAACGATGGCCGCCGCGGCGTCCGCCGCCGTGTTGCCGGTGTTCTGGATGGTGAAGGTGTACGTCAGGCGGCTGTTCTCCGTCACCGTGGTGGGGGAGAGGGACTTGTTGATGGTCAGTGCCGGCGCCGCCTCCGGTGCCACCGTCTCCGTGGCGGTAACGGGGTTTGTCAGCCCCGCGCCGGTGACGGACGCGCTGTTGGTGACGGTGCCCTCCGCCGTCGGCGGCGCGAAGGCCGTGGGCACGGCCTCATAGGCGATAACGGCATTGCCGCCCGCCGGCACGGTGATGCCGGTGAACGTCAGCGGCGGCCCGGCGGTGACGGCGGGTGCCGCCTGCAGAACGCCGTTCTGATAGTACCGCACAGACCCGGCGGTGTAGGACAGGGGATACACCGTCCCGGCGTTGAAGGTGTAGCCGCCCAGATCGTCGGTAATGGTCAGCCCCGTCAGCGGTGCGGTGCCGCTGTTGACCAGAGAGAGGATATACGTCACGCGGCCGTCGGTGCCGTAGGTGGGCACCACGGCGGTCTTGGCGGCGGTCAGCGTCTCCGTCAGCTCACCCACCGTCACGTTGGAGGTGGTGGTCTGGCCGTTATAGGTCAGCGTTGCCTGGTTGGTGAAAGTTGCCATGATAGGACCTCCTGTGTTTAATTTCGCGGGTCGTGCCCGCAGTCCAGTGTATGCGCCGCGGTCCCCGACGGTCCGTACTTGCCAAGCGGCGGCCCGTCGGGTATAATAGAAGCAGAAATACGCGGCGGCCCGGACCGCCCGGATACAGGAGGGTGTGATAGAAGCATGGAACTGAAAAAATTGCCCCATATCGAGATCGAGGTGGCGCCCCTGCCGGGCAAAAAGCTGCCGGCGGCGGTAAATACCCTGCGTAAGCTGGATGTAAAAAAGGTGGGCCTCATCGCCGGCGGTACGGCGGCGGTGCTGACCGTGGTCTCCGTGGCCGGCCGCTACGGTATCTACCGCGGCGCGGTGGCGGCGGAGCTGAAGCGCCAGCTGGCGCCGCTGCACCGCAAGCTGGACCAGCTCCAGGCGGAGAACCGTATGCTCCGTGCCGAGCTGGAGCAGCTGAAAAAAGAAAAGACCAACGAAAACTGAAAAAAAGGAAGCACCCGTCAGGGTGCTTCCTTTTTGCCATTGTCACAGCGCCGCGGTGACCTCCCGCAGCCATTGCCGGACCTCCGTCGGCACCAGCGGGGCGATCTGTGCATACACCCGCCTGTGATAGCCGTTCAGCCAGTCCCGTTCCGATGCCGTCAGCAGCGCCGGGTCCAGGGCGTCCCGGTCGAAGGGCGCCAGCGTCAGCGTCTCAAAGCGCAGAAAGCCCGCCACCTCCGCCGGCTGCACCAGCAGCAGGTTCTCGTGCCGTATGCCGAAGCGTCCGGCGGCGTAGTATCCCGGCTCATCGGAGATGACCATGCCCGTCTCCAGCGCCGGGTGTGCCAGTCCCTCCGCAATGCGCCAGCGGAAGGAGGGCGGCGCCTCGTGTACGCTGAGCACGCACCCCACGCCGTGCCCGGTGCCGTGGTCGTAGTCCAGGCCCTCCCGCCACAGCGGGCCCCGGGCCAGTGCGTCCAGATTTTCCCCCATGACCCCCTGGGGGAATTGTGCCATGGCCAGCTGTATGTGGCCCTGCAGCACCTGTGTGGACCTCCGGCGTTCCTCGTCCGTGATGGGGCCCAGCGCTATGGTGCGGGTCACGTCCGTCGTGCCCCGGGCGTAGTGTCCGCCGCTGTCCACCAGCAGCAGTCCCTGCGCCTTCAGCGGCACGTCCGTCTCCGGTGTGGGGGCGTAGTGGACCACGGCAGCGTGGGGGCCATAGGCGGCGATGGTCTCGAAGCTGTCCTCCAGAAAATCCACCTGCTCTGCCCGATACCGGCGCAGCAGCGCTGCGGCGGACAGCTCGGTGTACGCCTCCGGCCGTGTCTTCATCTCATACAGGAAGCGGCACAGCGCCGCGCCGTCCTGCAAATGCGCCTGCCGGAAACCCGTCTGTTCGCTCCCGGCCTTCACCGCCTTGCGGCGGGCAGCGGGGCTGGGCGTGTCCGTCCACGCCGTGTGGGCCAGACATTCCGCGATGCGGCTGTTGGCCGTGGCGCTGTCCGCCAGCACCCGCGCGCCCTCCGGCAGCGTCCGCAGCGCGTCGTAGATATCCCCGTAGGGCCGCAGCGCTGCGCTGTCTGCCGCCAGCGCGGCGCGTATCTCCGGCGTGAAGCTCTCTGCCTGGGCATATAGCGCGGCGCTGTCCGTGCCCACCAGCAAAAAGCCCAGGAATACCGGCGTGCATGCCACGTCGCCGCCCCGCAGCTCCAGTGTCCAGGCCACGTCCGTCAGATCGGTCAGCAGCAGCCATTCCGCCTTCTGCGCCGCCATGTCCTGCCGCAGGGCCGTCAGCTTCTCCCGCCGCGTCACCCCGCTGTCGAAGGCCCATACCGGCGCGGTGGACAGGTCGGGCCGGTCCGTCCAAACGCCCGCCGCCGGGTCGAAGCCGCCGTCCAGCCGGATGTGCTTGTCCGCCAGCGCCTTTTCCAGCGTCCGGTGCAGCCGTGTGCTGACGGTCCGGCCGTCAAAGCCCAGGGCTCCGCTCTCCGGCAGCTGCTCCGCCAGGAATTGGGACAGCGTCGGCACGCCCGGCTGGCCGGCGCGCATCAGCTGTATGCCGCTGCCCTCCAGCTGCCGTTCCGCCTGCAAAAAGTATCGCCCGTCCGTCCACAGGTATGCGCCCTCCCGCAGCACCGTCAGCGTTCCCGCCGAGCCGGTGAACCCGGACAGGAACTCCCGGGCCTTGAAATGCGCTCCCACATACTCCGAGCCGTGAAAGTCGTCGGTGACGACGATGCAGCCCGCCAGCCCGCGCGCCTCCATATTCTGCCGCAGCGCGGCCAGCTTTTCCGTAACGGTCATGGTGCTCACCCTTTCTCACGGAACAGTATAGCACACTTCCCGCAGAATTCCACCCCTGTCTGCGCAATTGTGCGCTCCGCCGCCCGAACATTCATATACCGCGTATAAACATATATCAAAGGTGTATATAATGCCGCGTAGAGGTGTATAAAACGTACACGATAGATATGTGAAAGAGAAAGGGAAAGAAAGGGGAATGTTCAATGAGAAAAGAACGGGAACGCCGTACCCTTGAGACGGCGGGAATGCTGTTTACCCTGCTTTTCGGCAACCTGCTGCACTTTGTCTACGACTGGACCGGTCAGGCCGGCTGGGCCGCGTATCTCTCCGCCGTCAACGAATCCACCTGGGAGCACATGAAGCTTTTGGCCGTTCCCTGGCTGGTGTGGACCGTCGTCACGATCATCGTAAACCGTTGTGCCGCAAGCGCTTTGCCCAGGGCCATCGGCCTGCTCGCCGGCCTCGCCGCCATCCCGGCCCTGTTCTATACCTACACCGGTATCCTGGGAAAAAGCGTGGGCGTGGTCAACATCCTGATCTTTCAGGCCGCCGTGCTGCTGGCATATTTTGTCAGTGCCGCCCTGCAAAAGAGCGCCCGCCTCTCGTCCGTTCCTTTCCAAATATTGGGCATTCTGCTCCACCTGCTCGCCGCCCTCGCCTTCCTTTTTTTCACGTCCTTTCCCCCGTCCCTTCCCCTGTTTGTGGACCCCACAAACGGCACCCGCGGCATACCGCCAAAAACGCTGTGATACCAACGGTTTGCAGCTGAAAGAAAGTGGCGTTTCCCACATCGGAAAGCGCCGCTTTTTTTGCGGAAATTTGCCTCTTGACAAACGTACAACTGTTGATATAATAAACGTATGATTACAAAAATGCACTTGCTTAGGAGGTGGCTGTGTGACCCGAAGAGAACGGCAGCTGCTGGAGTGGATACGGGAAAACCCGTGTATTTCCCAGCAGGAGCTGGCCGACAAGGCCGGTATTACGCGGTCCAGCGCCGCGGTCCACATTTCCAACCTGATGCGGAAGGGCTACATTGCCGGCCGCGGCTATCTGCTGCGTGAGGCGCCCTACATCGCCGTGGTTGGCGGCGTGAATATGGATATCGGCGCGGTGTCCGACGCGCCGCTGGTGGCCCGGGACTCCAACCCCGGCCGGGTGACCACCTCTCTGGGCGGCGTGGGACGGAACATCGCCCACAACCTCTGCCTGCTGGGTGAGCAGGTGTCCATGATCACCGTGCTGGGGCAGGATAGCTTTGCCCAGTCTGTGCGGGAGAACGCGGCGGATATCGGCCTTGACCTGAGCCACAGCGCCACCATTCCCGGCGGCCGGACGGGCACCTATCTGTTTATCGACGGCTGCGACGGCGACATGGCCCTGGCCGTGAACGACATGGCCATCTATGAGCACATCACGCCGGAGTTCCTGCGGCAGCGGCTGGATTATATCAACCATGCCGATCTGGTGGTGGTGGAGACGAACCTGCCGGAGGCGTCTATCCAGTGGCTGTGCAGCCACTGCACCGCGCCTGTCCTGGCCGATCCAGTCAGCACCATCAAGGCGCCGAAGCTGCTGCCGGTGCTGGATAAGCTGACGGCGCTGAAGCCCAACCGCATGGAGGCAGAGCTGCTCAGCGGCGTGACCATCCGCGATGAGACAGACGTTCAAAAGGCCGCGAAGGTCCTGCTGGACAAGGGCGTTCAGCAGGTGTATATCTCCCTGGGGAGCGATGGCCTGTACGCCGAGGACCAGGCGGGGCGGCACGTGCGCCTGCCCTGCCCGAAGGTGCAGGTGGTGAACGCCACCGGCGGCGGGGACGCCATGGCGGCGGCGCTGGCCGCGTGCATCGCCCACGGGAAACCCCTGGCGGAGTGCGCGCGGAAGGCCGCCGGGGCCGGTGCGCTGGCCTGTACGGCGGCGGAGACCATCCACCCCGGCATGAGCTGGGAGAATGTGGACTATATTTTGGACAATACAGGCATGAGCAAAAAAGCGTAAATAATATTGCATGACATAAGGAGGTACAAGTTATGAACCGTTATCTGGACGTGGCCCCTGAGGTGCAGGAGGCTTTGAAGGCCGGCAAGCCCGTTGTGGCGCTGGAGAGCACCATCATCTCCCACGGTATGCCCTATCCCCAGAATGTGGAGACGGCACTGAACGTGGAGAAGATCATTCGTGACGGCGGCGCGGTGCCCGCCACCATCGCCATCATCGGCGGTCGGCTGAAGGCCGGATTGACCCCCGAGGAGATCGACTATCTGGGCAAGACCGGCGCCGGCGTCACCAAGGCCAGCCGCCGCGATCTGCCCATTCTGGTGGCGGAGGGCCGCGACGGCGCCACCACCGTGACCACCACCATGATGATCGCCGCCATGGCGGGCATCCAGGTGTTCGCCACCGGCGGTATCGGCGGCGTGCACCGCGGGGCCGAGACCACCATGGACATCTCCGCCGATCTGGAAGAGCTGGCCCATACCCCGGTGATGGTGGTGTGCGCCGGCGCCAAGTCCATCCTGGACCTGGGATTGACCCTGGAGTATCTGGAGACCCACGGTGTGCCGGTCATCGGCTATCAGACCGAGGAGCTGCCCGCGTTCTATACCCGCAAGTCCGGCTTTAAGGTGGACTACCGGCTGGACACCCCCAAGCAGCTGGCCGAGGCCTTCCATGTGAAGCGCGAGCTGGGGCTGGAGGGCGGTATGCTGGTGACGAACCCCATCCCCGAGCAGTACTCCATGGATGCCGACGTGATCAACAAGGCCATCAACGAGGCAGTGGAGGAGGCCAAGGAGCAGGGCATCCACGGCAAGGCCACCACGCCCTTCCTGCTGGCCAAGATCAAGGACATCACCGGCGGCAGCAGCCTGGATGCCAACATTCAGCTGGTGTATAACAACGCGAAGCTGGCTGCGGCCACGGCCTGCGAGCTGGCCAAGCTGGCCAAATGAGCCAGCCGTCGCTGGGCTTTGTCGGCGGCGCGGACGGACCTGTGACGGTATTCGCCTCCGGCGGCGGTACGGCGCTGCTTATCTATCTGGCGCTTATCAACCTGACGACGTTCATCATCTATGGTGCGGACAAGCGTCGGGCCAGGCAGGGCAAATGGCGGGTGCCGGAAAAGACGCTGTTCCTGCTGCCGCTGCTGGGCGGCAGTGTCGGTGCGCTGCTGGGTATGCGGGTGTTTCACCACAAGACGAAGCACTGGTATTTCGTCTGGGGCGTGCCCGCCATACTGCTGGCACAGCTGGCACTGGCGGTCTGGTTACTGACGAGGTAAGGAGGACATACTATGCTGGTACGAAAAGCGGTTCCGGCGGATATCCCCGCTGTGACCGCCATTTACGAGGCGCTTCTGGATCGTGAGGAGCGCGGCGAGCTGTCCACCGGCTGGACCCGGGGCGTATACCCCACGGAGCAGACGGCTCTGGACGCGCTGGCTGCCGGCACACTGTATGTGCTGGAGGACGGGGGACGTGTTGCGGCCGCCGCCAAGCTGGACCAGAACCAGATGGCGCAATACAGCCAGTGTACCTGGCGGCACGACGCGCCGCCGGAGCAGGTGCTGGTGCTGCACACACTGGTGGTGGACCCCACTGTGAAGGGCAGGGGGTACGGCACGGCTTTTGTGGCCTTCTATGAGCAGTTGGCCCGGGAAACGGATCGGCCGTACCTGCGGATCGACACAAACGCCCGCAACACGCCCGCCCGGGCGCTGTACAAAAAGCTGGGCTACACCGAGGCGGGCATCGTGGCCGGGACCTTTAACGGCATCCCGAACGTGCAGCTGGTGTGTCTGGAGAAAAAGGTATAAAACAAAGGACAAGGAGGTGCCGGAGATGGCATTGATCCATGTAAACGAGAGCGACTTCCGGGAGCAGGTCCTGGAAAACAGCGGCACGGTGCTGGTGGATTTCTGGGCCAACTGGTGCGGCCCCTGCCGTATGCTGGGCCCCGTGCTGGAGCAGCTGGCCGCTGACCGGCCGGATGTCACCGTGGCCAAGGTGGATGTGGACGAGAATATGTCCCTGGCCGCGGCCTACGGCGTGGAGAGCATCCCCATGCTGCTGGTGTTCAAAAACGGCCAACTGGTGAACAAGTCCATCGGTTTTGTCTCCCAGCCGGAGATCGAGAAGCTGCTTCAGTAAAAGTGTCTATGACGCAGTAAAAGCAGCGCCCTTGAGGGCGCTGCTTTTAGTATGCGCTTTTGCGGTCAGTCGGCAGAAATATAATCCAGTACACCCCACGAGCCGCCGATTTTTACCACATAGACGTCGATCTTTGTGCGTTCGATCTCGTCCTCGCCGGTGATTTTTGCCTTGGCGGTGACAACGCAGGCATCAGAAATGGAGTCGGTATCAAAGTTGATATCGCGTTCCAGAATCTTGACCCATACTGCACAATCCTCCAGTGCCTTCTTGACGGAGATGTCCTTCGTCCTTGTCACCTCCGTTGTGACCTTATACTCACCGTATTCGTCCTCAAGCTGTTCTTGGAAGCTGCTGTCAACAGCCTTGTAAAAATCGTTCCACGAGGAAATATCCGCAGAGTATTCATCGCTCATGGCTTCAAAGAATTCCTCCTCGCTGCCGTCGTATTCGGAGAGCCGGATGGCATTGAAGTCAAAAGCCCACAGGGACGTGGCGGTCTTGTCATCGGTGTAGAAGGCCTGCACATAGCGCTTGGCCACGGAGGACGGACTGTTGCGGCTCAGGAGAATCACGACCACAGCGATGACCACCGCAAGGGCGGCTGCGCCGATCAGAATAAATTTCAGCGGGGGTTTCTTGGCGGCGGCGACCTCCGTTTTCCCGGGGGCAGCGGTTTCTTCTGCTTTTTCGGGGGCGGCGACCTCCGGATCGCGGATGGGGATGTCCTCGGGCGCGGGAGTGGTGAAGTTGTTGTTCTCCATTTGTTTCTCCTCCTAATACTCAACTACGTTTGTAGTTTATAGTGACTATAAAAGTATAATATATTAAAGCGGAATTTGTCAAGCTAAACTATATTTGCAACTGCAAATTGCAAATGAGGTGAGTATATGACAGAGGAGATCAGGATCACAAAAAAGGCCGCCCGCAGAGGGGATGATGGCTATAAAGTTGTTTCCGTGCGGATGCGGGATGGCTTGATTGCGCGGCTGGATAAGCTGTCCGAGCAGACGAATCGCTCCCGGAATGAGCTTATCAACCTGCTGCTGGAGGCCGCCATCGATATTGTCAAGGTGGAGGAATAAGCTGGGGGAGGGAGAGACGAGGGGATGGGCTCTCCCTTCGGCAGCGCTTTGCGCTGCCACCTCCCTCAATGGGGGAGGCGAGGCGCGCTGCGCGCGCACATCTCATCCGCCCCTTCGGGGCACCTTCCCCTCAAGGGGAAGGTTTTGGGGGTGCGTGGGGGGATTGGCCTTGACAGCGGGGGGGTTCGCGGGTACAATGGGGCCAAAATGACGCCCGCGCAGGCGGGACGACCCAAGGAGGTAACGACTATGATGCATATCGGTCTGCTGGGCTTTGGCGTGGTAGGCGGCGGCGTGTGGGCGCTGTGCGCGCCGCGCGATGACCTGAATGTGAAGCGTGTGCTGCTCCGCAGTCCCAAAGAGGGCCTGCCGGAGGAGGTGGTCACCTTCAACGCCGATGACATCCTCAATGACCCGGAAATCGACACGGTGGTGGAGGTCATGGGCGGGCTGCACCCGGCCTATGAATATGTCTCCGCCGCGCTGGCGCGGGGCAAGAATGTGGTCACGGCCAACAAGGCACTGATCGCCGCCTATTACACGGAGCTGACGGCACTGGCCCGGGAGAAGGGCGCGGCCCTGCGCTGCACCGCCGCCGTGGGCGGCGGCATACCCTGGCTGACGAATTTGGAGCGCGTGAAGCGGCTGGATACGGTGTGCGCCGTGGGCGGTATTATGAACGGCACCACCAACTTTATCATGGACGCCATGCACAAGGCTCCGGTGGACTTCCCCGCCATTCTGAAGGAGGCCCAGGACCTGGGCTACGCCGAGGCGGACCCCTCCGCCGACATCGACGGCGACGACATCCGCCGCAAGCTGTGCATCTCCGCCAACATCGCCTTCGACGCGGCACTGGAGGAGACAGCCATCCCCACCTTCGGCATCCGGACGGTGACGGCGGCGGATATTGCGGCCTTCCGGGCCCACGGCTTCGCCTGCAAGCTGTTGGCCCGGGCCGAGAGCACGGACAGCGGCGTGTGCGCCTATGTGGAGCCCACGCTGGTGGGTGCCGGCGATCTGGAGGCGGCGGTGCCCGCCAACTTCAACCTCATCACCTATGAGGCCGAGCAGCTGGGCCGCCAGAGCTTCTACGGCCAGGGCGCGGGGCGCTTCCCCACGGCGGAGAACGTGGTGCAGGACTGCCTGACGGTGCTGTCCGGCAAGCGGGGCTTTTACACCGACAGGGCTGTGCCCATGTTCCTGACCAGCGGCGAGGCGCACCCCTACTACGTCCGCACCAGCGCACCGGATGCGTTCCTGCGGGGCCGCACCGCGGAGACATGGGACAACGGCGCGGTCATCACCGGCGCGGTGGACGTGTACGAAATGCTGGCCTGGGCCAAGGCTCAGCGTGAGAAGGACCCCGGCGTGTTCATCGCCGGTATTCGATAAAAAACGACGCAATGCGACGCAGTTCGACATCCTGCGGCAGTCTTTCACAAGGAGGATACATACCATGACCTATCAGGAGATCTTAGCCAACGCGCGGACCTGTATGGGACCCTACTGCAAGTCCTGTCCCGTGTGCAACGGCGTGGCCTGCAAGAACACCGTGCCCG
>ERZ1106939.1663-NODE-1663-length-15997-cov-14.355476_pt1 | contig 15997 bp, 12 predicted proteins | sample MGYA00403669_ERZ1106939 | MGnify/ENA primary metagenome ERZ1106939 (study PRJEB35170, sample SAMEA104062447) | human gut metagenome | biome: human gut; feature: human-associated habitat; material: faeces | place: Denmark | collected 2012-09-28 ...
AAGGATTCGAACCCTCACAAACGGAGTCAGAGTCCGGTGTGCTACCATTACACAAATCCGCTAAGCGCAGTAGCTATTATACCGTAAAATCGGAATTTGTCAATACCCATTCCGAAATTTTTGAGAAAAAACAGGCGATCTTTTGACCGCCTGTTTATTACATTATTTCGTTATCCGTTTATCAGCGAATGATGAAGTTAACGGAGGTGTCGCCCTGTTCGTCAACGCCGAACTCGTAGTCCTTGCCGGGCAGGATCGCGTTTACTGCGATGCCGACGAGGGATGCTACTGCGAGGCCGGAGAGGGATACGATGCCGATCTGGATGCTGCCGACGGAGTAGTTGATGCCGATCGCGAGGACGAGGATAAGAGCTGCTACGATGACGTTGCGGCTGTTGGTGAAGTCGACCTTGTTCTCAACGACGTTGCGGACGCCGACTGCGGAGATCATACCGTAGAGGATGAGGGATACGCCGCCGATGGTTGCGGTGGGCATTGCGGTGATGAGGGCTGCAAACTTCGGGCAGAAGGAGAATACTATTGCGAAGCATGCCGCGATGCGGATCACGCGGGGGTCATAGACCTTGCTGAGTGCGAGAACGCCGGTGTTTTCACCGTAGGTGGTGTTTGCAGGTGCGCCGAAGAGAGCTGCCAGGGTGGTTGCAAGACCGTCGCCGAGGAGGGTGCGGTGCAGGCCGGGGTCAGCAACATAGTTTTTGCCGACGGTGGAGGATATTGCGCATACGTCGCCGATGTGCTCGACCATGGTTGCAAGAGACAGAGGAACGATGGTGAATACTGCGCTCAGGAGCATGCCGGTGTCAACATTCATGTTGAAGAGGTGGAACACGGTCCTGTCCCAGTTGATGGGAAGGCCAAGCATATCAGCCGCTGCGACGGACTCAACGACTTTTGCACGGGATGCCGGGTCAAAGATCATGGAGATGACATACGAGCCAAGGACACCGAGGAGGATGGGGATGATCTTGGTCATGCCCTTGCCCCAGATGTTGAAGCAGATAACGATGACTATTGCGGAAACGGCGACGAGCCAGTTTGCGTTGCAGTTAGTGATCGCGGAGGAGGACAGGATCAGGCCGATGGAGATGATGATGGGACCTGTTACTATCGGGGGGAAGAACTTCATAACCTTCTTTACGCCGAAAGCTTTGAACAGTGCCGACAGGATCACATACATAAGTCCTGCGCAGGCAACGCCGAAGCAAGCGTAGATAAGCAGGTCGTTATTGTATATCGGCTGTCCGGCTGCATCTACGCCAACCTGACGGATGGCATTGTAGCCGCCGATGAAAGCAAAGGACGAGCCGAGGAATGCGGGAACCTTGCGCTTGGTGATAAAATGGAACAGCAGAGTGCCGAGTCCGGCAAACAGCAGGGTCGTTGCGATGTCAAGTCCCGTAAGGATGGGGACGAGGACGGTCGCGCCGAACATTGCGAACATGTGCTGGATTCCCAGAACCAGCATTTTGGGAGTGCCAAGGGTGCGTGCGTCGTACACGGGTCCATTAATCACGGTTTTTTCTTTCATTAGTGATTGTACCTCTCTTTGTGTAGTTTTGATTTATATTAAGGGTATTTGCTGACTTATTATTCGATCTCCATAAGATAAACGCCCGTTTCGCCGTCAAACTCCGGCAGGCGAACCTCAATTAGCTCGGCGCGTGAGGTCGGAACGTTTTTGCCGACGTAATCGGCTCTTATGGGAAGCTCACGGTGGCCGCGATCGACAAGGACGGCAAACTGGATGCTGCGCGGACGGCCTGCGGTGAACACGGCCTCGATGGCGGCGCGCGCCGTGCGGCCCGTGTACAGCACGTCATCGACCAGAACGACGTTTTTATCGTTTACATCCGCGCCGATATCGGCCTTTGTTATGACCGGCTGATCGCTCTCGTGCGTGAGATCGTCGCGGTAAAACCTTATATCCACGCTGCCGCAGGGAACGGTCGCATCCTCGATCTTCTTTATGTTATCGCGTATGCGCTCGGATATGGGCACTCCCCTTCTGCGGATACCGATCAGAACGACGTCTTCGACGCCCTTGTTCTTTTCGGTTATCTCGTGGGATATTCTCATAAGTGCGCGGCTCATTGCCGCCTCATCCATAAGTCTTGCCTTGAGCTTCACATTATCACCCCGAACAAAAGAAAATCGCCCTGCCGAGAATCGGCAAGACGCGCAAGAGCATGACTCTCCCTTCGGAGAGATGCACAATATCTGCGATTTTGCCGGCTTCTCTGAACCGTCTTAAAAATCTTTTCTATGCGATTATACTTGCTCATTCACAATTTTGCAACACCTTTTTTGCATTTCGGTCAATATAACAAAATCCGGGGCATTTCGCCCCGGATTTTATGCTCATTTAGCCACATTGTATATATCTTCGCGCAGATGCAGGAAGGTCGGAAGCTGGCGGCGGACGGAATCGACCTCGTTAAGGTCGATATCGCAATAAAGTATCTGTTCCTTTTCGTCGCAGGAGGCTTTGACCATGCCAAAGGGGTCTGCTACCGTCGAGTGCCCCCAGCATTCGTAATCAAAGCCCTCGTATCTCGCAGCCGACGCTCCGACGAAGAACACCTCGTTATCCATAGCTCTTGCGCGGACGCTCAGCTCCCAGTGTCTCGGACCGGTGGTCATATTGAACTGCGCAGGGCACAAAATGACCTCGGCTCCCCTTTTGGCCATGGCTCGCGCAAGCTCGGGAAAGCGGATATCAAAGCATATCTCAACTCCCATTCTGCCGAATTTCGTATCGAACACCGTGATATCCTCGCCGGGTGCAAAGCTGTTGGACTCTTTAAACCGCACTCCGCCCTCGATATCTACGTCAAACAGATGTATTTTTCTGTGACGCGCGATCTGCTCTCCGTTTTCGTCAAACACAAAGCAGGTGTTATAAAGCTTATCGCCGCACTTTTCCGGCACAGAGCCGCCGACAAGTATAACTCCGTTTTCCCTCGCCCAGCGCGACATGGCTTCCCTGCTCTCGCCGTTTTCGCTGTCGGCAAAGGCGTGGAAATACTTTTTTGAATACGGACAGCTCCACATTTCCGGCAGAACTACAAGCTCAGCGCCGTTATCGGCGGCCTCGCTTATCATCTTTTCCGCTTTGGCAAACGTCTTTTCCTTATCCGTTTCCGTGCGTATCTGCACAACGGCAAGCTTGAATTTCGGTTTCATACCCTCACCTCACAGGCAGTTTTCGAGATAGTCGACTATGTCAAATTCCTCGGTGGAAGCATCCTTGCGCAGATACAGCGGATGGTGCGGATGCCCCTTGACCGAGCGCTTACCGGCACTGTACCACTTTGCGCCGTATTTCCGGCCGAGAGACACCATGTCGAGAACGCAGTCCTTCAGATACGGGCGCTTTTCGATTATCGTGCCCCATGCCGCCCATACCGACGGCGACACTCCCTCGCCTACATTTTTTAATATGTATTCAAACGCGCGCATATTCTCGCGGTGCAGCGTTTCGTTGAGCGTCAGGTCCATATCGTCGGGATCTGTCGCCCTCTGGGCATAGACATTAAACATTATCCAGCTGTCGTAACCGTTTCCGGCGGCAATGCGCGACACGCTTTTGAGCGTATTGTCAAGATCGTCCGGCGCGGCTGTCGAGGGATTTATGCCGATGCAGATGAGCGGATCGTTTCCGCGAGTTCCGAGGATATATCGGTAATCGGTATAGTAATCGGGAACATACAGCCACTTTTCGGCGTCATAGTCCCCCCTGCCGCCGGACGCTGCAAGCGCATCGTCAAAGCTTACGATATCAAGAAGGCTGCTTTCGCAGGTCGGGACATGCATTACTTCACAGCCTCAAGCAGAGCGTCGACTCTGTCGGTATCCTCCCAGCGCACGCCGAGATCGGTGCGGCCCATGTGACCGTAGGCTGCAAGCTTTCTGTAAATGGGCTTAGTAAGCTCAAGATCGCGGATAATTGCGGTCGGACGCAGGTCAAAGACCTTATTGACGGCTTCGGCAAGCTTCTCATCGGAGACCTTGCCGGTTCCGTAGGTATCGACCATAACGGACACGGGGCGAGCTATGCCGATAGCGTACGCAAGCTGAACAAGGCACTTGTCGGCAAGGCCGGCCGCGACGATGTTCTTTGCGACATAGCGTGATGCGTATGCCGCGCTGCGGTCGACCTTTGTGGGATCCTTGCCGGAGAATGCGCCGCCGCCGTGAGGTGCGCTGCCGCCGTAGGTATCAACTATGATCTTTCTGCCGGTAAGGCCGGAGTCGCCCTGAGGTCCGCCGATGACAAAGCGGCCGGTCGGGTTTACATAATACTTGGTGCTCTCATCTATCAGCTCGGCAGGAACGCTGGGCTTTATGACAAGCTCGACCATATCGTTTCTGATCTGCTCAAGGCTTACGTCGGGAGAATGCTGAGTTGAAAGAACAACGGTGTCAACGCGCACGGGCTTGCCTGCGTCGTCGTACTCCACAGTGACCTGAGTTTTGCCGTCGGGACGCAGGTAGTCGACAAGGCCGGATTTTCTGACCTCGGCAAGGCGCTTAGCTATTTTATGCGAAAGGCTTATTGCCAGGGGCATAAGCTCCTCGGTCTCGCGGCAGGCGTAGCCGAACATCATGCCCTGATCGCCCGCGCCGTTGTCGAGCGCGTCCTCGCCGGTCTGCTTGCTCTCGAGCGAGTGGTCGACGCCGAGGGCGATGTCGGCGCTCTGCTCGTCGATGTTCGTGATGACGGCGCAGGTCTCGCAGTCAAAGCCGTACTTGGCGCGGTCGTAGCCGATCTCGCGCACGGTCTGGCGCACGACCTTCGGAATGTCGACGTAGCACTCGGTCGTGATCTCGCCCATGACGTTCACGACGCCGGTCGTGACCGTGCACTCGCAGGCGACGCGGCCGTTCGGATCCTGCGCCAGGATCGCGTCGAGGATCGCGTCGGAGACCTGATCGCAGATCTTGTCGGGATGTCCCTCGGTCACGGATTCGGATGTAAAAAGATGATGAGCCATAGCAAATTTCCTCACTTTCTGATACGCCGGGCAAAAGAAACAAGCGCCCCGACAGCCGACGGAGCGCTTGGAAAAGGCGAAGATCCTCATCTTTCGATTTGCACCGCCGGATTTGGCACCTTGCAGAAATCTGCAGGTTGTCGGGCTTCACAGGGCCGGTCCCTCCGCCACTCTTGATAAGGCTGTTAAATTGTAAGGCACATTATACGCGCTTTTTCGCGCTTGTCAAGTCCTAAAGTTTGAATTCCGTCAGTTATTTTTCAGCCAGTTCCACAGCCGCCGCCACCATGGCAGCTTTTTCTGCGGCTGAGACGGGGCGGAGGCTGCGGACTTTTGCACGGTGCGCCCGGCGAAATACGTGTGCAGATACGTCTGGCTCACGAACGGCTCGCCCGCGGGCTCGGGGCGGAGGTAGCTGCCGTCCGGCTGCATGATCCACGCCTGCCGGTTGTCGCGGCGCATGGCGCTGAGCACCTCGAGCACCTCTGTGCGCGCGTTCGGGTCGGTCACGGCGGTGAAGGCCTCGATCCGGCGCACGGTGTTGCGCTCGAGCAGATCGCCCGAGCCAATGAACACTTCCTGTGCCTCCCCGCGGCCGAAGACGAAAATGCGCTCGTGCTCGAGATACCGTCCGATGATGCTGCGCACCGAGATGTGCTCCGTGCGCCCGGGTACGCCCGGCCGCAGACAGCAGATGCCGCGCACAAACAGCTCCACCTCCGTGCCCGCCGCGCTCGCGCGCACGAGCTGCGCCATAATGTCCGCGTCGTTCATGGCGTTGACCTTGATGCCGATGTAGCCCGCCGCGCCGAGGCGGATCTGCGCTTCGATGTGCGCCATGAGCTGCGGCTTGTAGCCCTCCGGTGCGAGCCAGAGCGATTCCGTCTCGCCGACGGTCTCGCCGCGCGCGAGCCGGTCAAACGTCTTGGCCGCGTCGCGCCCGATGGCCGGATCGCTCGTCAGGAGCATGAGGTCGGTGTACTGCTCGGCGGTCTTTTCGTTGTAGTTGCCGGTGCCGACCTGCGTGTAGTAGCAGATGCCGCCGGGGCAGCGCCGCGTGATGAGGCACAGCTTCGTGTGCACCTTGTATTTCGTCAGGCCGTAGAGAATGTCGCACCCGGCGTCCTCAAGCATACGCGAGTAGTCGATGTTGCTCTGCTCGTCAAAGCGGGCGCGCAGCTCGAGCAGGCACTGCACCTGCTTGCCGTGCTCGGCGGCATAGGCCAGCGCTGCCGCGATGCGGCTGCTGCCGGCGAGCCGGTAGAGCGTGATCTTGATCGACACGACGTCCGGGTCGTCCGCCGCCTCGTACAGCAAGTCCACAAACGGGTTCACGCTCTGATACGGGAGCGCGAGCAGCAGGTCGTGCCGCGCGAGATAGGCAAAGTACTCGCCCTTTTGCAGCGCCACGTTTTTGGCCGGCGGAAGCTCGGGACGCGTCAGCCCCGTGAGGTCGAATTCCCCCGGCATCGTGAGCACGAACGACAGATCCGCCGGTGCGCTCGTGCAAAACAGCTGCCGCTTCGGCAGTCCGAGCAGCGTGCGCGCCGTCTCGCGCATCTCGTCCGTGACCTTGCCCTGCAGCTGTGCACGCACCGGCTCGAGCCGTCTCCGGCGGCGCAGCAGGCGTTCCATCACGGCGCGCAGGTCCGCATTGCACCCGTCCATGATGTCGCGCACGGAGATGTCGGCGCTGCGCGTCACGCGCAAAATAGCCGTCTCACGTACGTGCCGCTCACCGAAGAGCAGCGGCGCAAAGTGCGCCACCAGCGGCGCTGTGAGCGCAAGCTTCTGCACGCCGTCGATCGTCAGGCGGAAGAATTTCGGCAGCTGGGTCGTCGGGATCAGTCCCGCGCCGCCGCGCTTGCCCGCAAAACGCACGAGCACGTACTGCTCGCGGTTGCGCAAAAACGGCAGCGGGTGCTCCGCGTCGAGCACCTGCGGGCTCAGCAGCGGACGCAGCGCGTCAAAGCGCCGCCGCAGCAGCACCTCGTCCGCCTCGTCGAGCCGGTCGAAGTCGAGGATCTCGACGCGCTGCTTTGCCAGCGCCGCCGTCACCTTGCGCCAGAGCGCGGCAAAGTCCTTTTGCTGCCGCGCGGTTTCCGCGTAGATCGCGCGCAGCTGCTCGCGCGGCGTGAGGCCGGTGACGGTCTCCGTGTGCCACGGCTGCAGCAGCGCCCGGTCGAGCAGACCGCCGACGCGCACCATATAAAATTCATCCAGATTTGAGCAGTAGATCGATAGAAACTTCAGCCGCTCATAGACCGGTAGCGTCTCGTCGGCCGCCTCCGCCAGCACGCGGCGGTTGAATTGCAGCCAGCTCAGCTCACGGTTGAGAAAGAGGCCTGCATAGGCAGGGTCGGGCCGCCGGTCGGAAAACAGCGCGCGGCTGTCGCTCTGCGCGGCCATCTGGCGCAGCGCTTGCGCGCCCGGCAGCTCAGTGTCATGTTTGCGGGGCATACGGTCGCCTCCTTGGGTGGGCAATTACATGCATATCATATTATTATACCCGAACGGACGATGCTTGGCAATCCCCGCGCGGCAGACCGAAAACGCTGCGAAAGTGCGCCGGGCGTTTGCCCGCGCCCGAGCAGGGCATAGATGCGCGGTATTGTGCAAAAAGGTTGCAAAACCGGAGCGGGACTGCTATAATTTTGGCATAGAAAACCCGTAGGAATTTCTGGAGGTAATATACATGGATTCATTCCGCGTGCTCGAAATCAAAAAGAGCGTTTTTGAAAACAACGACCGGGAGGCCGACCTGCTGCGCGAAGAGCTCAAGCAGAATCATACCTTCCTGCTCAACCTCATGTCCTCGCCCGGCAGCGGCAAGACCACGACCCTCATGGCGACCATCAACGCCCTGAAGGACGATCTGCGCATCGGCGTCATGGAGGCCGACATCGACTCGGACGTCGACGCTGCGACCATCTCCACCAGCGGCGCAAAGGTCATCCAGCTGCACACCGGCGGTATGTGCCACCTCGACGCGGGCATGACGCGTCAGGGTCTCGAGGGGCTCGGTACGGAAAACATCGACCTTGCCATCCTCGAAAACGTCGGCAACCTCGTCTGCCCGGCGGAGTTTGACACCGGCGCCGTGAAAAACGCAATGATACTCTCCGTGCCGGAGGGCGACGACAAGCCGCTGAAGTACCCGCTCATGTTCTCGATCTGCGACGTGCTGCTCGTCAACAAGATCGACGTTGCGCCGTACTTCAACTTCAGCCTCGAAAAGTGCATCGAGCGCGTCAAGAAGCTCAACCCGAACATTCAGGTGTTCCCGATCTCCGCGCTCAAGGGTGAGGGTATCGAGCCGTGGGCCGACTGGCTGCGCGAGCAGACGAAGACCTGGAACGCATAAACGCCAGAAACAAAAAACAGGGACGCTCCTGAGGGAGCGTCCCTGTTTTTTGCCTACGGGTGCTTTTGCGCCCACGTGCGCACGAAGGCGGCGAAGGTGCGCACGAGCGGCTTATCCTCCGACTCCGGAGGGATGGCCATGGCGATCGTGCGCTGCGCCGGCGGATCGAGCGGGCGCACGACGACGTTGTGGTTGTCCGAGCGCAGCACGAGTTCGTGCGCGATGCAGATGCCCAGCCCGCTCTCGACCATGGAGATCATGGCATAGTCGTCCGCTGTCTGGAAGCGGATGTCGGGGCGCACGTGCGCGGCGTCGAGTACGCGCAGCGCGTCACGGTTCGTGCTGTCGACAAGGCTCACAACCGGCTCTGTGCCGAAGGCCGCGATCGGCACGGCGTCCTGCGCCGCGAGCGGATGCCCCGCCGGCAGCACGGCCAGCAGCCGGTCGCTGCACACGGGCACGATCTCGCCCGGCAGCTCACTCGGCAGCGACACAAAGCCCATGTCCACCGTGCCGCTGCGCACATAGGCGTCTACCTCGGCATACGCTCCGTCAAACAGGCGAAAGCGCGCCTCCGGGTGCTGCGCCTGAAATTCCTTGATCATCGGCGGCAGCCAGTTGACCGCGACGCTCTTGAACGTTGCGATGCGGATCGTGCCGCCGGCGCGCTCACGCACCTCCTGAATGCGGTGCTGCAGGTGCGCGTCCGCTGCGCAGACCTGCTCCACGGCCGGCAGCAGCGCCTTGCCCGCAGGCGTCAGATGCACGCCGCCGCGGTTGCGCACCAGCAGCGGAAAGCCGCAGTCGCGCTCCAGCCCCGCCAGCAGCTGCGTCAGCGCCGACTGGGACACCCCCAGCTCCCGCGCTGCCGCCGACACGCTCGCGCACGCGACCGTTTTCAGAAATGCCTCATATTGCCGCAGTGTCACACACGGTACCTCCCTGTCCGAAATGCTCCTGATAAAATAAGATTATCTTATATTATAGACGCGGATTCTGAAAAGTCAAGTGCGGGATCGGCCTCTGCCTTTGCTGGGAAAATGCCGGTTTCTTCTGAAAATATGAAGAAATTGTTGACACGGCAGAGAAACTGGCGTATCATACATTCATATTGTTTTTCCGGGGACTATATAAGGTTTCCTAATGAAAGGGGTAAATTCGTATGGGCACTGCTTCGAGCGGTGAATGGATCGCCATTCTGCTTTACTTTGCGTTGGTCATCGGTGTCGGTGTGTATTTCTTCTTCCGTGACCGCAATCAGGAGGGTGAAAAAGAGTATTTCCTCGGCGGCCGCAGCATGGGCGGCTGGGTCGCGGCGCTGTCTGCCGGTGCGTCGGATATGAGTGCTTGGGTGCTCATGGGTCTGCCCGGCTCGATCTATCTGTACGGCATCGGCAAGGTGTGGATCGCCGTCGGTCTGGTCATCGGCACGATCTGCGCGTGGGTGTTCGTCGCGCCGCGTCTGCGCCGGTATTCCATCCGCGCGAACGATTCGATCACGATTCCGCAGTTTCTCACCAATCGCTTCCAGTCGAAGAACAAGGGCCTGCAGATCATCTCGGCGATCGTGTTCGTCGTGGTCTACTGCATTTACAGCGCCTCGAGCATCTCGGCCTGCGGCACGCTGTTCAACACCGTCACGGGCATGAGCGCCAAGACGGCCATGATCATCGCCACGGCCATCATCCTCGTGTACGTGTTTCTCGGCGGCTTCAACGCCGTGTGCTGGACGGACTTCTTCCAGGGCATGCTCATGCTTGCCGCGCTCATGCTCACGCCGATCCTCGCGCTGTTCGTCATGAAGGGCGCAGACTTTGTCGCGCCGGTCATGGCCGTGCCGGAAAACTACTATAATGCGCTCTCCGGCGGCGGCTTCAACTGGAAGAGCGTGTCGGATATCCTCTCCGGCCTCGGCTGGGGTCTGGGCTACTTCGGTATGCCGCACATCCTCGTGCGCTATCTGTCCATCAAGTCCGAGCATGAGATGCGCAAGAGCCAGATCATCGGCTGCAGCTGGATCGTGCTCATTCTGGCCATGTCCGCCGTCGTCGGCCTGATCGGCCGCCAGTTCCTCGGCGAGATCGACAACGAGAACCTCGTCTTTGTGCACATGGTGCGCCGCCTGTTCCCGGCGTTCATCTCCGGTGTGCTCCTCTCGGCCATTCTGGCCGCAGCTATGAGCACGGCCGACTCCCAGCTGCTCGCGAGCAGCAGCGCCTTCGCCTCCGATATCTATAAGCCGGTCATCCGCAAGGACGCCACCGACCATGAGATGCAGTGGGCTGGCCGCATCATCGTCATCCTCATCTCCGTCGTCGCGTACTTCATCGCGGCCGACCCGAACTGCGGCGGCATCATGGCGCTCGTCGAGTGCGCATGGGCGGGCTTCGGTTCCGCGTTCGGCCCGGTCATCCTGCTCTCGCTCTACTGGCGCCGCCTGACGTACTCCGGCGCGATCGCGGGCGTGTGCGTTGGCTTCGTGGTCGATGCCGTGTGGTATGCGTTCCTGTCCTCGAGCACCGGCCTGTATGAGATCATCCCCGGCTTCCTGTGCGGCCTGCTTGCGGCGGTCATCGTGTCGCTGTGCAGCAAGGCCCCGTCGAAGGAGGTCACGGATTTGTTCGACCGCGCCTTCGAGCCCACGGACTGAACAAAGTGTGCGTATAAAAATCGTCCCTCGTCAGAGGGGCGATTTTTTTCACATTTTCTGCAAAATATCTGTGCTGTGCTTGACAGCGGGGCAGGGAGCCTGTATGATCGAATGGTAATAGGGAACGGTGTTAGTCAAAATGCAGCCCATCTGCTGCTGCCGGAGAAACGGAGCGATATTCTATGGATTTCTTTGAACAGATCGCGCGCGAACAGGTGCGCGCCATGATCCTCAACAACGCACGCCGCGAGGATCTCAGTCAGGTGTTTTCGCAGGGCGAGATGCGTCTGCTCGGCTGCCTGCACGCCGGGGCGGACGGCCGCACGGCAGGGGAGCTGAGCATGCTGCTCGAGCTGAGCACGGCGCGCATCGCGGCCATGCTCAACAATCTTGAGCGCAAGGGCGCGATCACCCGCGCACGTGACAAGGCGGACCGCCGCCGTGTTGTCGTGCGTCTGACCGCGCAGGGGCGCGAGGAGGTGCAGACATCGTATGACGCCGCGGTCGTGTGCCTTGCGGAGGTGTATCGCCGCATGGGGGAGGACGACACCCGCGAGCTGCTGCGCCTGAGCGACCGCGCGGGCGAGATCGCCCAGCAGATCTATGAGGAGCGGAAGGGGGACGTGCCATGCGGGTGATGAAATACCTGCGCGGACACATCCCGTCCGTAGTGGTGATCGTGCTGCTGCTCGTGGCGCAGTCGTTTTGCGAGCTGTCACTGCCGGCGTACACGAGCCGCATCGTGGACACCGGCATTCAGGGCGGCGGCATCGAATCGGCCACGCCGCTCGTGCTTACCGATAAGACCATGGACGGTGTGCGCCTGTTTCTGTCGGACGAGGACGCGCAGACGGTCAGCGACGCCTACACGTATGACAACGGCATCTGGACACTGGGCGACACGGCGCGGCAGCCGGAGCTGGAGCCTGTTTTCGTCCGGCCGCTGGTCATGTATGCGCGCCTGTCGGAGCAGGGAGCGAACACCGTGCTTGCGCTGCGCCGGCAGATGCAGGGCGGACTCATCACGCGCGAGGAGATTCTTGCGCGCGGCGAGGAGGCGCTGAGCGGCATGGGCGTGCTCACCGACAGCGTTCTGCGCAGCGCGGCCATGCAGTTTCTCAAAACGGAGTACGCCGTCGCGGGACTGAACGTCAACTACATCCGAACGAGCTATCTGCTGCGCACCGGCGGGCGGATGCTTCTGCTCACGCTCGGTATGATCGCGGCGGCAGTGCTCTGCAGCTATGTCGGCGCGAAGATGTCGGCCGCCATCGGGCGCGACCTGCGCGCGCGGGTGTTCCGGAAGGTGCTCTCGTTCTCATCGGCCGAGATGGACAAGTTCTCCACGGCCTCGCTCATCACGCGCAGCACGAACGATGTCACGCAGATCCAGGCGGTGTGTGTGATGCTCGTGCGCATCGTGCTCTACGCGCCGATCATCGGGCTCGGCGGTGTCGTCATGGTCGCGCGCACAAAGACCGGGCTCGGCTGGGTCATCGCACTGGCTGTCGCGGCGATGCTGCTGCTTGTGGGCGTGCTGATGAAGATCGCCATGCCGCAGTTTCGCGCCATGCAGCAGCGCGTGGACGATGTCAACCTCGTCAGCCGCGAGATCCTGACCGGCCTGCCGGTCATCCGCGCCTTCCACCGCGAGCGGCATGAGCAGGAGCGCTTCGATACCGCGAGCGCCGCGCTCATGAACACGCAGCTGTTCGTCAACCGCACCATGGCGTTCATGGGACCGGTCATGACGCTCATCATGTACGGCGTCACGGTCATGATCGAGTGGTTCGGCGCCAAGAGCATCAACGCCGGTCATATGCAGATCGGCGACATGATCGCCTTTTCGAGCTATGCGTCGATGATCATCATGGCCTTTATGATGATCACGATCGTTGCGGTGATGCTGCCGCGTGCGGAGGTCTCGGCGGCGCGCGTGGATGAGATCCTGCACACGCGAGCGAGCGTGCGCGCCCCGCGGAGCGCCGAGCCCGCGCCCACGGACGCCACCGTCACGTTCGAGCATGTGTCGTTTCGCTATCCCGGCGCGGAGGACGATGTGCTGCACGACGTGAGCTTCACGGCGCGCCCCGGTCAGGTCACGGCCATTGTCGGCTCGACCGGCTGCGGCAAGTCGACGCTTTTGAACCTCATCCCGCGCTTTTATGATGCGACCGGCGGCACGGTCAGCATCGGCGGCGTGGATGTGCGCCGCATGCAGCCGGCGGAGCTGCGCGCCATGCTCGGCTATGTGCCGCAAAAGGGCGTGCTCTTCACGGGCGATATCCTCTCGAATCTCGAGTTCGCCGGCGGTGTCTCGGAGGCGGACGCCATCCGCGCCGCCGCCACCGCGCAGGCCGAGGACTTCATCTGGTCGCGGCCGCAGCATTTCCTCACGCCGGTGGCACAGGGCGGGTCGAACGTCTCCGGCGGGCAGCGGCAGCGCCTGTCGATCGCGCGCGCCATTGCCAAGCACCCGCAGGTGTATCTGTTTGACGACAGCTTTTCCGCGCTCGACTATCAGACCGACGCCGCGCTGCGGCAGGCCCTGGCCAGGCAGACGCACGACGCGACGGTGCTCATCGTGGCGCAGCGCCTGAGCACGATCCTGCACGCGGACCAGATCCTCGTGCTCGACGGCGGGCGCATCGTCGGCTGCGGCACACACAGCGATCTGCTGCGCGGCTGCGAAACCTACCGCGAGATCGCGCTCAGCCAGCTCAGCGCCGCGGAACTCGGACAGGAGGGCTGACCATGGCGGGACACAGACACGGACCGGGCCGCATCCCGGAAAAACCGAAGAATTTCAAGGGTACGCTGCGAAAGCTCCTGCGCTGCCTCGGGGCGTATCGCTTCGCGCTGGCGCTGGTGCTCGTGCTCGCGCTGGCAAGCACGGCCTTTGGCATCGTCGGGCCGAAGATCCTCTCGACGGCGACGACAGAGCTGGCCACCGGCCTCGGGCGCAAGCTCTCGGGGCTCGGCGGCATCGACTTCGGCAAGATCGGAAAGATCCTGCTGACAGTGCTCGCGCTCTACCTTGTCAGCGCCGCGTGCAGCTTCTTCCAGTCGTGGATCCTCGCGGGCGTCACGCAAAAGCTCGCCTACCGCCTGCGCGGGGAGATCAGCGCGAAGATCCACCGGATGCCCATGCGCTACTTTGAGCGCGGCACCGTCGGCGACGTGCTCTCGCGCATCACAAACGATGTGGACACCATGTCCTCCGGCATGGCGCAGTCGGTCACGCAGCTGGTCACGAACGTCACGCTGCTCATCGGCGTGCTGGTCATGATGCTGCGCATCAGCTGGCTCATGACGCTCATCGCGCTCATCGTCCTGCCGGTCACGGGCGTGCTCACGAGCCGCATCGTCAAGCGCAGCCAGCGCTACTTTGTCGCACAGCAGAAAAACCTCGGCACGATCAACGGCAAGATCGAGGAGACCTATGCCGGGCATAATGTCGTGTGTGCGTTCAACCGCGAGGCGGCGACGCAAAAGGAGTTTGACGCCATCAACGCGCGGCTCTATCGCTCGGCGTGGAAGAGTCAGTTTCTGTCCGGGCTCATGATGCCGGTGACGACGTTTGTCAGCAAGCTCGGCTACGTGTGCGTGGTCGTGCTCGGCGGGTCGCTCGCCGCACGCGGCACGATCACGATCGGCGACATTCAGGCGTTCATCAGCTATATGGCGAGCTTCACGCAGCCGATCACGCAGCTGGCGCAGATCAGCACGCAGCTGCAGACCATGGCGGCCGCGGCCGAGCGCGTGTTCGACTTCCTTGCCGAGGTGGAGGAGCCCGCCGATCCCGCGCTGCCCGCACCGGCGGAGCACATCCGCGGCGATGTGTCGTTCCGCCACGTGCGCTTCGGCTATGACCCCGAGCAGCCGGTCATCCACGACTGGAGCTGCGACGTGCCCGCCGGCAGAACGGTCGCCATCGTCGGGCCGACCGGTGCCGGCAAGACCACGATGGTCAAGCTGCTCATGCGCTTTTACGATGTGGACGCCGGCGCGATCCTTGTCGACGGGCGCGATGTGCGCGATTATGCGCGCGGCGACCTGCGCCGCGCCTTCGGCATGGTGCTGCAGGACACGTGGCTGTTTAAGGGCACGATCCTGGAAAACATCCGCTACGGCCGCCCGGACGCGACCGATGCTGAGGTCATCGCGGCCGCGAAGGCAGCACGCGCCGATGCCTTCATCCGCACGCTGCCCGGCGGCTATCAGATGGAGCTCAAAGAGGACGCGACGAACGTCTCGCAGGGTCAAAAGCAGCTGCTGACCATTGCGCGCGCCGTGCTGGCCAATGCACCCATCCTCATCCTCGACGAGGCGACGAGCTCGGTCGACACCCGCACCGAGCAGCTCATTCAGGAGGCGATGGATCACCTCATGCGCGGGCGCACGAGCTTTGTCATTGCGCACCGCCTGAGCACCATCCGCAATGCCGACTGCATCCTCGTCATGCGCGGCGGCAGCATCGTCGAGCAGGGCACGCACGCGGAGCTGCTCGCCCGCGGCGGGTTTTACGCGGCGCTCTACAACAGCCAGTTCGAGGACGTGGTCGCATAAGGCGAGACCACAAAACCGATGTTATGACAACCAAAACCGTGCAGAAGCACCTGCTTCTGCACGGCTTTTTTATTGCGCCTGTAAATTATGTAAACAAAAACCGTAAAAAACAGTGTTATGGTAACTGCTTTATGGTAACAGAATGTGCATAAAATCACTTGAAACACAAGCAAAAGCTATCCAGAACTATGCAATTATGTAAACTGAATTATGTGAATGACAGCGAGATTCACATTTTCACATGATAGTGATATTATGAAAACTATATTATGACAATCGATATATGATATAATGCTTGAAATATCAAGCAAATGAAAATATATATACACAATTATGTAAATACAGTTATGTGAACAAAATGCGCAGAAGACAGCCCCGCGCGAAGCGATCGCTTCGCGC
>ERZ1106939.1670-NODE-1670-length-15956-cov-12.123766_pt1 | contig 15956 bp, 22 predicted proteins | sample MGYA00403669_ERZ1106939 | MGnify/ENA primary metagenome ERZ1106939 (study PRJEB35170, sample SAMEA104062447) | human gut metagenome | biome: human gut; feature: human-associated habitat; material: faeces | place: Denmark | collected 2012-09-28 ...
AAACAAAACAAAACAAAACAAAACAAAACAAAACAAAACAAAACAAAACAAAACATCGTCTCCCCCTTCCCTGTGATGTCTCTATATCAGGGATTCCCGCCTGAGTGATAGGTAAACGACGGAACCGCACATGTGGCGCGCTCCAGGAATCTGGTGCGTCCAGTGTGAACATGTGCGGCAAGTGTCGTGTGGTGTGAAGACACGACACAAAGGGCCGATGTCTGACAAACATACTGCGTGTGCAAGTCAGACATAGCGGCCTATGTTTGACTAGCACACGGCGTTAAATTATTACGTCGTGTGCTAGTCAAATAATTATTACCTACGCAGGAATGCTCACGGAAGTTGTACGACATACCGTGTGCGCCTACGCAGGAATGCTCACGGAAGTTGTACGACATACCGTGTTTGCCTACGCAGGAATGCTCACGGAAGTCGAAACGAAAAACAACTTACGTTAAATTTAATAAGTTTTCCTAATAAGAAAATCGGCTTTTTCGTGAATGAATTTTTATGATTTTTACTTGATTTTCACTCACGCGAAAGTTTAGCTCACAGATAAGTGCAGGTGTGAAACTTTTGCGTTAGTGCCAAACTTTCGCGTGAATGCAGCACGAAAACAACACAACGCAGGATAAAAATTGCGTTGCATTCTAAAATATAGTATGAACTCACGCAAAAGTTTGGCACTAACGCAAAAGTTTCACAGTTTGACTTTCGCGTGAAAATGAACTTTCAATCTTCTATGCGTTTTCCTGCGTAGGCTGCATGTCACCAAACACCAAGGGAGAGATAAAGAAAAAAGTAAATAATAATAATATATTATATATTATATATATATATTATATATATTCTTCCTTCTCATGTAAGAAATTTCTTTTGATTTTTTCTGCCAATTTTGGGGCTTTTTCTGGGGATTTTTTCGAGGTGGAGAATGTTATGCGTTTTTCGCTTTTGCACATGTTTTTTGTGCTGTTTTCCACCTTCCTCGAAATCTTGGCCGTTTTATCCCGCAGAGCCGTAAAACTTTCAAACTTCTATGCGTAACCCTCTCCACCTTCTCTACCTTCTCCACTTCGCCACCTACGCATACAAGTTTTCAACCCTAAAAAGTGTCGAGGGAGGACACACAAAATGGCCGTGAAGTTGTATCGTTTGATTAACGCCAGCAAGACACGAAAAGGACGTGCGGCATGGCGGCTTGACGAGGTGATGTATCCGGCAAGCCTCCCCTGCAATCCGGTAATGCCGGATGAATTGCAGGCGGCAATCTGGAAACAGCTCGACGAAGAATCTTGGTTCCCGCCCATCATGGCGTTCGAGTGGCACGACGGGAATCTGTACTTGGTGCAGCATCCGCGTAACAACAGCACCGTAGAACAGGTGCTGACCGCGTGGCGTAAGACGAATGCTGACTAACATTCACCCCGGCCCTTCTTCGGGCCGGGCTTTTGGAGAAAGCACTATGAAAAAGATTGGACTGAAGTTGTCTGACATCCGTTCTGTGATGGAAGAAACCTATAGGCACATCGGCAAGGTTACGGGCCACGACGATGTCGACCTCACCAAAGAACAGCATCATTCCCGTGCCATCCCCACTCCGAAGAGCGAAGCCTCCAACGAAGAGGTGCTGGTGTGCTGGGGCGGTGTCGCTGCGGCTTCCAGCGCTGACGAGTTGACGCCGAACGACTTCGACGCTGGCCTGCTGCTGACGGGACATGCCGAACCTGAAGTTACTGGCGCCATCATCCTGACCATATGTGACAGGCTGCTCAAGGTCGGCGTTGAAGCCGGGGCCTTCCCCTACATTCGCGTGCCGCTGACTATGCTGGCGTCGAGCATCGTCCCGGACATGTCCGATGATGACAGGTGCGGCCATGCCTAGCGGTATCCCCAGCTTGTATATCGACCTCAACAGCGGCGAGGTCTTCCTCGGCCTCGCCGCTGTGCGTCTGGCGCGGCCCGGCGCGTTCATCGTCCCTGTGTCCTGGGATGACCCTGACCTCAACCCTGCTGACCCTGCCACTTGGGCAGGTTATATGGAGAAGCACCATGTGTAGACCAAACAACAAGATTTCCAAGGCCGCTGCGCAGGCGTTCATCGAGCGCCGTCCCTTCCGCCGGGACAACACGGAAGTTGTCGTCACTTCCCCCTCCTGCGCCGTGTTGAAGTTGCACGGCCACGTCATCGGCGAGAACTCCGAGTCCCGTGGGATGCATCTGACGATGGTTGGGTGGGGCACCATGACCACGGCGGCCCGGCTCAATGCCGTCATGCTGGCCCTGGGGCTGGGCATCCGCTGGTTCCGCAAGAACTGGGAGTGGCACTACGGCGACAGGGTGCTGGAGAGCACGAACGAAGTCGTGGAAGTAGAGGTGTAACATGGAATACTGCCTCTACGACTTCGGTGAGATTTTCACCGGCAAGAAGTCGGGCAAGCTCGTGCCCGGCTTCACCGGCGACCCTGTGCATCCGCTGGCTCCGGCCTGCGTGGCCGACTATGAGTACCCGGCGTGGGCCCGTGACGTGTTCCTGTGGTGGTGCGGCGAGAAGCCCGAGCCGTTGTACATCGGCGGCCCGACGGGCTGCGGCAAGTCAAGCCTTATCCGGCAGGTGGCGAGCCGCCTGCTCTACCCTGTCTATGAGGTGACGGGGCACAGCAGGCTGGAGACTCCCGAGCTTGTCGGCCATCATGCCCTGAAGGACGGCGCCACTGTCTGGGTGGACGGCCCGCTCACCTCAGCCATGCGGCATGGTGGCATATTCTTAATCGACGAAGTGGACTTGCTCGACCCGGGCACGGCCACTGGTCTGAACACTGTGCTCGACGGCGCTCCCCTGTGCATCCCTGATACGGGCGAGACTGTCATTCCCCATCCCGGGTTCCGGTTCGTCGCCACTGCCAATACCTTCGGCGACGGCGACATGTCGGGCAGGTATCAGGGCACGCTGCGGCTGAACGCCGCCTTCATGGACCGGTTCGTGGTGCTTGAGGCCACGTTCCTGCCCGAAGTCGCGGAGCTGCGCCTGCTCGCCCGTCGCGCCCCGTCGCTGCCGGAAGAACTGCGCAAGGGCATGGTGCGGCTGGCAGGCATGGTGCGCGACCAGTCGAAGCTGCCCAGCGATGTGCCCCGGGCCCAGGCCCTCGAAGGCATGACCTTCTCGACCCGCACGCTGCTCAGGTGGGCGACGTGGACGGAGGCGTGCAGGCCGCAGGCCATGCGGGCCGGTGAAGCCCCTGTGGCGTATGCGCTCACGAGAGCGCTGGGCAACAGGTGCGGGGAAGGCGGCAGGCGTGTGCTGGATGAACTTGTCCAGCGTGTGTTCGACATCAGCAAGTAGGAGGATTGACCTATGGGTATCTACAGTGATGTTGCCCTGGTGATGAACGCCAAGGGTATGGAATGTCTCAACGCGCAGCTCGAAAAGCTGGACAGGGACATGCGTGATGACGTGCTGGAGTTCCTCGACTGGGCCGATGAAGAGGCCGAGAGCGCGAGCGAATGGCTGCTGTGCTGGCGTGACATCAAGTGGTACGGAGACGATACTATCGACGTGCTCGTGGGTATCCTGGATGCGATGCCCGAGGCGTACTACAGGTTCCGGCGCGTCGAAGAGACCGGGGACACCGACTACATGGGAGACCTGCACGGCGACTTCAATATCGTCGCCGTGCACAAGCTGGAGTGGAGGGATTTGACCGCCGCGCCTGCGCCGACGACGTACTCTCTGCGACCGCCCGTCATCACGTCTGAGGATGTGGCCGATATGCTCGGTATGACCGTGGCTCAGGCCGAAGAGTTCCTGCTCGATAACAGCACGCGCATCATCCAGCGCATGGTGGCCTCGGCCTGGTCGGCCATCGCGGACATCAAGCGCAGCATGTGAGGATACGACGATGACTCACGAAGAATATCTGGAACTTTCTCGTACCGGCGACAGTATCGAAGCCTTCCATCTGTATTACGGCCAGTTCGTGGCGCCGTATGTGAAGGAGCTTGTGCGGGCGCGTATCGGTGAAGACCGCATCCGGGCGTCGAAGGACATGTACTTCAACGACATCCCCCTCAAGCTGTGGGATGAACTCATTCCGTGTGTCCAGCACGACATCTCCGTCAGGAACGAAGAAATCAACGGGACGCGGTGCGTGTCCATGTGCGAGTGCGTGTGCACGATGAAGACGGCGGCCCATATCATCAGGAACAGTTTCAACGACTAGGAGGAAAGCATCATGTCCGAGAACAACGTGAGCTACATGAACAACTGCGTGTACTTGAAGCTGGACATCTCCATCTGGACGGGCAAGGCCCGCCTCACCCCCGAAGACATCCCCGATGCCGTGGTTGACATGCCGCCCGAGGCGCTGGCTACGCTCGGTTCCAAGCGCATCTTCGACCCGCAGGCGTTGCGCCCCTTCAACACGGCGAAGATCCGGGCGTTCCGCACCTGCGACCAGTACGGTGTGCGCTGCATGGGCGGCTGGCTGGTGGACAACGGCGTCCTCAACAATCTGACTGCCGAGCTCGACAAGCTGCGCGGAGAGTTCGACTACAGCGTCGGTACGTTCATCTCCACCTATGAGGATGGGGCATCCAACTGGCTCCAGCAGTTTCCCGCATGGGAGGGCATCATCCGTGCCGCCTTGCCCGACAGCACGGACATCGGGAAGAAGTTCGCGTTCAGGTACTACGTCCTCAAGGTGCAGACCGAGAACTACGATGCCCAGGATGCGACTTCCGAGGCTCCGTCAACGGCTGCTGCCACCATCGCCGCCGAGATTGCCCGCATCAGGGAGCAGGTGTTTGGCGATGACCGCACGACGCCCGTGACCAGCAAGACCTTCTGCTGCCTCGACACCCTCGCAGACCGGTGTGACAACATGTCCTTCGTGCATCCCGGCTTTGCCCATCTGGCCCATCTGCTCCGCAGTATCGTGGTCAACAGCACCAGCGTGGATGTCGTGCGCGCCTTCCTGACCGGGCTCTCCACGCCCGAGGCCGTTGCCGCCGTGACACAGGAGACCCGCATCATGGACTTCGAGAGGGACAGCCTCGATATGCCCGAGCCTGCTGCTCCCGTGGATATGCCCGAGCCTGCTGCTCCCGTGGAGAAGCCTGAGCCTGCGGCCCCCGTCGTCACCAGCCAGCCCACCGCTGCCGACGACAGCCTCGCTGCCCTTCTCGCTGACTTCATCTAACATTCTTTTCCGCCCGACCCCTATCCGCCGACTGACTCCGCAGCCGACGGATAGGGCGACTGTGGATTGAAACCAGAGGTGACACCTATGTATGATATAGTAGATGTTGTGTTACTGTGTCGTATGATGTCGGCGCAGTACAGAATCAAGATTCAGCCCGGGGTCTTCTCCCTGTCGGACAAGTTCGATGCATCGGCATGGTGCCGGAAGGACAAGGACGGCTATGTCCTGCAAGTCCCCTTCTCCCCGTATATGACTGAGGAACAGTGGCGCTACCTGCGCGGCTACATCGACCACGAATGCGGGCACGTCAAGTTTACGGACTTCGAGACCTATGCAAACATGTATAGGTCTGTCGTGGCTGACTGCCTGCAATACAAGCCAGGGGCTTCAGTCACGCTCAAAAATTTTCTCCATGATTATGCCTCTATGGTTATCAATATTCTTGAAGACGTGCGTATCGAACGTCTCATGGGTATCGACTTCCCCGGCTCCAGAACGAACCTCAATACGTTGAGCGAGTATCTGTTCAAGGACTGCTGCTCTGTGAGTATGATGATGGGCAATGGTATGACCGGAAGACTTTACAGTCTCCTGTTCATGCGTGTCAGGTCGCTCATCAATCCGGCGCTGGAAGAGTCTGCACAGCTCTTGTATGATGACCTGAAGGCCGATGTTCAGGTCGAAAACTACACAGACTACACCCGTCATCTGGACGCTGTGTGGGACATCGGTGACAGCTTCGTGCAGAATTGGAATGTGGAGTGTGCTGCCCTGGAGTTCATCCGTATCGTCATCGAAGTCCTCGAAGATTATACGAATACGGCACAAGGCACCAATAGCAGAAAATCTTCCTGTGACACCGGCGATTCCTCGGATGGTGACACCAGCGATTCCTCGGATGGTGACACCGGCGATTCCTCGAAGGATGCGAATCCTTCGAGGAAGAAGTCTGTCACTATCAGCGCCAAGACTGTTTCCTCTATGGCGGCTGATTTGTATGACATGCAACGGGATGATAAGGGTAATATCCGTAGGCGTTTCCTGGATGCTGTGCTGGATATGACGGACTCGCTTGAGAACAACAACCAAATCTCCGATGAAGACCTGGCGTTCATGGATGCCATGTTCTCTCGTACAGCGGAGAGACTGGACACGCTGCTCGACAAGCACAAGATGGACGAACTGGCTGATGGTAAGCGTGTGTATATCACCGATTGCAGTCATGTACATGCGCTGAGTCCTGAGCAACGGGGCGACATGGACGTTGTGATGTACAACCTTTACGGCAGGCTTGCCGACGTGTTGCAGACCATGACCCTGGTACGACACAGCACCGGCCTGTGCGGCGCTCGCCTGGATGCGCATGTGCTGCATCGGGCATCCGTCGGGGACGGAAGGATTTTTTCCAAGAAGGTACAGCGGTTGCGGCGTGTCACGGAAGTAGCGCTGCTGTTCGACGCCAGCGGAAGCATGAGTCTGACTGAATACGGCAAGAGCAACAACAATGAAATGGCGCAGTGCATGGCTCTCGGTTGTCTCAAGGCACTGCGGGCTCTGCCGGGGGTCAAGTCTTCTCTGAGCGGATTCTCCAACGGAGAAATGTTCGTCATGTCTGACTATGGCGCCCCCATATATGAAGTCATCTTGTCTGCCGTTGGTGGTACGCCGCTCGGGGCATCGCTTGTCGAACTCACGTCGCAGTTCTCCGACGGCCCCGACGTTCGTCGCATCATCCTGTTCTTCACCGATGGGTTCCCGGACAATGTCGGGTCTGTGACCATGGCTCTCAATCTGGCAAAGCGTTCCGGTATCGAGGTGTACGGTATCGGGTTGCAGACGAAGGCTATCCATACCTTCATGGACAGCGACCATAGCATTATCGTCAACAGTATCCACGAATTGGCGGACGGCATGTGTGACATGCTCCGCAAGGGAATGGTGCGGGCGTATGAAGTATAACACCAACAAGGATGTGAACCTCTTCATCAAGGATATGCTCTGTCGTGGGTGGAAAATCGTCAGCCATAACAAGCATATCAAGTTGCAGCATGACAACGGCTCCATCATCAACATGGCTACCAGCAGCAAGGAAGGGAAGCTGTCGAGGAAGCTGAAGAACTTCAAAGCCACGGTGCGGAAGCTGGAGGAAAGATGTTGAAGCAACGTTTCTGGCGACTGTTTCACCAACACAACAGGGACTTCATCCAGGAGCGCCGCGAAACAGCGGCGCGCTGGATGACCCGTGCCCGGCTGCTGGTGAAAGTGTCCGACGATGAAGGTGAAATCATGGATGCTGCACTCACTATCATGTGGGGCGGTCTTGACAGCACATATAAAATGATAGATAACAAGACAAATCCATAAGGAGGGTATAGAATGAGTATCCAAGAAGACGTGCAGAACATGCCTCCCATCGAGGTCATTCTCAAAATCATCCTTCCCAAGATGAACAACCGCATCAAGGCGCTGAACGCCGCTGTCCAGGCGCTCCAGGAAGAAGTCGAAGCGCTGAAGGCTGCGGCTCCGAAGAAGCGTGCGCCGCGTAAAAAGAAGGCCGATGACGAAGCTCCGGCTCCCGCTGCCCAGCCTGCTCCGGCGCCTGTGCCTCAGCCTGTGCCTGCGCCTGCGGCACAGTCTGCCGACCCTGCGCCTGCGGCACAGTCTGCCGACCCTGCGCCTGCTGCCCAGTCTACGGGTACTCTGCTGTGTACCTACGACAGCGAGCAGGATGAGTTCGTGCCGCTGAATATCGAAGGGTGGCCGCTCACTGGTAACAACATCGGACTCGCCTTGTATGCCATGGCTACGATGCATAACAACATCGGCGACGCTGCGACCATGTCCAATCTGCCCGAGGGATTCATCAAGTTCGTCACCGATATGACGCCGGAGCAGCGCAAGCAGGTCAATGGCAAGTTCCCTGCGCAGAATCCCGCCTATCAGGAATACTTCGTCTAACATGTATACGAGGGAGGGGCGACAGCCCCTCCCGTTGGAGATGCATCATGCCTGAAAGCACGCTTATCGTCATAGACTTCGAGACCTACTGGGACAGCAAGACTTACACGCTGTCGAAGATGGGTCCCATCGAGTATGTCCGTAACGAAAAATTCACTCCGCAGCTTTGCGCCTTTACCCTGTCCAACGGCTCGTGTTGCGTGGACTATTCCGTCGTTGAACATGAGCGTCTGCGAACGACGTTTGAAAATCTGGATACGCATGACGTTGCCTGGTGCGGGCATAACATGCATGGCTTCGACAGTCTCATCCTGTCGGAGTTCTTCGACTTCCATCCCCAGAAAATCTACGACACCATCGCCATGATGCGATGGACAGGCTTGTCCCGTGTGTGTCGTGAGAGCCATGCCGCCCTCACCGAGTTCCTCGGCAACGGCAACAAGGCTGCCGGTACCGTCGTCAGTGACCACAAGCAATGGCCGGACGACTTCACGCCGGAAGAGCGGGCGTTCTTCATCCAATACTGCAAAGACGACGCCGGACAATGCTACCAAAACGCGCAGGACATGCTGCCTTATATGACGCCTGATGCTCTGCGCTTCATGTCCATCACGGCGCGCATGGCTACTGAACCTTCGTTCGTGCTCGATGAAGACCTGCTGCTGGAATACCTGTCCGACCTCGACAATGCTGCGGACAAAGCTCGACAAGAACTGATGTCCATGTTCTCGTTCAAAACCAACGCAGACATGCTGGCTGCGCTGCGTTCGGCTGACAAGTTCGCCAGTATGCTGCGCTCCCTGGGTATTGAACCGCCGCTCAAAGAGAGCGCGGCAAAGACCAAGACCAAGAGGGAAAAGCTCCAGCTCGCTGCGAATGCTGGAGTTCCGGGAGCTGCTGAAGAGCTGGAGAATATGCAGCCTGTGATGACCTATGCCTTCAGCAAGACTGACGTGGACTTCGTCCTCATGCAAGACCATCCCGACCCTCGTGTCGCGCTTCTCGTGCGTACACGGTTGCAGCTCAACAGCAGCATCGACCGGAGCCGTGCTGAGACCTTGCTCAAGTTTGCCCGGATGCATAAGCCCCTGCCCATCATGCTCGGAGCGTGGCTGGCGCATACGGGACGGTATTCCGCCGGTGCCTCTGCCGACGCCGGGACGAAGACCGACAAGCTCCAGTTCCAGAACCTGAGCAAGCGGGACCCTTCCAAGCGCAAGCTCCGGCAAGCCATCAAGGTCCCGAAGGGCAAGGTCGTCGTGGCCTGCGACTCTTCCCAGATTGAAGCGCGTGGGCTGGCCTTCGTGGCCAACGAGGTCGGGCTGCTCACACAGTTCCGTGAAGGCCGTGACCCGTATTCGGAACTGGCCGAGACCATCTTCGGTGTGCCGTGGCAGGACATCAAGGCCGGGGCCAAGTCAGGTGACAAGACGATGGAGATGTACCGTAACACTGGGAAGACCGGTATCCTGTCGTGCGGGTATGGCGTCGGCTATGTGAAATACAGCAACACGCTGCTGCGGCAGGGAATCCACCTGCACGAAGACCTCGACCGTCACCATGAGCTGGCCCGTTATGCCCACGGCATCTATCGGGCCGCACATCCCAACATCGTGGCCTTCTGGAAGACGGCGGAGAATGTTCTGGAGGCCATGCTGCGTGGCGAATCCGGTACCTTCGGCGGTCCCAACAACGACATCTACACCTTCGGCATCATGCCGGTGGGCCCCAGGACTGACCTGTGTGTGCCGTCTGTCCGGTTCCCGAGCGGTTACATCCTGCGCTACCCCGGCCTGCGTGCCGAGCGTAACGACCGGGGAAAGTGGCAGTTCCTCTACGATACTTACAAGGGTGCTTCCAAAATTCCTACCCATATTTATGGGGGGGCGTTTACAAATAATCTTGTCCAGGGTCTTTCCTTCGTTGACGTTATTATGTATCAAGGTTGTCGGATGGATGAGGCCGGAATCAAGCTGGCCTGCAACATCCACGACGCCTGGGCATCTGTCGTGCCGGAAGAGCAGGGCGATTATGTGAAGCAGCAGATGCTCCACTATATGTCCATAGTCCCGCCTGCTCTCAATGGTTTGCCTGTGGCGTGTGAAGCGAAGATAGGGACGACCTTTGAAATAGTCTAGGAGGACAGCACATGCCTTTCGTTTACTCCCCGAGCAATATGCAGACCTTCAGGGATTGCCCGTTGCGTTTTTGGGGGCAGTCCATAAGCAAGGAAATCAAATGGAAAGCCAGCGGTTCCAAGTCCCGTGGGCAGACCATACATACCGCCATCCAGCGCAGGCTCCATTACGGCTGGAGTGATGATGTTTCCTGGGACGCTACCATCGACGTGGACTTCGTTCGTGATTGCGTCGGGGAAGTTCGTCGGCTCATGTCGCAGGGGGCTTCCTTGTATACCGAACACGAGCTTGTGCTGAACGCGAACGGCAGCAAGACCGGCTGGTGGGATGACGATGCGCGTATCAGGGCCCGGGCGGATGCCTTGGTCCTCCCTGCCGATGCAGCGGAACCAGCCTTGCTTATCGACATCAAGACGGGGAAGAAGTGGGACATCGACGACTTCCAGCTCAGGGTCGAATGCCTGCTCACGCACATCCTGTATCAGCGTGCGGCGGTTCGCTATGCCTACTGGTATGTGGACAGCGGCGAAGAAGTCGACGGCATCATCGACTTCCGCAACGGCCTGGCCCCGGTACAGGATGTCCTGGAGCTGCTTGGAACCATGGAGCAGGCGCTCAAGAACAATCATTTCCCGCCTACGGCCAATAAGTTCTGTCGCTGGTGCGACTTCAACAATACCCCCAAATGCATGAGGTAAACTATGGGACGCGAAAAGTTCAAGCCGCGCACTCGGGTGCATGAAAGCTGGAATATGCATAACAGCGGTGATGTATACAACGCCATCTGTCGCATGGCGCAGAGCGGTAGTAATCAGGAGTTGGTCGGCAAGCATATCGGGTTGAAATTCCCGCACAGATGGAATGTGTGCTGTTTCTGGAACGGGGCGGCAGACCTGTGACGTTAAACACCACACCTGTGATGGATGAAACCCGGTACATCATCGACGCTCTCGGCTACGATATGCGTTGCCCTGATGTCGTGCTCACCGCGTCTGACCGTTACGGGTACGTCACGGCCTACATCATCTATGCCCATGCTGACGACGACATCGTCGGGTCTATCACGTTCAACATCGACGACCTGATTGCCGTACAGTTCGAAGTCTTCAAATACAATAAGAATGATTCCCGCCTTTGGTACGAGAGGCTGTTCTCGTGACACCAGAAGGAAAGGTGAAAGCGAGGGTCAAAAGCATCCTCACCAGCCTTGGGGCATGGTACGCCATGCCCCTGGGAACAGCATTCGGAAAGCGTGGCGTCCCCGATTTTCTTGTCTGCCATAAAGGGAAGTTCTTTTCCATCGAGACGAAAGCAGGCAGGGGGAAGACCACGGCATTGCAGGAGTATGAGATGGCCCGCATACGGGAGGCTGGAGGGGTCACGCTCATCATCAACGAACACAATGTAGAAAGTCTCCCGGAATACATGGAGGAATTAGTATGATTGACACGTCCAAAACCTTGCAGCAGCTCGCTGTAGAATACGGCATCCCGCCACGAATCATCATGGCCAGGTTGCGTAACGAGAAATCCATCGAAGAAAGTTTCACCACGCCGCATACGGCGAGTGCGACATATACGGCCCCTGACGGGCGCAGTGTGACGAACCTGCGAGAGCTGGCGCGTGCGCACGGTATCAAATACATAACGCTTCGCAACCGGCTGGCGTCAGGCTGGTCCATGGAAGATGCGTTGAAGATGCCGAGAAAGGCCCAGTCCGTGGACCTCGACAAGCGTTATGGTATGCCCATCACGGAATGGCTCAAGCAGTCCGGCATCACCAAGGCGCAGTTCAACAGTCGTATCTCTCGCGGATGGGACCCGGAGCGTGCCGCCCGGCAGGGCAAGAGCTTTGAAGCTGCTGTCCTGTATCGTTTCCCTGACGCCGACATCGAGACCGTACTGTCCACCATGGCTGAACACGGCATCTCCGCGCAGGCTGTCCGCAAGCGCATGGCGGAAGGCTGGCCTCTGGAGAAGTGCATCACCGTCCCTGCCGTCCTGCCGCTGGCCAAGGTTCTTGCCGCTGTGCCGAAGGAGTAACAGCACCATGTTCAAGTTCGGCAACAACGTCGTCGTTTTCCCGGAGGAAGGTCAGATGGTGGCCGAGGTGACTGACCCTGTGAGCGTAGCTCACATGAAAAAACTCAACACCATCTCGACCTTCCCCGTAGCGATGATGGACAGGCCCGGCGGAGCATTGCTTGTCCAGCTTCCCTGGACGGAGGAAGGCTGTCGTATCCTGCAAAACGTAGGTATCGACACCGTAGGTGCGTCGCCCATGTATCATGCCACGGATACGCCTCTTGTCGAGGGAAAGTTCACGCCGCTCAAGCACCAGTTGCTCACCGCTGCCTTCCTAACTTTATATGACAAGAGTTATGTCTTGTCTGAACCAAGGCTGGGCAAGACAGGCAGCATCATCCTGGCCATGGACTACCTCCAGCGGCATCGGGCATTGACCGGCGGCGTCCTCATCATCACGACATACACCACCATCCAAAGTGTTTGGGCCAACGGTATCAAAGAGACGCTCCCCAACGCCATAGTGCAGATAGTACACGGCCCTACGCGTGCCGCCGACCTGCGGCGCCCGGCTGACTTTTACGTCACCAATTACGAGTCGGTACGTCTCGACGACAAAGCCTTTCAGGAAGCCGTCAGGGATGCCCGTATCGGTGCCGTCATCATCGACGAACTGACGCATCTCGGGAACCCAGAGAGCAAGCGGAGCAAGGCCATTCAGAAGTTGTGCCAGCGCGTGCGTACAGACTTGCGCGTCGTCGGCATAACCGGGTCTCCCGCTGATGACCCAGAAGCTGTGTACGGCATGATAAAATGCGTCACGCCGACGCGCCTGCCTGTGACGACCAAGACGGCATGGAGAGACCTCGTGATGTTCAAATGGGGCGCTCTGCCATGGCAGAAGGACACGCGGGCCAGTGCGAGCCAGACCATATTCAACACGATGCAGCCAGCAATCAGGTTCAAGAAATCCGAAGTCCTCGACTTGCCGCCCGTCACAGAACAGGTGCGGAGTTGTGAACTCACCAGGGAACAGGAGCAGCATCGTGACAAGCTGCGTGTGGATGCGCTGACCATCATGGCCAATGGTGAAGTCATCACGGCAGCCAATGGCGGGGTGCTTCTCCAGCGTCTCATGCAGATATATCTCGGAGTCATCAAGGGTGGTGACGGTAAGGCCATCGAACTCGACCATGCTCCGAGGACGCAGGTGATACTCGATGCCATTGCCGAGACGAATCGCAAGGTCGTCGTCTTCTGTTCCTACATCGCCGGTGTGCGTATGCTCACCAAAGAGATTAAGGCCGCAGGGTACACGACGGCATTCATAGACGGTAGCGTCACAGGTCAAAAACGTGCCGCCATCCTGTCGGACTTTCAGAATACCAAAGACCCCCATGTGCTGGTCTGTCATCCGACGACGGTAGGTTTCGGCACCGAGCTGTCGGCAGCCGACACCATGATATTCGCGAACCCGTTGCTGCTCGGGGGCTTTGCCTACACGCAGGCCCTGGAACGACTGAGTTCCGTGCGGCAGAAGGCAGACAACATCAACATCATCCATATCGTCGCCTCACAAGATGAACGCCGCATACTGCGCAGGCTCCAGGCGGGACACTCGGAAGCCATGGACATCGCCGGGCTGTTTGAGGCTTTCGTCAAAGGAAATGATTGACAACAGACCTGTATAGATATATCTATTTTATGGAGACAACACCATGAGAGTAAAATCACAGGAACTTATCGACTATCTGCGGGGTGTCCTGCCGCCTTTCTTCGCCCGCAAAGATGTCGAGAAATTTACCCAGGGCATCATCACACGCAGGCAACTGGAGATGATGGATTACAGAGGCACCGGTCCTGTTTGCACTAAAATGCGTACCAGGATTTACTACAAGAAAGAGGACTTCATCGCATGGCTTGAACGCGCCGAAGGAGAGTACCGTGTCGAAGACTATACGCAATATGGCGTCCGAATTGTCCGAAATTCGGGCGAAGAAGAAGTCTCTCCAAGATAGTCTCGCCGACATCATGGAGCAGGAAAAGGAACTTGAACGCAGTATCCTTCTGGAACTCGCTGCTGCCGGGTCGTCGTCCATGAAGATAGATGGTGTGGGCCGTCTTGTGGTCAAGGAAAAGGTCCGTTACGAGATAGCGGACAAGGAAGCTCTGGCTTACGCCGTGCTGCGTGGCATGGTCGAGAATGCCGAACAGGGCTTTGCTTTGAGTGACGGTCTGCTGTTGCAGCAGCGCGTCGCTGCACGCAACTTTGAAGAACGCGCCGAGCGTGCCGGTCTTGAAGGCGAAGCCTTTGATAACTACATCGTGTCATGCGGCCTTCGCCGTGTGGCAGAACCCTCCCTCAATTTCACCAAGGAGAAGAACCATGAGTGAGACCAATCTTGTTCCTGTCGTCGTCAATAACCAGTTCCCTGTGCTCGCCGACGGGCAGTTCTCTGGTGTCGTTGACACTCTGATGGACAACGCTTTCTCCGGCTTCGGCGCCGGGCTGCGTATCCTCAAGCCGGGGAAGATGAGCTTCAAGCTCATCGAGAATCGTCAGGAAGTCGACATCCCCAACGGTCAGGTCTTTGGCGTCCTTCTGGGTGTGGCGCCTTGCAACTACGCTTCGTGGTATGCCAGACAGTATGCTCCCGGGCAGGAACCGTCTCGCCCTGACCTCGTGTGGATGATGCCTACGGCTGACACGTTCCCCGACGCGCTCCCTGCCGAATACCACCAGAAGGTGAGCGTCAACGGTCAGGAGCGCTGGGGTTTCCGTATCGCCAGACGTACCGTGTGGGCCCTGATGACCAACCAGAACGGGCAGTTCTACCTCGACCTTGAACGCCCCGTCGTCCTGGACATCACCAGCACCAGCCTCTACGGAAACTCTGACCCCCGCAGCAACAGCTACCGCTGGGGCGGCATCAAGGGCTTCTGCGACCGCCACAGCCAGCCCGGTGTTTTCCGCTGCAACCCGGCCATGTTCGTGACCCAGATTATCCTTGACCCGCAGAGCCCCGTCTCCGGCGTCATGCTGTTCCGTCCCAACCTTGACCAGAACGGAAATCCGTCCTACCTTGACAGCCAGACTTACACGGCTGTCATCCAGACGGCCAGTACCGAGCGTATCGCGGAGATGCTTCGGGTCAATGAAATCCTGACCTACTCCCCCAATGGTGCCGGGGTTATCCAGCCTGTCCCTGCGGCGGTCAATATCGCCAACGGTGTGCAGCCCATGCCCCAGCCCATGGCCCAGCCGGTGCAGCAGCCCATGGCCCAGCCGGTGCAGCAGCCCATGACCAAGCCGGTGCAGCAGCCCATGGCCCAGCCTGCGCCTCAGCCGGTACAGCAGCCCGTGGCCCAGCCTGCGCCTCAGCCGGTGCAGCAGCCCGTGGCCCAGCCGGTGCAGCAGCCCATGGCCAAGCCTGCGCCTCAGCCGGTACAGCCGGTGCAGCAGCCTGCCCCTGCTGGTATGAATGATATGCTGTCCCGCGCTGCGGCTGTGCTGGATGGTGCCCCTGCTCCGGCCCCTGCTCCGGCCCCTGCTCCGGCCCCTGCTCCGGCTCCGGCTCCGGCCCCTGCTCCGGCCCCTGCTCCGGCCCCTGCTCCGGCCCCTGCTCCGGCTCCGG
>ERZ1106939.1671-NODE-1671-length-15948-cov-5.908639_pt1 | contig 15948 bp, 14 predicted proteins | sample MGYA00403669_ERZ1106939 | MGnify/ENA primary metagenome ERZ1106939 (study PRJEB35170, sample SAMEA104062447) | human gut metagenome | biome: human gut; feature: human-associated habitat; material: faeces | place: Denmark | collected 2012-09-28 ...
AAAAAATCGCGGCGGAACTCGGCGTGAAAGGAATAGCGACTTCGTATGCGGGCGCGCTTGTTTCGAATCTCGATACGGGCGAAATTTTGTACGAAAATTCGCTTTCGGCGGCGGACGCTGCGGAAATCACGGACTTCGTGGAACGCGACCGGGTGCATCTGCAATTTTACACGGGAAGAAAATACTATGTGAATTGCGACAACGAGATGCTTGCGCACTACGAAACGAGCTGCCGCGTGAAGGCGGAACGCGTTTTAAATCGTTCGATGGCGTCTTTGATACGCGAAAAAAACGAGAGGGTGAACAAGCTTCTGATTGTGGTGGAAGATTCTAAGCGGCACGGGCAGCTGCTTGAAAAGTATCTGGCGAAATTCGGCGAGCGGTTCTGGGTGACGAGAAGCACGCCGCGCAGCTTTGCCACCACATCAAAGCTGGTCCAGTCCATGGGCTTGTCAACGATCAGGATGCCCTGCATTTATGCTTCCTCCTGCGGTGCGTCCAGCTCGGCTTCCACCTCTGCCAGAATTGCATTTTTTGCGTTTTCCAGATTGCCCAGCAGCTCACAGCCTGCAGCGCGGCTGTGACCGCCTCCGCCCAGACGCCGGGCGATGGCGCAGGCGTCCACGCCCTTTGCGGTGCGCACGCTGATGCGGTAGCTGCCGCCGGGCTGCTGCCGCAGAGTCAGGCCCACCTTTACGCCCTCAATGCTCACAGGCAGGCTGGTCAGTTCTTCCAGATCGGCCGGGTCCACCCCGCTCTGCTCGATCTCGTCCCGGGTGAGGTAGATGAGCGCGCACCGGCCATCCAGATAGTATTCCAGATGGTTGCGGGCAATGCGCTCGGCCTCCATGCGCTCACGGGGCTTGGTATCGAACAGCAGGGTGTTCAGCTCTTCCACATGACAGCCCGCCTCAATGAGCTTTGCCGCCACGATGTGGGTGTTTGCCGTGGTGGAAGAGAACCGGAAGCAGCCGGTGTCGGTTGCAAGGCCGGTGTAAAGGCAGTCTGCAATGTGCGGCGTAATGGCAACGCCCATGGCGTTGATCACCTCGTACAGTAGCTCTGCCGCCGCTGCGGCGCTGCCATTGAGCAGGGTGAAGTCGGCATAGCCGCTGTTGCCTGCGTGGTGGTCGATGCACAGGTCCACATGGCGCGAGAACTGCGTCATACCGTTGTTTTCTCCAAACAGCTGCACGCTGGCGACATCCACTGCTACCACCGTCTGCGGCTCAAACTCACCTTTGAACATATGTGCGTTGGTAAACGCATACCGGTTGGGAATGGCATCGGAGCAAAGCACTGCCACGTTTTTATCCAGTGCTTTCAGTGCACAATACAGCGCGCTGCCGCAGCCAATGGTATCGCCATCCGGGTTTTTGTGACACAGAATCAAAATGTTGTCCGCCGTCATCAGGCGCTGGGCCATCTGCTGCACATTCAACTGTTCTGTCATTCCATGATCCATCCTTTCCGCAGGCGGAATTATTCTTCGGTCTCCTCCGGTGCGCTGGCTTCGGTGTCAGCGTCGCCGTTCACGTTCAGCGTGCGGAGCAGCTCGTTGATGTGGGCTGCATAGGCGGCACCGTCATCCTCTACGAAGATGAAGCGGGGAGCCTTGCGGATGTGCATTTTCTTGCTCACTTCAGTGCGCACATGGCCTGCCGCGCGGTTCAGTGCCTCGATGGCGGGCTTTGGGCCGTCCTCGCGGCCCATCACGCTCACATACACCTTGGCCACATCCAGATCAGGGGTCACATCCAGACGGGTGACGGTGAGCAGACCGCCCTCCAGACGCGGGTCCTTCAGCCTGCCGATGATGGCAATGATCTCGCGCTTCATATCCTGCGCCAGACGGCCCATATTCTTCTGAGACATAGTATTTCTCCCTATAAAAGAAAACCCTCTCAGCCTCGCTTCGCTCGGCAGCTCTCCCGAGGGACGAGCTTTTTGCGTGGATACGGCAAACGTTCCGTTTCTCTGCAAACCTCCCACCTCGGGGGAGGTGGCATTGCGCCAGCAATGACGGAGAGGGATATTTCAGATCTTAATCGCGGTACTCTTCCATCTTGAAGGCTTCGTACACGTCGCCTTCCTTAACGTCGGCAAACTTTGCCAGAGTAACGCCGCACTCGTAGCCCTCGGCCACTTCCTTGGCATCATCCTTGAAGCGCTTCAGGGATGCGATCTCGTCCTCGGCAATGACGATGCCGTCACGCACCACGCGCACCTGGCTGTCGCGGGTGATCTTGCCGCTGGTCACGCGGCAGCCTGCAACGGTGCCCACATTGGAGATCTTGTACACCTGACGGACCTGCAGCTCGCCCAGAGACACCTCGCGGAACTTGGGAGCCAGCATGCCCTTCATAGCGTCGGTGACATCGTTGATGGCATCATAGATGACGCGGTACATACGCATTTCCACCTTGGTGGCAGCAGCTTCTTCCTTGGCCACATTGTCCGGGCGGACGTTGAAGCCGATGATGATGGCGTTGGAGGCATCGGCCAGATCCACGTCGGACTTGCTGATGGCACCGACACCGGCATGGATGACACGCACGCGCACCTCTTCGTTGGAGATCTTCTCCAGACTCTGCTTCACAGCCTCGGCAGAGCCCTGCACGTCGGCCTTGACCACGATGGCCAGTTCCTTCATGTCGTTCTGTGCCATCTGGCTGAACAGGTTATCCAGCGTGACCTTCTGGAAGGAGGAGAACTGCTTTTCCTTGGCGGCAGCAACGCGCTGTTCGGCCAGCTCACGGGCCAGACGTTCGTCCTCAACAGCCTCGAACAGGTCGCCTGCTTCCGGCACTGCGGTCAGGCCGGTGATCTCCACAGGGGTAGAGGGGCCGGCATCGCTCAGCAGCTGGCCCTTGTCGCTGCGCATGGTGCGCACGCGGCCCACAGCGGTACCGGCAATGATCACATCGCCGGAGTGCAGGGTGCCGTTCTGCACCAGAATGGTGGCAATGGGGCCCTGGCCCTTGTCCAGACGGGCCTCGACGACCGCACCCTTGGCGCGGCGGTTGGGGTTTGCCTTCAGCTCCATGACCTCAGCTTCCAGAGCAATGCGCTCCAGCAGGTCGTTGATACCCATGCCGGTCAGGGCAGACACCGGGATGCAGGCCACATCGCCGCCCCAGTCTTCGGTGATGATGCCGTACTTGGTCAGGCCTTCCATCACGCGCTCGGGGTTTGCGGTGGGCTTATCCATCTTGTTCATTGCCACGATAATCTTGACATTTGCAGCCTTGGCGTGGTTGATGGACTCGATGGTCTGGGGCATGATGCCGTCGTCGGCAGCAACCACCAGAACTGCAATATCGGTCATGTTGGCACCGCGGGCACGCATGGAGGTGAACGCCTCGTGGCCCGGGGTATCCAGGAAGGTGATGAGGCTATCGTTGACCTTGACCTGATATGCACCGATGGCCTGCGTGATGCCGCCGGCCTCGCCTGCGGTAACGTTGGTCTTGCGGATGGCGTCCAGAATACTGGTCTTGCCGTGGTCAACGTGGCCCATAACGCAGACCACCGGGGGACGCTCCACCAGATCCTCCTGCGAATCCTCTTCCTGCGTGAACAGGCGCTCCTCGATGGTCACATGCACCTCGTGCTCGACCTTTGCGTGGAACTCCTCTGCCAGCAGAGAAGCGGTATCAAAATCGATCACATCGTTGATGGCGTGCATCTCGCCCATCTGCATGAACTTGGCAATGACCTTGCCGGCCTGCTGCTTCAGGCGGGCAGCCAGCTCGCCCACGGTGATCTCGTCGGGGATCATCACCTTCAGCTGTGCGCTGCGGGCCTTTTCCAGCTGGATGCGCTGCAGACGCTCGAACTCGGTCTCGCGCTTGCCCTTCTGGAACTGCTGGCGCTGGCGCTGACCGCGCTGGGTGAACTTTTGCTTGTTGCCCTGCGGGGTGGGCTTGCGGCGGTTCTCGGTGTTCTTGGTGGAAGCCAGATCATCGTAACGGGCATCGAAGCGGTCCACGTTCATATCCACAGTGCGGGTATCCACGGTGACCTGATTGTCCTCGCGGCGCACGGACACAGCCTGTGCCGGAGCAGCGGATGCCTTGGCACCGGTCTCACGAGCCAGTTCGCTGAGAGAAACGGTCTTTTCCTCGCGCTTCTTGTGCTGCTCGTTCTTCTTTTCGTTATGCTTATTGCCGTTCTTATCCTGCTGGGCAGGCTCTGCCTTTTTGGCGGCAGGCTGCTTCGGCTTCTTTTCTGCCTTGGGAGCTTCGGGCTTTTTCTCGGCCTTCTTCTCAGTGGGCTTCGGCTCTTCCTTTGCGGCCTTGGCGCTGTTCAGGAATTCGTCCAGATTTGCCACGCTGTTATCCTTGCTGAACTTTTCCAGCAGGTAGTTCAGCTCGTTCTCTTCCAGATTGGAGCTGTTCTTCTTGCCGGTGCTGCCCATAGCGTTCAGCTCATCCAGGACCTTCTTGGCGGAAAGGTTCAGATCCTTTGCAAAATCACTCACTTTATATTTTACGATCATTCGGTCATATCCTCCTCATTTTTGATTGCTCCGCAGTCCGACAGGCGGTCAAAGCAGAGCTTTGCGAGGTTGCGGTCAGTCACCGCGTAAACAGCCACAGGCTTGCGGCTGATATCGGCCAGTTTATCCTGCGTAAGCGGCATGGTGATCACATCCACCAGATCGCCCACAGAATAGTCGAGGCGCTGCACGGTCTTGGCGCTGGCATCGCTTGCCACCATCACCAGCCATGCCTTGCTCTTGACGCAGGCATCTTCCACGGCATCAAAGCCCATGGTCAGTGCGCCCGCCTTGCGGCACAGGCTCAGCGCCTGATACAGCGCTTCCTCCGGCGGCAGCTTGGGCTTTGCGGGGGTGTTATTCTTCTTTGCCATTTGCTGCTGCCTCCTTTGCGGCTTCGGCCAGCTGTGCGGCCAGAGCCTCGTAAACTTCGGCGGGAACCGGCTGCTCAAAGCAGCGCTCCAGCGCCTTTTTCTTTTTTGCCTTGGTCAGGCAGTCGGGGTTCGGGCAGAGATACGCGCCGCGGCCCGGCTTTTTGCCGACCAGATCAATGCTGATCTCTCCGCTGGGTGCACGCACCACACGCACCAGCTCCTTTTTGGGGCGGCTGGTCATGCAGCCGATGCACTGGCGGGAAGGGATCTTTTTCTGTGCCATCCGGTTTCCCTCCTTTGGCCATCTGCGCCAGAATTACTCGGTGTCGGTCTCGGCTTCCTTCTTCGGCTCTTCCTCGCCATAATAGCCGCTCTCGGGGCGGATATCAATGTTGTAGCCGGTCAGGCGTGCGCACAGGCGTGCGTTCTGGCCCTTGTTGCCAATGGCAAGGCTCAGCTGCTGGTCGGGCACGGTCACACGGCAGGAACGGGTCTCGCCGGGCAGCAGTTCCACCTTGACCACCTTGGCCGGGCTGAGTGCTGCGGAGATGAACTCGGAGATATCCTCGCTCCACTTCACAATGTCGATCTTTTCGCCGCCCAGCTTTTCCACAACAGCAGCTACACGGGCACCGTGCTCGCCGATGCAGGCGGAAACAGGGTTCACGTTGGGGTCCTTGCTCCAAACAGCCATCTTGGTGCGGGCACCAGCCTCGCGGCTGATGGCCTTGACCTCCACAGTGCCGTCAAAAATTTCGGGCACTTCCAGCTCAAACAGGCGCTTGACAAGGCCGGGGTGGGTGCGGCTGATCATAACGCGGGGGCCGCGCTCAGTGCTGACCACGTCCACAACGTAGACCTGCAGGGTCTGGCCCTCGGTGTACACCTCGCCGGGCACCTGCTCGTTGTGGGGCAGGATAGCCTCGCCGCCCTTGCCCAGATCCAGAGCAACGATGCCCTTCTCCGGGTCCACGCGGGTAACGGTGGCCTGCACGATGTCGTGTGCACGGGACTGGATCTCGCTCAGCTGCTGGCTGCGCTCAGCCTCGCGGATGCCCTGACGGATCACATGCTTTGCGGTCTGGGCTGCAATGCGGCCGAAGTCCTTGGTCTTGAGGGGGGTCACGATGCGGTCGCCCACTTCGTAGCTCTTGCGGATCTTCTGTGCCTCGGTAATGCCGATCTCAGAGTGCTCGTCGTACCAGTCCTCGTCGGCCACAACGTCCTGGATCAGGGCCACATCAAAGCGGCCTGCGGCGGGGTCGATATCCACCTTCACGTGGTCCTCTTCCACCTCATAGTTCTTCTTGACGGCAATGATGATCGCAGCCTTGATCTTTTCGATCAGGTATTCTGCGGTGATGCCGCGCTCGTGCTCCAGCATGGAGAGAGCTTCAAAAAATTCATTGTTCGCTGCTGCCATTTTTCGGGTTCCTCCTGTAATTTACTCTCTATCTATGTTAGTCAAACAGGTCTTCATCGTCGCACAGGTTCACGCTGGATGCGGCGTTCACCTCAAAGGTGACAGCGCCCGCATCGGTGTTCACCGTAACGGTGCTGCCCTCGCGGCCTGTCAGGATACCGGAAAACTCACGCACGCCGTCTGCATTCGGGCGGATGAGCTTTACCCGGATCTTCTGGCCCTTGAGGGCTTCATAGTGCTCCGGGCGGGTCAGCTTACGGCCAAGGCCGGGGCTGCCCACTTCCAGATAATAGCTCTGGTCGATGGGGTCTGCCTCGTCAAGGATGGGGTCCAGCGCATGGGAAACATCCGCGCAGGTGTCGGTATCCATGGTGCCGTCCTTGTCGATGAGCACGCGAAGATACCAGTCTGGACCTTCCTTTTCAAAAACCACATCCCACAGGCGCAGGCCCATGCCCTCCACGGTGGGGCGGACAAGCGCTTCGACTCTCTGGGCGGTGTTGCCGCCAGACTGCTTCGCCATAAAAAACCTCCAAACAAACAAGAAACGCGGACCTTGCGGCCCACGTTTCAGGTTAAACTATATCGTACTACTAGAATATACCATACATCCCGCGATTATGCAAGCATTTTCGCAGATTTTTTTCGCCGCAGGGTCTTTTACAGCACCCACACGCCGTCCCTGAACAGCTCCACGGTGCGGCCATCGCGGCATTTGCCGGTGATATGGCTGTCCTCTGCACCGATCATCACATCCTCATGCAGGCGGGACTGGTTCATGCCGCGGGCCAGCAGCTCTTCCTTCGTCAGCGCCGTGCCGCCCTTCGTGGTGCCGGGATAGCTGGCACCAAAGGCGATATGACAGGCGGCATTTTCGTCAAACAACGTGCTGTAGAACAGCTTGCCGCTGCGGTTGATGGGGCTGCTTGCCGGCACCAGTGCCACTTCGCCAATGCTGCGGGAGCCTTCGTCGCCGTCCAGCAGACGGCCCAGCAGCACCTGTCCCTGCTCGGCGTGGTAGTCCACAACCCGGCCCTTCTCAAAGGTGACACGGAAGTTCTTGATGAGCTGGCCGTTGAACACATAGGGCTTTGTGCCGTAGACGATGCCCTCTACCCTGTCCTTGTGGGGCGCAGTAAACACTTCCTCCGTGGGGATGTTGGGCAGGAACACCACGCCCTTTTCGCTCTTGCTGGCGGCGCTTTCCCACACAGCCTGATCCGCAAGACCCACGGTCAGGTCCGTGCCATTGCTGCTCTCAAAATGCACGCTTTCCAAGTCCAGCGCGTTCATTTTATCCCGCAGAGTGCTGAGCCGCTCCATATGGGCCTGCCACTCGTTCACCGGGTCGCCACCGGTGACCCGGCACACGTCAAAGATCAGCTTCCACAGCGCTTCCATGGCGGCATCCGCGTCCAGCTCCGGGAATACCTTCTTTGCCCACGGCACACTGGGCAGGGCCGCAATGGACCACTGCACCCGGTCGTTCATGGTGTACTCCTGCCACTCCTCCATAAAGGCGCGGCGGGCGGCATTCACCCGGCTGATCTTATTGCCGTCAATGCCCGCATACAGCTCCGGGTCGTCCGCAATGAGATGCAGTACACACACGCCGTCCTCGCTTTCAGCATAGTCAAGATAGCGGCGCAGCTGCCATGGCTTGAGGTCGGTCAGGGCCTCCTCGCTGCCCAGCTCCATGCGGGCGCGGGCCACAGCGTCATCGCTCCAGTTCACCTGCACATCCCGGGCACCGGCTTCGTAGGCACTGCGCACGCACAGCCGCGCCAGCGGCGCGCCCTCCAGCGGGCAGTTGATGATGAGGGTCTGTCCGGGCTGCGGGTTCACCCCCACCCGGACGATGAAATCGGCATATTTTTTCAGCAGTTCGTCAAAGTTTTCCACGGTAGAACCTCCTGCGGTGTAAAAATCATGTTTTTCTGTTTTTCAGTATACCCGGTACAAGCCGTTCTGTCCAGTAAAAAGAAAACAGACACCTCCCGCTGTTGAAAAAGCAGGAAACGTCTGTTATACTGTCTTTTGAGAGTGCTGTCTACATACGGCAGGCGGTCTATGCCTTTTCGGCCCTGCGTCGGGAAGGCGAACATTTTTGTCGTACCCCGACGCTTTGCAGCGAAGGGGGTGATGCTTCATGACGCTTTTAGAAACTCTGGCTCTGCTCACATTGCTTGCAACCGTGAGCTTTGGCATTTTCGATATCGCGTGGAAGATCTTCAACAACAAAAAATGACCGCCCAGCTACCAACTCGTGCGGTCATCTTTTGATTAACCAACCGGAAAGGTACTGACCGTTTGCCAGACAGCACTTTCTTTATTTGTATTATAGCACAGCCCCGCCGAAATTGCAACGGCGGGGCTGTTTTTATCGCCTGAAAGCGAAATTTTCTCAGAACTCGATCTTGCTCTCGATATAAGCTTTCAGCTCGGAGATGGGCATACGCACCTGCTCCATGGTGTCGCGGTCACGGACAGTGACGCAGTTGTCGGCGGCAATGCCCTTGGCCTCGTCACCCACGGTATCAAAGTCCACAGTGATGCAGTACGGGGTGCCGATCTCGTCCTCGCGGCGGTAACGCTTACCGATGGAACCGGTATCGTCGTAATCCACCATGAAGTACTTGCTCAGCTCGTTACGGATCTCCATGGCCTTCTCGCCCAGCTTCTTGCTCAAGGGCAGCACGGCGCACTTGTAGGGAGCCAGAGCCGGATGCAGATGCAGCACGGTACGGATATCCTCCTTGCCCTTGCTGTCGGTCAGGTGCTCCTCGTCGTATGCTTCGCACAGGAAAGCCAGAGCCACACGGTCACAGCCCAGAGACGGCTCAATGACGTAGGGGATGTAGTGCTCGTTGGTCTCGCTGTCGAAGTACTCCAGGCTCTTGCCGGAAGCTTCCTGATGGCGGGTCAGGTCGTAGTTGGTACGATCCGCGATGCCCCACAGCTCACCCCAGTCAGTGAACGGGAAGGCGTACTCGATATCGGTGGTAGCGCGGCTGTAGAAGGCCAGCTCTGCAGGCTCGTGGTCACGCAGGCGCAGGTGCTCCTTCTTGATGCCAAGGCTCAGCAGCCAGTTCTCGCAATAGTCCTTCCAGTAAGCGAACCATTCCAGATCGGTGCCGGGCTTGCAGAAGAACTCGCACTCCATCTGCTCGAACTCACGGGTGCGGAAGGTGAAGTTGCCCGGGGTGATCTCGTTGCGGAAAGCCTTGCCCACCTGGCACACGCCGAAGGGCAGCTTGCGGCGGGTGGTGCGCTGGATGTTGGCAAAGTTGACAAAGATGCCCTGTGCGGTCTCAGGACGCAGATAGCAGGTGGAAGAGCTGTCCTCGGTAACGCCGATGGCAGTCTTGAACATCAGGTTGAACTTGCGGATGGGGGTAAAATCGTGCTTGCCGCACACCGGGCACACGATATCCTCATGCTCTGCGATGAAAGCATCCATCTCGTCAAAGCTCATGGCATCCACGTTCACCTCGGGGTGCTCCTCACCGATCAGCTTGTCGGCGCGGTGGCGTGCCTTGCAGGCGCGGCAGTCCAGCAGGGGGTCCGAGAAGCTGGAGACGTGGCCGGTGGTCACCCAGGTCTGAGGGTTCATGATGATGGCTGCATCCAGACCCACATTATAGGGGCTCTCCTGCACGAATTTCTTCAGCCATGCCTTTTTGACATTGTTCTTGAACTCGACGCCCAGCGGGCCGTAGTCCCAGCTGTTGGCCAGACCGCCGTAGATCTCGGAACCGGGGAACACATAACCACGGTTCTTGCAGAGATTGACGATCATATCAAGGGTCTTTTCGCTCTGTTCCATTGTAGTACATCCTTTCCGTCCGCGGCTGGTTTGCCGTGTCGTTGTTGTATCGTTCCGGCAGCTTTCCCCACTGCCGGGCGTGCTTTTCAAAGGGAAAGCACAGTATCTTTACTGTACCATGTTTTGCGTCGCTTGTAAAGCCGAAAACCGGCCTGCTTTGGGGAACAGACCGGTTTTTGCACTTATTTATGGTATTTCATTCCTGCATTGATGGTGCAGGCGCGGTAGATCTGCTCGGTCAGCACCAGCCGTGCCAGCTGGTGGGGCATGGTGATGCGTCCCATGCTGAACTTGAGGGCGGCGGCCTTTTTCACCTCATCGGACAGGCCGTGGGACGAGCCGATCACAAAGGCCACGTCTCCTGCCCCACTGTTTGCGCGGTCGGCAAGGAACTGCGCCAGCTCGTCGGAGGAGATCTGCCTGCCCTCAATGCACATGGCCACGATGGCAGCACCCTTGCGCACGTTGGACAGGATGGCCTTGCCCTCCTTGTCCAGTGCCTTTTTTACCACGGCATCCGAGGCGTTCTTCTCCTCGATCTTTTCCTCCGGCAGCTCAATGATGCGGAAGGACGCGAAGGCGGCAAGGCGCTTCTGGTACTCGGCCACGCCCTCGGCGAAATATTTTGCATTCAGCTTGCCCACACAGATCAGGTCGATGTTTTGCATTGCAGTTTCCTCTTTTATATAGAAACGATTTAAAATTGTCTCCGCTACTGCTTGAACTCCCTCAGTCACGGCTTACGCCGTGCCAGCTCCCTCGGAGAGGGAGCCTCTGGCGAAACCGGATACTTTGCAATTCAACCAGAGGCTTTGCCGCCATGCCAAAGGCCCCATCCTAGAGGGGGCTGTCGAGCGAATGCGAGACTGGGGGAGTTTTTTTACAGCAGGCTCATCTGCTCGCCCTCGTCCTCGGCGCGGAGCAGCGCACCGGTGGCGGGCAGGCTGCGCACACGGTAGCGGTGGGGGTTCGCCAGCTCCAGCGTGTCCGCCGGCACCACCGAAGCGATGGTCTGGTTCTTTTTCAAAGTAACCACTGCCACGCCCTGACTGTCGCGGGTGGCCTTGGCCGCGATCTGCGCCGTGCCAACCAGCAGCATCCGGCTGGCGCTGGTGCGGATGGCAAGCTCCGTTTCCTCCGGCAGGAACAGCAGCGTCGCCAGCGGTTCCTTGTCGCAGTAGGCCTTGAGCAGCTTGCGGCGGTTCTGCTTGGTGGCATAGGAGCTGAGCGGGATCTTTGCGCACCTGCCGCTGGCAAAGAAGAACAGCATATAGCCGCTGTAGTCGCTGGTGATCACCATGGAGAGCACGTTCTCGCCCTCGTCCATGCCCAGACGGCCCGGGATGAAAATGCCCATCTGAGCCACCTTGCCGTCCTCCAGCTCAGCCAGACGCACCTTGTACACCTGCTGCTTGTCGGTAAAGAACAGCGCCTCCACGTTGTTGCGGGTCTCGATCTGCTGCACGATCTCGTCGCCTTCTTTCAGCTTATGGGCACCGGCGGTGCGCAGACCTTGCGGCGGGATCTTTTTGAAGTAGCCCTCGCGGGTAAAGAACACCGTCACGGGGTAATCCGGCGCTTCTTCCTCCTCGGAGCCGTTCTCTTCCTCAGGCAGATCGTACAGGATCTCGCTGCGGCGGGGCTGACCGTACTTCTTGGCAACATCGTTCAGCTCATTGATGATGATGCGGCGGATGCGGGCGGGCTTTGCAAGGATATCATTCAGGTCGGCAATGTCCTTCTCCAGCTGTTCGATCTCGCTGGTGCGCTTGAGGATATATTCCCGGTTCAAATGACGCAGCTTGATCTCGGCCACATAGTCGGCCTGCACTTCATCGATGCCAAAACCGATCATCAGGTTGGGCACCACTTCAGTCTCTTCCTCGGTGGTGCGGATAATTTTGATTGCCTTGTCAATGTCCAGCAGGATGGCAGCAAGACCCTTGAGCAGGTGCAGGCGCTTTTCCTTGCCGTGCAGGTCGTAGTAGGTGCGGCGGCGCACGCACTCCACGCGGAAGGCCGTCCACTCCTTGAGAATTTCGCGCACGCCCATCACGCGGGGCTGGCCGGACACCAGAATATTGAAGTTAGCGCTGAAGCTGTCTTCCAGAGGGGTAGCCTTAAACAGCTTTGCCATCAGCTTGTCGGCATCCACGCCGCGCTTGAGGTCCAGTGTCAGCTTCAGACCGTTCAGGTCGGTCTCGTCACGCATGTCGCTGATCTCCTTGACCTTGCCGGCCTTGACCAACTCTGCGATCTTGTCCATGATGGCCTCCACCGTGGTGGTTGGCGGGATCTGGGTGACCTCGATCATGTTTTCGCCCGGCACCACATTGTAGCGGGCGCGTACCTTCACGCTGCCGCGGCCGTTCTCGTAAATTTCACGCATCTGCGCTTCATCGTACAAAATCTGACCGCCGCCCACGAAGTCCGGGGCGGGCATGGTGGTGGAGATGTCGTGGTGCTCGTCCTTCATCAGGGCCACGGTGGTGGCGCACAGCTCTGCCAGATTGAACGAGCAGATGTTGCAGGCCATGCCCACCGCGATGCCCAGCGTGTTGTTGGCCAGAATGGTGGGGAAGGTGACCGGCAGCAGGGTAGGCTCGGTGGTGGTGCTGTCGTAGTTGGGCACAAAGTCCACGGTCTCCTTGTCGATATCCCGGAACAGCTCCTCGCACACACCCTCGAGCTTCGCCTCCGTGTAACGGGCAGCAGCGCAGGACATATCGCGGCTGTAGGCCTTGCCAAAGTTGCCCTTGCTGTCCACAAAGGGCACCAGCAGGCTCTCGTTACCGCGGCCCATGCGCACCATGGTGTCGTAGATGGCGGCATCGCCGTGGGGGTTCAGGTGCATGGTGCTGCCCACGATGTTGGCAGACTTGGTGCGTGCGCCCTTGAGCAGGCCCATCTCGTACATGGTGTACAGCAGCTTGCGGTGCGCCGGTTTGAAGCCGTCGATCTCTGGCAGCGCGCGGCTGACGATGACGCTCATGGCGTAGGGCATATAGTTGGTTTCCAGCGTGCGGGTGATGGGATCCTCCAGCACACTGCCGGCATTTAAAATTTCAACGCCGTCGCCCAGCTGCGGGCGCACCGGCTTGAGTGTTTTCTTGGTCGATTTTCTAGGCATCTTCTAACCTCTTGACGATTTTAAATGGGCGCCGCTCTCGCTCTGCCCATATTCAGCGGAAAATATTTTTTATTTTTGCAGCTCAGGATGGCCTGCGGGCCATCCTGAGCTGCTCTTTCACAGATGGAGCCGTTCCGGTTTTCTGCATTTTTCCCTTAAAATGCCGTGACCCGTTGGGGCCTTCTTCGTGAAAACGTGATTTGGAGCAGCCCGCAGGCTGCGACAAATCACCAAATTAAAATAACGTTACCTCTGTCATTGCCAGAGCGCAAGCGGAGGCAATTTAAAATCATCAGCTCACATCCAGATCGTCCAGATATTCTGCGCCGTGCTGCGCAATGTGTTCCTTGCGGCCTGCAAGGTTATCACCCAGCAGGATATCGAACACCTGCGCAGTCTGCACCACATCGGTGGGCATCACTTTAATAAGACGGCGGCTCTCCGGGTTCATGGTGGTCAGCCACATCATCTCAGGGTCGTTCTCACCCAGACCTTTGGAGCGCTGGATGGTGTATTTTTTCTCGCCGATCTCTTCCAGAAACGCTGTCTTTTCCGGCTCGGTGTAGGCAAAATAAGTGCGGTCTTTCGTTGTAATTTCATACAACGGCGACTCTGCGATATACACATAGCCCTTCTCGATCAGGGTCGGGGTCAGGCGGTAGAGCATGGTGAGCACCAGCGTGCGGATCTGGTAGCCGTCCACATCGGCATCGGTACAAATGACGATTTTATTGAACCGCAGATTATCGAGATTGAAGGTGGCCAGCTCCTTGTTGTGTTTGCCGCCCAGTTCCACGCCGCAGCCCATCACCTTGATGAGATCCACGATGACATCCGATTTAAAGATGCGGGCATAGTCGGCCTTCAGGCAGTTCAGGATCTTGCCGCGGATGGGCATGATGGCCTGATATTCACTGTCGCGGCTGGACTTGACCGCACCCATAGCGGAATCGCCCTCCACGATATACAGCTCGCGGCGGGATGCATCCTTGGTGCGGCAGTCCACGAATTTCTGCACCCGGTTGGCAAGGTCGATCTGGGTGGACAGCGTTTTTTTGATGCTCTGGCGCGTTTTTTCCGCATGCTCACGGCTCTGCTTGTTCACCAGCACCTGCTGGCAGATCTTCTGGGCCTCGTCCGGCTTTTCCAGAAAATACACTTCCAGATAATGCTTGAGGAAGTCGGTCATAGCCTGCGAGACGAATTTGTTGGTGATGGCCTTTTTGGTCTGGTTCTCGTAGCTGGTGCGGGTGGAAAAACTGGACGAGACATACACCAAGCAGTCCTGCACATCCTGAAAGCTAATGGCGCTCTCACCTTTTTTATAGAGGTTCTTTTCCTTCAGGTACTTGTTGATCTGATAGACAAAGGCGGTGCGCACCGCGTGCTCCGGGCTGCCGCCGTGTTCCAGCCAGGAAGAGTTGTGGTAATATTCCAGCATCTGCACCTTATTGGAGAAGCAGAACGCCGCGCTCATGCGCACCTTGTAATCCGGCTGGTCCTCGCGGTCTCGGCCGGATGCCTCACTCTCGCAGCTGAACACCGGGGTCAGGGTATCCTCCCCTGCCACCTCGGCCACATAGTCCGCGATGCCGTGCTCATAGCACCAGCTCTCGTACCATGCCTTGCCAGTGGCAGGGTCTTTCTCTTTTTCATCGGTAAAGTTCAGGGTCAGGCCTGCGTTGACCACCGCTTGACGACGCAGGGTATCCTTATAGTAGCTGCCGGGCACATCGATGTCGGTGAACACCTCGTCGTCCGGCTTCCAGTGAATGATGCTGCCGGTGCGGCGGCCCTTGTAGGCTTCCTTCTGCAGGCCGCCCACATTCTCGCCCTTTTTAAAATCAAGGTGATAGTGGTATCCGTCACGGTAGATATCGGCGGTCATCCATGCAGAAGCATACTGGGTAGCGCACAGGCCCAGACCGTTCAAGCCAAGGCTGAACTCGTAGTTATCCTCACCCTCGCCATACTTGCCGCCTGCATACATCTCGCAGAACAACAGCTCCCAATTGTAGCGTCCCTCGCCATTGTTCCAGTCCACGGGCATACCGCGGCCAAAGTCCTCAACGATGACGCTGCCATCCTTACAGCGGGTCACGTTGATGGTATCGCCGTGGCCGTCGCGGGCTTCGTCGATGGAGTTGGAGACGATCTCAAAGATGGAGTGGGCGCAGCCCTCCACGCCGTCTGAGCCAAAAATAACGGCCGGGCGCTTACGCACACGGTCGGCACCCTTCAAAGAAGTAATGCTCTCGTTGCCATATTCCTGTTTTTTTGCCATGCTGCTCCTCCCGGCCCGGCCTTTCTTGCAAAAAGCGGGCCGTCTGTAGTCAAATCATAAAACGCCTCTGCCCTTTTCTTACTATAATATAGGTATACACAGAGAAAAAGGGCAAAAGCGCCTGAATCATTTCATTTTCATTAAACCATAGGTTGTTGAATTTGTCAATTTCTGTTTGGCACACCCGCACACAGCACGTCCTGTGCCGGATGTGCCGAAAGCAGGTTGAAAAAAGTCATTCTTATTTTACGCGCTGGAGCGACCAAAATCAAGAAAGTTTCAATTTTCTGAAAAAAATTTGGATTTACCCCTTTACAAAATCGAAATTTCAGGTATAATAATCATCGTCCGGTGCGCCTCTGTAGCTCAGTCGGTAGAGCAGGGGACTGAAAATCCCCGTGTCATTGGTT
>ERZ1106939.1674-NODE-1674-length-15929-cov-5.258347_pt1 | contig 15929 bp, 10 predicted proteins | sample MGYA00403669_ERZ1106939 | MGnify/ENA primary metagenome ERZ1106939 (study PRJEB35170, sample SAMEA104062447) | human gut metagenome | biome: human gut; feature: human-associated habitat; material: faeces | place: Denmark | collected 2012-09-28 ...
AGAAAAAGCGCTGTGATAAAGGACTCTGACATCTGTCCTCTTGCTCTCCTTCGTATCATATCTTCGCTGCCTTCCCTTCCTAAAATCGCGAACCGCCCCACAGTACTTGACTCCTCAGAGCATTTCGATTATAATACAGTCGTCGTTATATGTAAAATACATTTTTGATATCGTTTACATATCATTTTGATATATTAGTGGAGGCTGTTATGTTAATCAGTTACGATTATTACAGGATTTTCTATTTTGTCGCAAACTACGGGAACTTTACTCAGGCGGCCAATGTTCTCATGAGTAACCAGCCCAACCTGACCCGCGCCGTCAAAAATCTGGAAGCGGAGCTTGGCTGTACGCTCTTTATCCGCTCCAACCGCGGAGTCACACTGACTCCGGAGGGTTCTAAACTGTATAAATATGTCTCCATCGCCTGCGAACAGCTGCAGGCCGGAGAAAATGAGCTCAGTCAGGATCTGCAGCTGCAGCGTGGCATCGTCTCTATCGGAACGACCGAGACCGCGCTGCACGGCTTCCTGCTGCCCGCACTGCGCCAGTACCGAATCGATTACCCGGAGGTCCGGATCCGGATCTCCAACTATTCCAATCCGCAGGCCATTCACGCCCTGCAGACCGGCCTGGTGGATTTTGCCGTCATCACCACCCCTGCCGAGGTGGAAAGTGGCCTGAAAATGGTGGAGCTGAAGCCCTTTTATGAGGTGCTTGTGGGCGGCAGGACCTTTACTGCCCTTGCCAGCCAGAACCTTTCGCTGAAGGAGCTGAACAATTATCCGCTGATCTCCCTGAGCGACGAAAGCATGACCCGCGCCTTTTACCGGCAGTTCTTTCTGGATCACGGTGCGGTGCTGAAGCCGGATACCGAGGCTGCCACCACCGACCAGATGCTGACCCTTGTCAAAAGTGAGCTGGGCATTGCATTCCTGCCCCAGACCATGGCACAGGATGCACTGGCCCGCGGTGAGATCGTGCAGCTGCATCTGCAGGAGATCATCCCTCAGCGCTCCATCTGCCTTGTGTACGACCATCACCGCCCGCTGAACACGGCAGCCCGCAAGTTCCAGCAGATGCTGACCAAGGCGGCCCCCAAACGCCCGGAATACAGATAACTGCCGGGCCTTTCCCTGCAAACTGATCTATACGGGACTGTTGCAAAATAGCTCTCTGAAAAAACAATGCACAAAACCCGGAACCTTTTCACAGCTAAAACGGCTTAAAAAAGGCTCCGGGTTTTTGATTTTGTGCTATTTCTTTGTGCAAGTTTCTATCGCATTTTTATTTTGCAACAGTCCCCTGTTTTATTTTTACTTTTCCTGGATCTGTTTGCCGGTGAGGTGTTCAATGGTGATCTCGTAAAGCTGCACGGCCTTGATGTCCAGCGCAATTTCCTTTTCCACCTCTTCCTTGCCGGGGTAATACTTCATGCCAAGCTCCCGCACGCGGGCCTCGGTAGCAGCGGCATCGTCGATCAGATGGCAGCGGCCAAACACCACGGTGCTCTGCACATAAGGTGCCCAGTCGCCCGGCTCAAAGTGTTCGTTGCCGTAAACGGTAAAGCATACCTTATCATTCTGTTTCAGCGCGTCCACCTTCTGGCCGGATTTTGCACCGTGGAAGTAGATTTTGTCGTGCTCCTGATCGTAGTAATAATTTACCGGGATCGCAAAGGGATAGCCGTTGTCGCCGTTCACTGCCAGCACGCCCCGCCGGGACTGCTGCAACAGGTGCTTTGCAGCTTCTTCCGGGATGGCGCGGCTGGCTCTTCTCATGGGTCTGAACATTTTTGTTTCCTCCATGTATCGCAGGTTTGCGGTGCGCACTCATGCACCCTTGATAATGCGGATGAGGGTCTTATCCAGCTGGATGGTGCGGTTCCACGGGTTCAGGATGATGCCGCTGATCTCCGGCACGGCAAGCGCTGCATCAAACAGCTTTTCCATATCCACAAGAAAGGTGGACTGCACCGGCTCGGCTCCCTTCAGTTCTTCCTCAAAGCTGGTGAATGCATACCACCAGCTTGCGCCATCGGCCGTCCGGATGGCCCGCAGCTGCATCTGTTCACTGCCCAAATTGGGCTCCACCGCCACGACAAGCTGGCCATGCTCCTTTATGCGCCGCCGGATCACAGTAAGGGTGTGGGCCAGCTGTTCCTGCGTGGGCTCCTGCTGCAGGGCGGCTACCGCCTGCTCGATCTTTTCGTTGCCGTTCAGGCCCTTGTCTCTGGGTTGATTCATTGAGGTTGGTTCCTTTCTATTGTATTTTGGCAGAGGGAATAAGCGCAGCTCATCACAGCAGCAGATCGAACAGGCCGATCATTACCGGCATAGACACAATGGAAAGCAGAGTGGTCAGCACATACAGCGCGCTGGAATGCGCCGCATCGCGGTTATAGAGCTGAGCCATGGAGGTAACAGTAGCACAGGCAGGGGTGATGGCGGCAAGGTAGACCGTCATCAGGATGTTCTTGCCGTCGGCCACCCAGCTGGATGCATGGCAGACCCACAGCAGCACCAGAACCACCAGCGGGCATACCACCAGACGCAGCACTGTGGGCAGATAGTTGCGGCGGGTGCAGAACACCTCCCGCAGCGGCTTTTCTGCAATGGCCATACCGGCCAGCAGCATGCCCATCGGTCCCATCATGTTGCCCACTGTGCTCATGGTATTCTGCAGCGGTGCAGGCAGCACCACACGGAACCAGTACAGCAGTGCACCGGCTGCAATGGCGATCATGTTGATATTGGTGAGCACCTTTTTCCAGTCCAGCGCACTGCTGCCCTGCAAAAGGGAACTGGCGTGGGTCCACAGCAGCACCAGCTGCACAATGATGAATGCGCAGGAGTAAATGACATACGCATCGCCCATCAGAGCCTTGACCAACGGGATCACCAGTGCAGCGGCGTTGCTGTAGATCACATTCACCTGCTCCACGGCATCCAGCTTGAGCGGGCGGCTCAACAGGGCGCTGAGCACCAGCAGCACTACATGGATAGCCGCCGCAATAGCCATGGAGTACAAAAGGCCCTTGCGGATCTCCGGCGTATCGTCGATCTGGAATGCGTTGATGATCACGCAGGGCGTGACCAGATACACCATGACCACTGAGAGCACCCGGCTGTCGCTGGCCTTCAGCAGCCCTACCTTGACCACAGCATAGCCCATGATCAGAATGAGGAACAGCTGTGCGATCTGCTGCATCAATAACAGACTTATCTCCATTGTTTTTTCCTTTCCCCTTCCCTTTTTCAAAACCCAAAGGGAGAGCCGCCTTCCGCAAGGCAGCTCTCCCCTTTTTCTGATTTTATTTGCCGCTCGTCAGCCGCGCCACATGCAACGCCAGATAGGCGGTTTCCTCGTTGGGCAAAAACACGCCGTACTTGCGCAGCACAAAGGTGCGTATTTTTTCCGCGCAGGTCACCGCTGCCGGATAATTCTGCTGCATCTGCTGGAACAAAAAGTCGTCTTCGCTGTCCATCAGTTTGCCGGAGAAGAACCGCTCGGCAAAATACTGCAGGTGGCTCACGAACCGCGCATAGTGGATGCTCTCGGTACTCACCGGGCAGTGCATACTGTAGGTGACAATGTTGGACAGCTCACCGATCAGCTGCGCTGCCCGCATGGCATCGTAGCCGGCCTGCGGGTCCTGCCGGGCGTTGACGATATGGAAGGCGATGTTGCCTGCCTCTTCGTCCGGCAGCTCGATGCCAAGCTTTGCCTTTACCTTCTGCAGGCCGCGCTGGCCCACCGCGTACTCCTTGGGATAAAAATGCTTGATTTCCCAGAAGATGCGGTTGGTCACCACAAGACCCTTTTGCTGGCGCTCCACTGCAAAATGCAGGTGATCGGTCAGCAGCAGATAGATGTGCGCCGAAAGCTTGACTCCCAGCGACTGCTCTGCGTCGTCCACAATGTCCTGCGTCAGTTCCAGATAGGATGCCGGAATGCTGGAAAACAGCTCCAGCATAGGCTGTGCGTCCGGGTTGGACAATGGAAGGAACACGCGGTCTGAGGGCTGCCGTTCAATGGGCTCGCCCGCCTTGCGGCCATAGCCGATGCCCTTACCCAGCAGGATGGATTCCTCGCCGCTGTCATCCTGCACCAGCACAACACTGCTGTTCAGCACCTTCTGAATGTGCATCGGTCCCTCCTCCTTCCGTTGAAACCTTAAGACTGCCGCTTAGTCCAGATCTTCGCCGTTGGAAGCAATGACCTTCTTGTACCAGTAGAAGCTGTCCTTACGGCTGCGGGCCAGAGTACCGTTACCCATATCATCCTGATCCACATAGATAAAGCCATAGCGTTTGGACATCTGATTGGTGGATGCAGAGATCAGGTCGATGGGTGCCCATGTGGTGTAGCCCCACATCTCAACACCCTCATCGATGGCCTTGCCCATTTCGCTGATGTGCTGGCGGAAGTACTCTACACGGTAGGGGTCGTGGATGGAGCCGTCGGCCTCCACCACATCCTTGGCACCCATGCCGTTCTCCACCACCATCAGCGGCTTGCGGTAACGGTCGTACAGCTCGATCAGGCTGTAGCGCAGGCCCTTGGGATCGATCTGCCAGCCCCAGTCGGTGGAGGGCAGATACGGGTTCTTGACACCCAGCACGGTGTTGCCGGGGGTACGCTCTGCGTTCGGGTCCACAGACTCGGTCATGGTCATATAGTAGCTGCAGGAAACAAAGTCCACACAGCCTGCCTTCAGGGTGGCGGCATCCTCAGGCAGCATTTCCACATGGATGCCCTTGCGCTCGAACATCTTGAGGATCAGGCGGGGGTACTCGCCCCAGACATGCACATCGGCGTAGAACAGGTTTTCCAGATTCTTTGCCTGAGTAGCCAGCTCATCATCGGGTGCGCAGGTGCGGGCATAGGTGGTGAGCTTGGTCAGCATGCAGCCCACCTTGCTGCCGGGGATGATCTCGTGGCAGTCCTTTACTACCATAGCGCTGGCCACCAGCTGGTGGTGCAGGGCCTGATAGCAGGTCTCCAGCATCTTATCCTCGGGCACGCGGCTGGGGATGATGCCGGCGGTGGTGAAGGGGTGACGGATCACGCTGTCCACCTCGTTGAAGGTGAGCCAGTACTTGACCTGATCCTTGTAGCGCTCAAAGCACGCATGGCAGAACTTTGCAAAGCAGTCGATCACGCGGCGATCCACCCAGCCATTGTACTTGGTGGCCAGTGCCAGCGGCATTTCGTAGTGGCTCAGCGTGACCAGCGGCTCGATGCCGTTCTTGTGCATCTCAGCGAACAGGTCGCTGTAGAACTGCAGGCCCTTTTCGTTCGGCTGGGCTTCCTCGCCGGTGGGGAAGATGCGGGTCCATGCAATGGAAACGCGCAGCATGGTAAAGCCCATCTCGGCAAACAGCTTCAGGTCTTCTTTGTAATGATGGTAGAAGTCGATGCCGCGACGCTTGGGATAATAGGTATCATCCGGGTCGGCCATGGCGGCAGCAATGTGTGCGTCGTCCATGGCAACATGGGACTTGTAATCCTTCACGTCGGTGTTGGGCTTGTAGGTGGCAACATCGGCCACGCTGGGGCCTTTGCCATCCACGTTCCATGCGCCCTCTACCTGGTTCGCGGCAACAGCGCCGCCCCAGAAAAAGCCTTTGGGGAAACTCATTTATTTGCCTCCAGTTTCAGCAGTGCGGCACCGGGCACCACAGCGCCCTCGGCCACAGTCTTGATGGTGAACTCATCGGCGTTGGTCACGACGATGGGGGTAGTTACATCATAACCGTCTGCTTTGATTCCGTCAAGGTCAAACTTCATCAGCAGCTGGCCCTTCTTGACAGTCTCGCCGTCCTTGACCTGCGGGTCAAAGCCCTTGCCATCGCGCTTGACGGTGTCCATGCCGATGTGCATGAGCAGTTCAGCACCGGCATTGGTCTTCATGGAGATGGCGTGCTTGGTGCCGAACACGGACTCGATCACGCCGTCAGCGGGAGCGTACAGCTCACCCTTCTCGGGCACCACGGCAATGCCGTCGCCCAGGATCTTCTGGGAGAAAACTTCATCCTTGACCTCTTCCAGAGCAATGGCCTTGCCCTGCAGGGGGCTGCTGATGGTGGAATCCGCAGCTGCTGCGTCTGCAGCAGTCTCGGGAGCGGGTGCAGCGGTCTCATCCTCTGCGGGGGTCTCGTCCTTATACAGGAAGAAGGACAGTGCGAAGGAGGCCACAACAGAGATCACCAGACCAACTGCAGCCCACAGGATGTTCTTGGAGTTGTCCGGGTCAACGAACATGGCCATGCCAGCCAGACCGGGGCCCATGGCAACGAATGCCTTGACCTTCATCAGGCCAACGAACAGACCGCCGATGAAGCTGGAGATCACAACGGACATCATAACCTTCTTGTGCTGCAGGGTAACGCCGTACAGGGCAGGCTCGGTGATGCCGAACAGGCCGGAGATACCAGCGGAAATTGCGGTGGCGCGCAGGTTTTCATCCTTGGTCTTCAGAGCAACGCCCAGGCAGGCACCGCCCTCGGAAATGTTGTGTGCCAGAGAAGCGGGCATGTACAGCATTTCAAAACCGGGGTCGGAAATAGCAGCAACTCCATAGGGGACCAGAGCCTTGTGCATGCCCATGGAGATCATGAAGGGCAGCACAGCAGCCAGCAGAGCAACGGCCAGCCAGCCCAGCGTGTTGTACAGAGCCAGGATCACGGTGGTCAGCAGAGCACCGATGTTGTAGCCCAGAGGTCCGAGGACGACCAGCGCCACCGGGAAGCCAATGCCGAAGCACAGCATGGGCACAAAGAACACGCGGATGGCCTTGGGGCACCACTTGTTGGCCCACTTTTCAATAAAGGACATGAAAATGACGGTCAGAATGGCCGGGAATACCTGTCCGCCATAAGCGATATTCTGCAGCTTGATGCCGAGGAAGTAAGCACCGCCCTCGGTAGCCAGCAGAGCGGAAACGCTGGGGTGGATCATGGCAGCAGCCAGAGCCACCGCCACCAGCTTGTTGCAGTTGAACTTGGTTGCAGTGGTGAAGGCGACCATGACGGGCAGGTAGTACAGAGCTGCATCTGCCACGCCGACAAGCACCTTATAGGCGATATCTCCGCTGCTCATCAGGCCCAGAGTGCTCAGCAGCACCATCAGAGCCTTCAGAACGCCTGCACCTGCAATGGCGGGGACCAGCGGCTGGAAGATGCCGACCATGTAGTCCAGAATAATGCCGCCGATCTCTTTTTTGCCCTTGGGGGCAGCGGGAGCTGCAGCCTGACCTGCGTTGAAGGTGCCCAGCTTGAGCAGCTCATCGTACACTTCGATGACATCGTTGCCGATGACCACCTGACACTGCGGGCCGCTGGAAATAACGCCCATAACACCGGCAGTCTTTTTCAGGGCTGCAGCATCCACCTTGGAGGTGTCTGCCAGAGTGAAGCGCAGGCGGGTGGAGCAGTGCTCGACCTGCACAACGTTCTTCTCGCCGCCAACCAGACGCAGCACGTCGGAGGCAGTCTGCTTGTAGTTCTTCATTTTGTTCTCCTTTATCTTGTGTGTGGTGGCATTTCCCTGGCGCCCGGCCGAAGCGGACAAAAGAAAAAAGACCCAACAGAATGACCCCGTGTACAATTTCTCCCGGAATCATAGTATCTGGCTACAATTCACCCAAAAGAAAAGGTATTTGTCATTCCATCAGATCCTGCCTGCATTACCAGTAACATGTCCAACTGGATATTGTGGTATTAGTATATCAATCCTCTTTTCGTTTTTCAATATGACTTTTTCACAAAATAACTCTTAAAAAATTATGAAGTTCGCACATTCATTTGTTTTTTCACATAGCTGTCGGTGTGTGCTCGTGTACTCCTTTCACCGCCTGCACTGATGCCGATTGCGCATTGCCGCCGATGTGGCATCCAGTGAGCCTGCAGAGCCGGGCCGTGAGGTGCGCTGCCCCGGCATGGGCGAGCACCGCAGCCGCAAGGAGAACATGGAGCTTGGCATCCCGGTAGCCGAGGAAAAGTGGGCCGAAGTGCTGGCGATGTGATGCAATGTTAAAAGGGGTGTCTCTCCGGCAGACAGAGAGACACCCCTTTTCTTTTTATCTGTGGTTTTCCGCAAATATCCGGCCCAGCTGGGACAGGATATCATGCGGCAGCATTCCGTACTCGCCAAGCGCAGCAGCGGCACGGTCGGCAGCGGCACCGTGCAGATACACCGCGCAGGCCGCAGCTTCGTATGTAGGCAGGCCGCAGGCCAGCAGGGCCGCCGTCATACCGGCCAGCACATCTCCGCTGCCGCCCCGGGCAAGGCCGGGGTTGCCGGTGGGATTCACGCATGCACGGCCATCCGGCGCAGCTACAACGGTGTGGGAACCTTTGAGCACCACCACAGCGTTCCATTTTTCTGCATACTGGCAGGCAGTATTTTCACGGTTCGCATTGATCTGCGCCACCGAAAGCCCGGTGAGCCGGGCCATCTCGCCGGGGTGCGGGGTCACGATCAGCTCTCCCGCCGGGTGCGGCAGCGTTTTGCCCTCGGCCAGCAGCTGCGCGGCGGCGTTCAGGCCGTCCGCATCCAGCACCGCGCTGCCTGCAAAGCCGGGCAGCAGCTTCTGCACCAGCGTGCGTGTTTCGGCCGCGCGGGCTGCACTCTGGGCTGTACCGCCAAGGCCTGGCCCGAGCAGCAGCACCGTCGCCTTCTGGCGCTGGAGCTGTGGAATGCTCTCCGGTGAGATGCCGCCTTCGGCCCCCGCCACGCAGGGACACAGGCAGCATTCCGGCAGGCGGGCCACCGCAGCTGCCAATACCGGCTCCACGCTGGCCAGCGTTACAATGCCCGCACCGGTGCGCAGCGCACCCTCGGCAGCCAGCAGGGCCGCACCTCGGTAATATGCGCTGCCTGCCACAGCCAATACGGTGCCAAAGCTGCCCTTGTGGCTGTCGCGCGGGCGCGGCGGGATGTTGTGCCAGACAAATTCGGATGTGATCTCGGTTGACATTTTATGCTTCCCCCTGCACCAGTTTGCGGATCTGCTTTTCCACATTCTGCACTTCCTCATGGAACATGCGGGCGGAGACACGCAGCGCGCCGTGGCCCAGAATGATGATCTGCTCCATGCCGTCGGAAGTAGCCACACGCACCCGCCGCCCCTTGCCGATCTCATGAGTAACGTGCTCGATGAACATATCGGCGGTTTCGGCTTCCTTGGTGTAGACCACATGGATATTGTGGTACTGCTCAATGCTGCCGGGGCTGCCCGGCACACGATAGGCATCGAATACAAGAATAAGATTACACTTCTGGTAGCCCTGATAGTTGCACAGAATATCCATCAGCTTGTGACGGGCCGCTTCCAGACTGTCCTTTGCAAGGGCGTTCAGCTCATCCCACGCAAAGATGATATTGTAGCCGTCCACCAGCAGATATTCGGGCAGGATTTCCCACTGCTGGGCATCAAAATCCGGGCGTTCCCGCTTTTGCACCGGGCGGAATGCCGCCAGCGGGTCCCGTTTGATGGGGCCATAGGTGCGCTCGAAGATTTTGAGCAGCTCGGCATCCTCTTCCAGTGTTGCGCGGTAAGCCGCTGCCCGGCGCTGGGGCACGGCCTGCGTCTCCTGCTCCGGGCTTTTGCTTTTTCCCCAGCCGCTGTCCACATGCATGTGGCTGCGCACCTGATCCCAAGGCACCACAAAGCCCGCGCCATGGGCACAGAACACCGAATCTGCCGGGTTGTCAAGGTCGCGCTCCGGCTCGTAGCCCACAGCTTCAATAATCTCCGCCGCATTGTGGCAGGGCCGGTAGCCGTCCAGCGTCAGGGTCAGGTGTCCCCGGCCCCGGGTATAGCCCACCACCTCCATGGGGTAGCTGCGCATGGTGGCCACCGGTGCAAAACCGGTGAGCACAGCAGCCTCTTCCCCGCTCTCTGGCGGGTCAAAGCTGCCCTCCATGCGCTGGATATCGGTCATGGCACGGCCAAGGTTCTCCACCGGCACTTCCAGCCGAAAGGCATACCATGGCTCCAGCAGCTGGCTTTTGGCCAGCATCAGGCCCTGCCGCACCGCGCGATAGGTGGCCTGCCGGAAATCTCCGCCCTCCGTGTGTTTAAGATGGGCGCGGCCCGCAATGAGGGTGATCTTCACGTCCGTCAGCGGCGCACCGGTCAGCACGCCAAGGTGCTGCTTTTCTTCCAGATGGGTCAGCACAAGGCGCTGCCAGTTCTTGTCCAGCACTTCTTCCCGGCAGTCGGCGGCAAACTGCATCCCGCTGCCGCGGGGCAGAGGCTCCAGCTTGACATGCACCTCTGCATAATGGCGCAGCGGCTCGTAGTGGCCCACGCCCTCCATAGGCTCCGTGATGGTCTCCTTGTACAGAATGCCGCCGGGGCCGAACTCCACGTTCAGGCCAAAGCGCTCTGCCAGCAAACTGCGCAGCACTTCCAGCTGCACCTCGCCCATGAGCTGCACATGGATCTCGCCCAAAGTCTCGTTCCATACCACATGGAGCTGCGGCTCCTCTTCTTCCAGCCGGTGCAGCTTGCCCAGTGCCGCGTGCACATCAGCCCCCTCCGGCAGCAGCACCTGATAGCTCAGCACCGGTTCCAGAACCGGCACATCGCTGTCGCGTTCCGCGCCAAGGCCCTCGCCCGGGCGCGCCTTGGTCAGGCCGGTGACGGCGCACACCTGCCCCGGGCCGATGGCTTCCGCCAGCGTATACTTTACGCCGGAGTACAGCCGCAGCTGGTTTGCCTTTTCCTCCCACGGCTCACCATCTGCTTCGCCGGAGAGCTGGGCCTTTACCTTCAGTTCGCCGCCAGTCACGCGCAGCCATGTCAGGCGCGTGCCCTGCTCATCCTGCGACACCTTAAACACCTTGGCACCAAAGGCATCCAGCGCGGGAGCCGGACGGGTATAGCGGTCGATGCCGTCCATCAGAGCGTCCACGCTTTCCAGTGCATCGTTTTCGGTACGCCGCAGCGCCGAACCGAACCAGCACGGGAACACATGCCGGCGTGCAACGGCCGGGATGAGGTCCGCATCGGTCAACTGCCCGGCATCCAGCATCCGATCCATCAGGTTTTCGTCACACAGAGCCAGTGCTTCGTCCCGGTCGGCCTGCGGCACATCAAAGGCCACAAAGCCCTCGCCCAGACGGTGGTTCAGCTGGGCGAGCAGCTCTTCCCTGCTCTTGCCGGGCAGGTCCATCTTGTTCACGAACACAAAGGTGGGCACATGGTAGCGCCGCAGCAGCCGCCAGAGCGTCTCGGTGTGGCTCTGCACGCCGTCGGTGCCGCTTACCACCAGCACAGCATAGTCCAGCACCTGTAGGGTGCGCTCTGTCTCGGTGGAAAAATCCACATGTCCGGGGGTGTCCAGCAATGTGATATCCGTATTGCCCGCTGTTAACAGGGCCTGCTTGGAAAAGATGGTGATGCCGCGCGCTTTTTCAATCGTGTCGGTATCCAGAAAGGCATCCTTGTGATCCACGCGGCCCAGCTTGCGGATCGCGCCGGAGCGGTAGAGCATGGCTTCCGAAAGGGTGGTCTTGCCGGAGTCCACATGGGCAAGGATGCCCAGAACGATTTGTTTATGCGTTGTTTCCATCCGCTTCTCCTACAATCAAAAATTCATTTTTATTGTAGCACGGATGGGAAAAAAAGAAAAGTTTTTGATTTAGAATGGGGTCGAAACCCAAAAACGCAGTTTATCTTATCGGCTTTTCACGTGAAAAAACAGCTCTGGAAAATCCGCAGATTTTCCAGAGCTGTAAATATAAGAATAACAATTCCGCTATTCATAGCCAAAGCGAACGCGTCGGCCATTTTAACGGTCAATTACTCCACAATGATGCTCTTGCCGGTCATTTCAGCAGGCACGGGCAGACCGATATACGGCAGCATGGTGGGAGCGATATCTGCCAGACAGCCGCCCTCGCGCAGCTTCACATCGCCGCAGCCAACAGCCACAAAGGGCACCACGTTGGTGGTGTGTGCGGTGAAGGGGGTGCCGTCCGGGTTCATCATCTTCTCGGCGTTGCCGTGGTCGGCGGTGATGAAGGCGCAGCCGCCGGCCTTCAGCACAGCGGACACCACCTGATCCACAGCGGTATCCACAGCCTCAACGGCCTTGACCGCAGCATCGAACACGCCGGTGTGGCCCACCATATCGCAGTTTGCGAAGTTCAGGATCACCACATCGTACTTGCCGCTCTCGATGCGCTTGACGCACTCGGCAGCAACCTCGGGGGCGCTCATCTCGGGCTTCAGGTCATAGGTGGCGACCTTCGGGCTGGGGATCACGCAGCGGTCCTCGCCCTCGTAGGGAGCCTCCACGCCGCCGTTGAAGAAGAAGGTGACGTGAGCGTACTTCTCGGTCTCGGCAATGCGCAGCTGAGTCTTGCCATTCTCGGACAGGTACTGGCCCAGAACGTTCTTCAGCTCCACAGGCGGATAGGCGACCTCGCAGTTGGGCATGGTGGCATCGTATTCGGCCATGCAGACATAGTTCACCTGCTTGCGGCCGCCGCGGCGCTCAAAGCCGGTGAACGCATCGTCGCAGAAGATGCGGGTCATCTGGCGGGCACGGTCGGGGCGGAAGTTCATGAAGATGACGGTGTCGCCATCCTGCACGCGGCCGCCCTCACAGGTGACGCAGGGCAGAACGAACTCATCGGTCTTGTCTGCTGCATAGGATGCCTCGATGGCCTCGGCAGCGTTGGCGGCATGATTGCCCTCGCCGTAGACAAAGGCAGCATATGCCTTCTCTTCACGATCCCAGTTGTTATCGCGATCCATGGCGTAGTAACGGCCGGAGACGCTGGCGATCTTGCCGATGCCCAACTCGTCCAGCTTGGCCTGCAGGTCGGCCAGGAAGCCCTTGCCGGAGTGCGGGTCGGTATCACGGCCATCGGTGATGCAGTGCAGGTAAACGTTCTTTGCACCCAGATGTTTTGCCATTTCCAGCACGCCGAACCAGTGGTCTGCGTGGCTGTGCACACCGCCGGTGCCCACCAGACCCATCAGATGGATGGCCTTGCCGGCATCGATGGCAGCCTTCATGTTCTTGACCAGAACCGGGTTCTGGAGCATCTCGCCGTCCTTGATGGACTTGGTGATGAGGGTGAGCTGCTGGTACACGATGCGGCCAGCGCCCATGTTGGTGTGGCCAACCTCAGAGTTGCCCATCTGGCCCTCGGGCAGACCGACGGCCATACCGGAAGCGTTGATGGTGGTCATGGGATATTTTGCCATCAGAGCATCGAGGTGGGGTTTCTTTGCGGCGACCACGGCGTTGCCGAAGGTCTCCTCCGGCACCCAGCCGAAGCCATCCATGATGCACAGAAGAACAGGTTTCTTTGCCATAAAATTGAATCTCCTTTGAATTTAACAAATCAGCGCCCGGCACAGCGCTGGAAATGCGGCGCAGCCGGGCGCTGAAACAGCTGATTTAAACCGTCGATCAGCCCTTGGTGGCTGCGTTGACGATCACTGCAAAGTCGGGAGCCTTCAGGGATGCGCCGCCGATCAGGCCGCCGTCCACATCCTTTTTGCTCAGCAGCTCCTCGCAGTTCTTGGCGTTCATACTGCCGCCGTACTGGACAGTGGTAGCCTCGGCAACTGCCTCGCCGTACACCTCGCCGATCACCTTGCGGATCTGGCCGCAGACTTCCTCAGCCTGATCGGCGGTAGCGGTCTTGCCGGTGCCGATGGCCCAGATGGGCTCGTAAGCGATCACGACATTTGCCATCTGCTCAGCGGTCACATCACGCAGAGCGATCTTGGTCTGCATACGCACCAGCTCTTCGGTCACGCCCTCTTCGCGCTGCTGCAGGCTCTCGCCCACGCAGATGATGACCTTCAGACCGGCGTTCAGAGCAGCCAGAGCGCGCTTGTTCACGGTCTGGTCGGTCTCGGCGAAGTACTGGCGGCGCTCAGAGTGGCCCACAATGACGTACTCCACGCCCAGATCTACCAGCATGTCAGCGCTGATCTCGCCGGTGAAAGCGCCGGACTTCTCGAAGTGAACATTCTCAGCACCCACATGGATGTTGGTGCCCTTGGTCTTTTCCACAGCGGTGACCAGATCGGTATACGGGGTGCAGATAACCACCTCGCAGCCTGCGTCCTGCACGGCGGGAACCAGCTCGTCCACCAGAACAGCAGCCTCGGAGGCAGTCTTGTTCATCTTCCAGTTGCCTGCAATGATAGCCTTACGCTTTGCCTTATCCATGATACTCTATCTCCTTTATTTACCTTCTACTTCTATATGTGCAGTCTGTGCACAAACAAAAAGGTGCGGCGGCGCTAAAGCCGCCGCACCCATTTACGATGCCGGAAAAATTATGCGTTCTGAATAACTGCGATGCCGGGCAGCTCCTTGCCCTCCAGATACTCCAGAGAAGCGCCGCCGCCGGTGGAGATGTGGGTCATCTTGTCGCCCAGACCCATCTGCTGCACAGCTGCTGCGCTGTCGCCGCCGCCGATCACGGTGGTAGCATCGCTCTCAGCCATAGCCTTGGCAACTGCCAGAGTGCCAGCTGCCAGAGTGGGGTTCTCGAACACGCCCATGGGGCCGTTCCACACAACGGTCTTGGATGCCTTGACAGCATCGGCAAACAGCTTCATGGTCTCGGGGCCGATGTCGCAGCCTTCCATGTCAGCCGGGATCGCGGTGACGGGAACAACCGTGGTCTCAACCGGAGCGTCGATGGGATCGGGGAAGTCCTTGATGCAGACAGCATCAACGGGCAGCAGCAGCTTCACGCCCTTCTCCTGAGCCTTGGCCATCATCTCCTTGCAGTAATCCAGCTTGGAATCATCGCACAGGCTCTTGCCGACCTCGTAGCCCTGAGCCTTGACGAAGGTGTAAGCCATGCCGCCGCCGATGATCAGGGTATCGACCTTCTCCAGCAGGTTGGAGATAACATTCAGCTTGTCTGCGACCTTTGCGCCGCCCAGAATAGCGGTGAAGGGACGAACGGGATCGTTCACAGCGTTGCCCAGATACTTGATCTCCTTCTCCATCAGGTAACCAACAGCGGTATCCTTGATGAAGTCGGTGACACCTGCAGTGGAGCAGTGTGCACGGTGGCAGCTGCCGAATGCATCGTCAACATATGCATCAGCCAGAGAAGCCAGCTCTTCGCTGAACTCAGGCATGTTCTTGGTCTCTTCCTTGCGGAAGCGGGTGTTCTGCAGCAGAACGACATCGCCGTTGTTCATGGCAGCAACAGCAGCCTTTGCGTTCTCGCCCACAACGTTGTCGTCGTCAGCAAACACAACGGTCTTGCCCAGCTTTGCGCTCAGAGCCACAGCAACGGGTGCCAGGCTGAACTTTGCCTCGGGGCCGTTCTTGGGCTTGCCCAGATGGCTGCACAGGATGACCTTTGCGCCATCGTTGACCAGCTTCTGGATGGTGGGCAGAGCTGCGTTGATGCGGTTCTCGTTGGTGATCACACCGTCCTTCATCGGGACGTTGAAATCGCAACGGACAAGCACCTTCTTGCCGCAGTAGTTCTGATCGTCGATCGTCTTCTTACCTAAACCCATGGTAATAAACTCCTCTCAAGTTTTAATTTCTGAACTAGAGTTTCGCTCGCATTCGGGGGATCTTGCCCCGTTACTCTACTATTATAAACAAAAACCGTGCACATTGCAAGGTTGCAAAATAGATAATAGTTTAACAAACATTTGCCGCTGATGCACGGAAATGTGTGTATTTTGACCGAAAGCCGCAGCCTTACCGTGTTTTCCGGCAGAACATTCCGCAAATGCGGTCATACATTCCCCATATGAACTTCTGGTTCCGCTGATCCCGCTCAAAAATTGCTTCCACACCAGCATAGCCGCTCGCCTTATACTTCCTGAAAATATTCTGCTTTCAGAGGATTATTCGACACTTCTTTTTCAAAGAATTCTTTGAAGCCTTCCTCCAATAAGATCGGAAGAG
>ERZ1106939.1691-NODE-1691-length-15786-cov-118.286250_pt1 | contig 15786 bp, 10 predicted proteins | sample MGYA00403669_ERZ1106939 | MGnify/ENA primary metagenome ERZ1106939 (study PRJEB35170, sample SAMEA104062447) | human gut metagenome | biome: human gut; feature: human-associated habitat; material: faeces | place: Denmark | collected 2012-09-28 ...
TTATGCCCTTCTAGGGCTTACTCAAGCCACCGGCTCAGCCGGTGGTTTTGACTATTTTACTGGGCCGTCTCTTCCTGCCTGCTCAACAGGATGCGGTCATTATCCAACCGGCGGCCCACATTTTTGGCGAACTGATCCAGCAGGCCGTCCACCGTGGTGTTGGCGCGTTCTTCCCCGCTGATATCCAGCACAATGTGGCCGGAATCCATCATCAGCGTGCGGTTGCCCAATTCCAGGGCGGCGTGCATGTTGTGGGTAATCATCAGGCAGGTGATGTGGTTTTCGGCCACAATTTTCTTGGTCAGATCCAGCACCTTATCTGCGGTGGCGGGGTCCAGGGCCGCAGTGTGCTCGTCCAGCAACAGCAATTTGGGGGTAACCAGGGTGGCCATCAATAGGGTCAGCGCCTGGCGCTGGCCGCCGGAAAGCAGGCCGACCGGCTGTTTCATCCTGTTCTCCAGCCCCAAGCCCAGCTGGACCAGCCGATCGGTAAACAGTTCGCGGTCCGCCTTGGTAATGCGGGAAAACGGCGAAGTATGGGTGGAAGCGCGCAGATAGGCCAGGGCCAGATTTTCCTCAATGGTCATGTTGGGGGCAGTGCCTTTGAGCGGGTCCTGGAACAGGCGGCCAATCGCCTTGGAGCGGCGGAAATCCGGCTGGAAGGTCATATCCACCCCATCCAGCAGAATGCTGCCGGTATCCGGAATAAAGCTGCCTGCAATGGCATTGAACAAGGTGGATTTGCCCGCGCCGTTGGAACCCACAATGGTAGCGAACTCGCCGCTTTCCATATGCAGATTGATATCGGTCAGCGCTTTTTTCTCGTTCACCGTACCGGGGTTAAAGGTCATACTGACATGGTTCAGATCAAGCATGGGTCTTGCCCCCTTTCTGGCTGACGGCAAGGCGGCGGCGCAGCGCAAGGTTCTTTTTCAGGGCCGGGGCCGCAATGGCCAGCGCCACAATGACGGCAGAAATCAGCTTCAGGCACTCGCTGGGAACATTGGCACGCAGGGCCAACGCAATGATAAAGCGGTAGATCACGCTGCCCGCCACAGCCGCAGCCGCTTTGACCCACATACCGCCGCGGCCAAACAGCGTTTCGCCAATAATCAGCGAAGCCAGACCGATGACCACCATGCCAGTGCCCAGGTTGATATCGGCGGATTTCTGGTACTGAGCCAGAACCGCGCCGGAAAGCGAGGTCATGGCGTTGGAAACGCAAAGGCCCACCGTGATGGTGAACGCCGTGTTGATGGAGGAAGCGCGCACCATATCCGGGTTATCGCCGGTAGCGCGGATGGAAAGACCAAGCCGGGTGCCAAGGAATAAAATCAGCAGCGCGCAGGCCACGACTGTGACCGTGACGGCAACAATGAGTTTATAGGGAGATTTTTCGCCAAACAGGGCGCGGGCCATAGTGAACACTGTCTCAGTTTTCAGCATGGGAACGTTGGAAGAAAAGCCCATGATGGCAAGGTTTACGGTGTAAAGCCCGGTATTGGTAATAATACCCGCCAAAATGGACGGCACGCCCAAGTGGGTTTGCAGGAACGCGGTGACAAACCCGGCGCAGGCACCGGCCAGCATGGCCAGCACAAAACCAAGGAACGGATGCCCCGCCACTGCGGCGGTAGCCGACACGGCACAGCCAAGGGTGAACGCGCCATCGGTGGTCATATCGGCAATATTCAGCACACGGAAGCTCAAAAACAGTGCCATGGCCACAAGGGCGTAAATAAAGCCCAGCTCCAATGCGCTTTGCACAATGGCAAGGGTAAACATAAGCGTTGCTCCTTTGCGTATAAATAATAAGTAATAAAGAATAATGAATAATGGCTGTACGCCGCCCGCGGCGGCGTTTTTAATCAGGTATGCAGCTCCGGCGGGCGTTTCGCTTGCCGGAGCTGCATTTCCTGCTTTATTGTGGTACCGCAGGCACCACACCTGCATTATTCTTTTTTCATTATTCTCTATTCATTTTATCACTGCTGGGTGGTAACTTCCACAACCTGGCTGGCCATATCGCTGAAAGCGGCGTAATCAATGCCCAGAGCGGCGGCAGTTTCGGTGTTGACGGTGATGATGCCGCCATCCATTACATGGTATTCAGGAACGTTGCCGCTTTCCAGGATATCCAGCACCATATCAGCGGTGTAGGTGCCAAGTTCGGTATAGTTGACTCCGCAGGTTGCAAAGGCACCGGCGGTAACAAAGCTGTCGGCACCGGTGTAGAACGGGATACCCGCTTCGGTCAGCGTCTCGGAAACAGCAGCTGCGGCGGCCATAACCACGTTATCGGTCGGGGTAAACACAGCGTCAGCCTTGCCCACCATATTGGCGGCGGCGCTCATGATTTCATCGTTGGTGTTGCCGGTGCCTTCCACATAAGCAATGCCCTTTTCATCCAGGTAAGCCTTTGCTTCGGCAATGGGGGTGGTGGAATTGGCTTCGGAATTGGAGTACAGCAAGCCAACCGTCTTGACATCCGGGTTGATTGCCAGCATCATATCCAGGATGAACTGGGTGTTCAGCGCGTCAGAAGTACCGGTGACATAATCCAGGCCGATGAGGTCTGCAGCGGCAGGGTCGCTGATGGCGGCGTACACAACAGGAATCTGATCTTCGGCGCAGGCATTGGCCATACACTGAGCTGCCAGGGTGGCAATGGGCACCACCGCATCATATCCATCGGAAACCACCTGGGTGCCGATCTGGTTCAGCGTGGTAGCGTCGTTCTGGCCGTTAAAATCTTTGTACTCAATGGTAATGCCCTTTTCGGCGGCTTTGGCGTCCAGCTCTGCTTCCACAGCGGTGCGGATCTCATCCAGGCTGGCGTGGTCCAGCTGCTGGACCACCGCAATTTTGTAAGACTTTGCGGTATCATCTGCGGCAGCAGCTTCGCTGCTGGAAGCTGCAGCGGTATCGGCGCTGGAGGTAGCGGTAGAAGTGGTGGCGGTGGAACCGCAGGCGGCGAGGGTGGCGAGCATAGCGGCGGCGGACAGAACAGCAACAAACTTTTTCATGGTAAAAGCTCCTTTTTATCATTCACATTTAAGGTGTATCGGCGGTTTGTTCCCGGCAGTGCCGGGGCGGGCAATCAGTTTGCCCGGCGCCATCGCTCCCGCATGGTGGTAATGCTTTGCTTTTTCATGGTGTTACTCCTGTTTGTGGTCTGTGCCGGGTATAACAAAAAGCCCTTGCACAGAAATAGCTTTCTGTGCAAGGGCAGATCAATCAAATAATCTGTGGTGCCACCTTGCTTGCTGTGCCATAAACTGCACAGCCGCTCTGCGGAGAACTAACATTCCCCTGCCCTGTAACGGAGGCTTCCGTCAACGGATACTCAGCCCAGCTTTTCCCCGTGCCCTCGGCGAACCATTTATCCACTCCGCTTACCACCCCGTTCCCAGCATCAGGGGCTCTCTGTGCGTGCGCCTGTGGTTTTACTTTCGCTTCATTGGTTTAAAGTATTTATAGCACAAAGGCGCGGCCTTGTCAACGGGGAATTTTAATTTTCTGTGTCAAAAAGTACAATCAGTTTTTGGCAATAATCCATAAGCGGCTTTTCTTCGGCCTGCACTTCGGGCTTGATCAGGCCGTTCTGCTCGGTGTAAGGGGTGTCCTCGTTGTCCAGCGCCAGGAACAAATCTGCCCCTGTGGCAATAAATTTTTTGCCCGCAGCTTCCGCCAGCGCGTTCAGATCGTAATAGTCGTTCTCGGCATCATCGCCCAGCAGGCCGTTGCTGCCGCGCTGGGTATAGATCGTCAGCATGGAGCAGACTTCGCCCTGCACGGGGGAGCCTTCGCCGTTCAGCAGCATGCCGAAACGGCTGTAGTTGGCAATATAATTGCCGTCCTTCCAGGCACTCTGGGTCACATGGCCGTTGCTCAGCTGGCCAAAGAATTTATCGTCCGGGTGCTGGCGCAGCACAAAGTTCATGTTGTCCATCATGGCAAGGTCGTCGCGGTCCAGCCTGCCCTTATAGGTGGTGTTCACCTGCAGGTTGGCATACAGCTGCTGTACCTGGGCATAGGCATCGCCAAAATAGTCTGCCATCGCATCGGGCTGTTCCTCCATAGCGGTCTTGAACAGCTGCAGGGCAGTCGTCATATCCTCATCCCGCAGGGCCTGCACAAAGTCCGCAATGCTCTCTGCTGGTTCGATCTCCGTATCTGCCAAAGCCAGCAGGCCATACATCGAAACTACGGTATTGCGCTCGGTGCCCAGCCCTGCCACATAGATAGTGCCGCCCTGCTGGCGGTTATACTGGTACAGCCAGCGCCAGTATTCGGCTTCCGCATCCGCACAGCTGCCCTGCAGCTTCAGGTAATGGTTCAGCCAGTTTTCATCGCCCGTGCGCAGGTACTGCTCCAGCACCTGGGTTTCGCCCACGCCGGTTTCCACCAGCTGAACATTCACCCCCTGCTGTTCGTGCAGGTACTGGAACAGCGCCTTGCGCATGGCAGTGTTCTGCGGCTGTCCGCGGGTCTCTCCGGCCAGAAACACGCGGTAATCCGCATTACCAAAATCGGCATCTTCCAGCGGGTAATCCCAGTAAATGGGTGTCGTGTTGTCTTTCAGGTAGGTGTGGACGGTGTCATTCTTTTTGCTGTGCACTTCCACGGTTTCGGGCACAGCGGTTTCCTCACCGTCAGCCGTTTCCGGGGTAGCGGTACCGGCGGCAATGGCTTCCTCTGCCGTCATATCAGTATACAAAAAGTTCTGCAAAACCGCAATGTTGGCAGCCCAATCAGGATCCATCATGGGGCGGTCATCCATGCCGTTGCGCACGCCATAGGTGCCCTGCACCGGCATGGTCATCTGGTCTGCTGTCACGCCCAAAAAGCTCGGCAGCTGCACCATCAAGGCAGCGATCTCAGTTTTTGTAAAGTTGGTCTGCACCACCGGCAGGGCGGTGTCCAGCAGGTCGTTCAGCTCGGTGACCGAAGCGCTCTTGATCCGGTCCAGCACCGCCTGGATGACGGTGCGCTGGCGGGCCACGCGGTGCCAGTCATCATCAATGGCGCGCAGGCGGGCATACTGCAATGCGGTATAGCCGTCAAAGTGGTTCCAGCCTGGTTCCACTTTCTTGACGATCAGCATCGAATTGGAGGGAACCTCCCAGTTCAGCGCCTTGGCTTCGTCCTCAGTCAGGTTCAGGTCGATGCCGCCCACGGCATCCACAATCTGAACAAAGGAGTTAAAATTGAACCGCACATAGTGGTCCACCTGCACGTTGAAGCAGTCTTCCACCGTATCCATCGTCAGGCGGACACCGCCGTAACGGAAGGTGTGGGTGATCCAGTCGTACTGGCCCTCGTACCCATCCAGCAGAATCGGCACACCGGTGCCGCGCTCAATGGAAACCAGTTTGATGGTATCGTCCTTGATGTTCAGGGAGCACAGAATTAAACTGTCCGCGCGGGCATCGGAGCTGAACTCCGTAGTGGCTTTTGTTCCGTCCAGCTCGTTCAGATGGGTAAACGCATCCCAGTCGTTCACAGCATCGGTGCGTTCATCAGTGCTGACCAACAAGATGTTCAGCACATCTTCGTCCGCAAAGGGGCTGCCCTCCGGCATCTCCATTTCGTCATTTGTGGCCTGGGTCAGGCCGGTGGTATCCAGGTCCTGGTCCTCCTCGGCATCAACGGTGCCAACGCTGTCCACCGTGCCGTCATCGTAATGAATCAGATCCAACTTGCCGTTAATGTACAGCACCGCCAGCAGCACCAGCACCGCCAGCGCCGCAGCAAACACCGCCAGCAGTTTCAGCCACAGGGGACGTTTCTTTTTGTCCGGCGTTTCCGGTGCTGTGGTTTCCGCCTTGGGTTCATTTTCAGTTCCCGGCTGGGCCGCATCCGCGGCCGGTTCGCTTTCCGGCTGCATCTGCTCCGGCTGGGCCTGCTGCTCCGGGGCAGCAGACTGCATCTTGTTTTCTTCGTCCTTCATAACTACTTTCACCCTTGTTGTTTTTGGCCGCGCAAACGCCGCAGGCCCGCCCGTATCCCACAGGAATAATAGAGAAAAGCCAGCCCCGCAAAAATGCTGACCGTTAAACTGCGCCAGGTAAACCACCCGTGCTGGATGGAATGGGTGCGCAGCAGCGCCAGCCACACCGGTGCCATCAGGGCGGTAAGGCCAATGGGCAGCGCGCGCAGCAAAGCTTCCTTATTGCGCAGGCAAAGCAAAAACGCCGCAATGCACAAAATAACCACCAGCACCACCGGCCACAACAGCCCGCGCTGGCTTAATGTATCCCCCACAAAGCGGAAGATGTTCCCCCAGCTCAGCTCCATGCCGTGCCAGGTATCCGCCGTGGTGCGCACCCCGGCCTGGTGGATGGCATCGCCAATGATATCCTGCCCGGTAATCAGGGTGGCCAGCACCCATTTCAGGCCCCAGCACATGGCATAGCCTGCCCCCCAGCACAAGCTGCCGCCGATGACCGGCAGACACTGCCTGGCACCGGATGCCGCCCGCTGCGGCAGGCAGCACAGCCACACCGCCACCGGCAGCCCCAGCGTGATGATGGGGGTGACCAGCAAATCACAAAACGCCGTACAGGTACCCAGCACCACCAGGGCAATGCTCAGCTGCCCGGCGCGGCGCGGCCTGGCCAGCACCCACGCACAGCCCGCATACGCAATACAGAAAGTGGTAAAATACTGCACCTGATGCGGCACCCAGAACACGGTAACCGCCAGCTGGCTGACGGCAAACCACACCATGGCCCGCAGCCCACACTGCCGCCGCAGCTGCCACAAAATAACCGCCAACAGCGCAAACAGCACCAAATACTGCACCACGCGCACGCCGGTGATGGACATAACGCAGAGCAGCGGCCGCAGCCAGATCAGGTAGCCGTGCCAGTACCGCGCATAGGAGAACGGCACCAGCTGCACTGCCTTTTGGGCACCGGTGGACAGTGGAATGGTGCGCTCGCAATAGACAGCAAGGTCACCGGCCATCGTTTCAAAGTTATCCACGTTATAGGCCGTTGCGGTCATCATGGCGGTCAAGGGATCCTGCTCGCCCATGGCGGCCGCTTCAAACAGCATGATGGTATCGGTATAGTTATCCATCTGGAACAGCTTAAAGCCGAAATATTCAGGGTAAAGCCCCTCCTGCTGGATGGTTTGGGCTGAATCATACACATGTTCCAGCACCGGCTGGGCCGGCAGTGCGCACGCCCCCAGCAGCAGCACAAACAGCACTGCCACCGTGGCTGCAAACGCCGCCAGCAGCTGCAGGGGCGTGGTGTGCCGCACCGTTGGGTTTGTTTTGATTTCCTGCATAGCATTCCTTTTCTTTTGGGAAGATTGCAAAAAAGTTACAAATCTTTTTTGGTTATTATACCGTATTATTCCGCCAGTTTCAATAGCGCAGAACTGCCGAAAGTTGTGAAATCCCCATCACAAAATTTGCACATTCCCGTTACCGGGCGTCCGCCTGGCGCGAAACGGAGAGCACAATGCCCATTTCGCCCAGCAGCATCATCAAACTGGTACCGCCGGAAGAAAAAAACGGCAGGCTGATGCCGGTGTTGGGGATGGTGTTGGTAACAACGGCAATGTTCAGCACCGCCTGCAGCACCACCTGCACCACAAAGCCAACGGCCAGCAGCGCACCGAATTTATCCCGCGCGCGCACTGCAATGGACATGCCGCGCAAAAACAGCAGCAGGAACAGCACCACCGTCAGAGCCGCGCCTACAAAGCCAAGTTCTTCACACAAAATCGAAAAGATAAAGTCGTTCTGCGGTTCCGGCACATAGAGGTATTTCTGGCGGCTGTTGCCCAGCCCCAGCCCGGCCGCGCCGCCAGATGCAATGGCGTACAGGCTTTGGATGGTCTGGTGGCCTTCGCCCAGCGGATCGGCAAAGGGGTCCCGCCAGGAGGACAGCCGCCCCATGGCATAGGGCACCAGCTCCGGCAGCAGCACCACCGCCGCCGCAATGGCCCCGGCCCCGGCAATGCCTGCCAGGGCAAACCACTTTAAGCCCGTGCCGCCCACAAACATCAGCACCGCGCCGATGCCCAAAATCAGTAGCGTGCCGGACAGATGCGGCTCCAGCAGCATCAGCACCGTAACCGCCCCCAGGATAACCATAAAGGGCAGCACCCCGGTTGCAAAGGTCTGCATCCTGTCATGGTTGAGGGAGATGATGTGGGCAAACACCAGCACTACCGCAAACTTGGCGATCTCGCTGGGCTGCAAGGTGCCCAGCCCCGGCAGCACGATCCACCGCTTGCAGCCGTTATATTCCGGCATGAACAGCACGATTGCCAGCAACGCCAGCGATACCCCCATGATTGGCCACGCCAGTTTGTGCCAGATGTGGTAATCCACCAGACTGGCCGCGTACATGGCCGCCGCACCAAACGCCGCAAACAACAGCTGGGGGCGGATGTAGGTATAAGCATCCCCGCGCCGGTACAGCGCCACCGCATACCCGGCTGAAAACAGCATCACCAAACCATAGCACACCAGCAGCATCAAAATGATCAAAAACCAGATATCCGGTGCCGGCTGCCCGGCCAGCCGCTTTTTGATGACCGTACGGGCCAGTGCCGCTTCTTCTTTCAATCCAAAAACCCCCTTCCCCATCCAGCTTGCAGCGGTTTATTCCGCCACACCCTAGTATATGTACGGGAACGGGGGCTTAATCATTCCTGGGTATATCCAAGCTTACTGGGCCTGATCCGGCAACAGAACAGCGGTCACACAGACAAACGTGCCGTTTGTGCCGCCGGTGCTCATCAGGGTCAGGAAGGTTTCCTTATCACCGGGGGTATTGCCGGTATCAAACAGGCTGCGTTCCTTAATGCTCTGGCTGAACTCCGCATAGCTGTAATAATCCGAAAGTTCCCCATAGCTGGCGGGGGTAAAGGCATTCTCGGTGCCTGCGGCATCGGTATTATACACTGCCACAGCACGGAAATGGTAGGTCACATCACTCAGGTACAGGGTGAACTCGGCATTCTGGCTGAAGTTTGTCTGGTCCGTCAGGCTTGCCAGCGAGGCATCCGCGCAGGAAAGCACCGTATTGGACGGCATGGAAGCGTTCAGGTAGTTGGTGCCGCTGATGGCAGCGCCATCGCCCGGCTGGGAGCCGCTGTACACCAGCTGGCCGTTCTGGCCGGGGAACGCAAGATAACCGATAATTTTTTCGTTTTCTGCCGCAGCGGATTTCAAATATGCCTGCGCCTGGGTATCAAACTGCTCTGTGCCGTAATTTTTATAGGCAGGGGCTTTCACGGTGCATCCACGGGTCAGCCCCAGCAGCACCGCAGCACCCACCAGAACCAGCAGGGCAATAACAGCCACTGCGGCAATCGCTTTGCGGCGGTGGCGGCGTTCGGCACGCTCGATCATGGCAAGGCTGCGGTTGTGGATGGTATCCTGTTTGGGTTCCTGCTTTGCTGCCAGGGGGCGCGGCACTGCCGGTTTGGCTTTGCTGCGGCCAGGGAAGGTAATGGTGGGCTCTTCGTCCTCCCCGTCATCCTCCCCGTCATCCTCATCGTCTTCAAACAACTGGCTGGCGGCGCGCTGGAATTCATCGGTGCTGCGCGGCGGGGCTTTTTCGTCCGCCTTGCGGGCTGCTTCCAGCGCGGCGGGGTCCAACCCTGCCGAAAAATCCGGGATATCATCATCCAGGATAGAAGCTTTTGGTTTCGGCAGGTTGGCGGGCGGTTCCGGCTCCGGCAGGGGTTCCGGCTGCGGTGCAGCGGGCGGTTCCGGGTTGGGCTGTTCCTGCTGCTTTGCTGCCTGCTGGGCCGCCATGGCCTGCTCCAAATCTGCACGGGAAATTTTGATGGTGCGGGTGGCACACAGTTCCAGGTCCGGGTCCAGCTCGCTTTCTGCGGCGCGGCGGGCGCGCGCTTCGGCGGCGGCCTGCGGGCCTGCGGTGCGCAGATCCAGCGGATCCGGTGTTGGCTGCGGCGCGGCAGGCTGGGCGATGGGGCGTTCAAAGGTAATGGTCCCGGTGGGGGTAGCCTGCGGTTTGGGTTCAGTGGGCTGCGCATCGTAATCGGGGACCGGTTCTGCATCGTAGCTGTCCGGGGCGTTGGGCTTAACCGCCGGTTTGGCCGGGGCAGCCTTGCGGCGCAGCGTAAAGCGGAAACCTGGCCTCGGCTGGCCTTCGCCGCTGACCAGCAGCAGCGGGCGCTCCCGCCCCGGCTTGAAGGTAATAGCGGAAGGTCCCAGGTGCATCCCCAATGCACGGCGGCGGGCCAAGTCCAGAATATGGTTGGCGATTGCCATATCGGAGATCTCGGGGCTCAGGGCACAGGCTGCCGCGCCGATGCGGCTGCACAGCAGCACAAAAGGCGCCTGCCCCACTGTTGCGGGCATATACACGGCGGCATAATCCGCATTGGCCAGCAGCAAAGCGCTTTGAGCGCGGCCTGCAGCGGCCTGAACCATATCGCCGGGGAACTTTTTGAGCAGAGCTTCCGGCGCGGCAATGCGGCGGGCGTTCGCCGGGTTCAGGTAGGTCTGGTTGCCAAAATCGAACGCTGCTTCGCTGTGCTGCAGGCCGCGCAGGGCGTTGCCCAACAGGCGGCCGGTGGCTTCGTCCGCCGCAACAAGCAGGCGTCGCTTTTTCAGCAGGGCATCCAGCGCGGCCTGGGCCAGGGTGGTATCCTCAAAGCCATAGCAGGCATCGCCAAAGCGGGTGCGCAGTTTCTGCACCCACTTTTCGCAGTATTCATCCGCCATTGCCTGGGTGGGGGCTGATGCCTGCACGCAGACAAGGTATTCACCATCGCGCTCCTGCAGGCGCAGGCTGGGGCTGCCCTCGGCCTGGGCGTTCTCAATGATGGAGTTCATCTCCGCTTTGGAAAGCCCAAACACACGCAGGATTCGCATTTGGATTTGCAGCATTAAAACACCCCTTTGGTGGAAAGTTGAAGTTAGGGCAACACCGCACAATTCCCGCCTTACGGCTTAAGCACCGCTTCGGCGGCTGCGGCACGGCATCTGCGTTGCCAAAATGCTCGATAATACATCCAGTATTATCTGCGCTTTTGGCTTAGCAACTGCCGCACCTCGCTCGCCGTATCGGCACTTAGAATTATGCGGTATTGCCTTAGGAGTCAGGAGGGAGGAGTTAGGAGTTTTGCCGTGCCACAAAGTTGGCAGAAAACAAATTAGAAATTAGGAATGAGAAATTAGTAATTGGTGGGTGGTTTTTGCTTTCTCATTGCCTATTAAAGTTATTGTTAAATATCAAGGGTTTCGGGTTTGACATCTTTGGAGGGGACGGGGTGGGCGTTTTCGGGAGGGATATCAAGGGCCATGCGGCGCAGAAGGTCCAGGGCGTACAGGGCGGCGCGGGTGCGGATGATGCTGCGCTCGGCATAGCCGCCGAGTTCCAGGCGCATCAGCCAGGCTTTGCCGCTGCGGGCATCCGCACCGGCCAGGTAGACGGTACCTACCGGTTTGCCCGGCAGTGCGCCGCCGGGCCCGGCAATACCGGTAATGCCCACGGCCAGATCTGCCCCCGATGCCTGCAAAGCGCCGTAAGCCATCGCCACGGCCACCGGGCCGGAAACCACGTTATACTGTTCAATCAAAGTCGGGGCAACACCCAGCAGCTTTGCCTTGGCAGCTTCGGCATAGGTCACAAAGCCATAGCCGAACACCTCGCTGGAGCCGGGCACATTGGTGATTTTTTCTGCCACAAGGCCGCCAGTGCAGCTTTCCGCGGTGGCAGCATGCAACCCTTTTTGCTGCAGCAGGTGCACCACAGTGTATTCCAGCCCCGGCACATCCACATCATACGCATTGGGGCCCAAAATCTTGCGGAACTCCGCAATGCGGGCATCGCAGGCCGTTTCGGCTTCCGCCTCGGTTGCGGCGCGGGCGGTCACACGGATCTCGCTCTCGCCGGTTTTGCAATAAATGGCTGCCGTGGGGTTTTCGCTGGCGAACAGCGGGGAAACCTTGCTGGCAATGCTGCTTTCGCCCCCCAGCACCCGCAGCGTTTTGGAGTGGATGGTACAGTTCTGGCGCTGCAGCAGCACCGGGCGGATATCCTCCGCCCACATGGCTTTCATCTCGCGTGGAACGCCAGGCATCAGCACGGCAATGCAGCCGTCATCCTCGAACCAGGCACCGGGTGCGGTGCCATGGGCGTTGGGCAGCTTGTGCCCCTTGGTGGGCACCATGGCCTGCTTGCGGTTGTTGGCCGTGGGGGTGCGCCCGCCGCGGCCGGTACGGGCAAAAAAGTCCACGATCTTCTGCCATTCTGCTTCATCAAAGTGCAGGGTATCGCCAAAGGCTTCAGCCACGGTCTCCTTGGTCAGGTCGTCCTCCGTGGGGCCAAGCCCGCCGGAAAACACCAGCAGATCGCTGCGGCTTTTGGCTTCCTTTACCAAATCACGCAGGCGGCCAGGGTTATCCCCAATCACATGCTGGTGCAGCACGCTGATGCCCAGTTCCGCCAGTTCGCGGCTCAAAAACTGGGCGTTGGTATTGACAATATCGCCAAGCAGCAGCTCGGTTCCTACACAAATGATCTCCGCAGTCATGGTCTGTTCCGTCCTTTATCCAAGGGTAATTTTTATCTGGCGCTGTTAAAACTCCGGGTCATCCCCGATGCGGATGGGGATTTTCTCCACAGTTTCCGCCGCAATCCGTTCCAGCTCTGCCAGGCCGGGCATTCCGGCTTCGGCGGCTTCGATCTCCGCCAGGCTGGGCTTGGTTTTGGGGTGCGGCGGGGTAAAGATGGTACAGCAATCCTCATACGGCTCAATGGAGGTATCAAAGGTGCCGATCTTGCGGGAAATAGCAATGATCTCGGTCTTATCCATGCCGATCAGCGGGCGCAGAATCGGCAGGTTCTGCGCGGCGTCGGTGCAGGCAATGGCCTGCATGGTCTGGCTGGCAACCTGTGCTAGACTTTCGCCGGTAATCAAAGCTTCCATCTCGCTCTGGTCGGCCACCAGTTTGGCAATGCGCAGCATGCTGCGGCGCATGAGCACGGTAAACAACACATCAGGCGCATTATCGCGGATATACTCCTGCGGCTTGGTATAGGGCACCACAAACAGCTGGCAGTTGCCGGTATATTCTGCCAGTTCGCGGGCCAGGGCGCGCACCTTCAGTTTGGCGCGCAGGCTGGTGTACGGCGGGCTGGCAAAGTGGATGTGGTGCAGTGCAAGCCCGCGGCGCGCCATGCAATAAGCTGCTACCGGGCTGTCGATGCCGCCGGAAAGCAGGTTCAGCGCACGGCCGCTGGTGCCAACGGGCAGGCCGCCCGCGGCTTCCACCTTGGGGCCATGGATATATGCGCCTTTATCGCGGATTTCCACCATGATTTCCAGCTGCGGCTCATGCACGTTCACCCGCAGGTGGGGGTGCTTGCCCAGCAGGTAAGCGCCCAGTTCGCGGCACAGCTCCGGGCTTTTCATCGGGAACGTTTTATCCGCGCGCTTGGCTTCCACCTTAAAGGTGCGGATGCCGCGCAGCGTTTCGCCAAGATAAGCTTCCGCCGTGGCGCAGATCTCGTCAAAATCCTTGCTGCAGCAGGCAGCGCGGCTCATTTTGACAATGCCAAAAATTTTGGAAATACGGCGGAACGCTTCGTCCATGTCCAGGTCATCTTCCAGTGGCTCAATGAACACGGTGGACTGCGCCTGGGTCACCTTGAATTTGCCCAGGTCTTCCAGCCGGTAGCGGATGCTTTTGGCCAGGCGGGCTTCAAATTTGCTGCGGTTCAGGCCTTTCAGGGTCATTTCGCCCTGATAGGCAAGGATGATTTCTTTCATGTTTATGGCAAACCTTTCGTGTCTGGTGTTATGGTTTCATTCAATAGCGTTATCTTTTCAGATGTGCTGCAACTCTTTCAGGCCGTCTTTCAGGCCGTCCAGGAGGGCCTGCACATCTTCGGGGGTATTGTCCCCGCAAAAGCTGACGCGCAGCGCCGTGCGCACGGCAAGGTCCGGCGCGCCCATCGCCATCAGGGTGTGGCTCGGCTCGCCCTTATCGCAGGCGGAGCCGCCGGAAATATAAATGTGCCGCCCGCTCAAATATTCAATAAAGGTCTGGCTGTTGACACAGTTGGTGGAAAAGTTCAGCACCTCCGGCACGGCATCCGCCGGGGAGTTCAGGGTGATGGGTGCCTGCTGGGCCAGCTCTTCCAGCCCGGTGCGCAGCTGGGCGTTCAGGGCGCGGATATGCGCATTGCGGTCGCTCAGGTTTTTGGCCCCCTTTGCCGCAGCAAGGCCAAGGCCAACAATATAAGGGGTATTCTCGGTGCCGGGGCGCAGGCCGCGCTCCTGATGGCCGCCCAGGTAGGGCGGGCAAAGCGTCTGGCGCACGCTGTCCCGGATGAACAAAGCGCCGATTCCCTTGGGGGCATGCACTTTATGGCCGGATACCGAGAGAGTATCCACGTTCTTCCACTTTTTCAGGTCAATGGGGATGCGCAGCCATGCCTGCACGGCGTCCACATGCACCGCACAGCGGCTGTTTTTGGCCTTGACGGCTGTGGAAAGAGCGGCAATATCCTGCAAAGTGCCGGTTTCATTATTGACCGCCATGCAGCTGACCAGAACGGTATTTTTATCCACCTCGGCAGCCAGTTTGGCAACATCCAGGTGACCGTCTGCTTCGGGCAGGATTTCCACCACCTCAAAGCCGCGGTCTTTCAGTGCACGGATGGGCCGCTGCACGCTGGGGTGCTCAAAACCGGAAACCACAATTTTGCTGCCCCAGTTTTTGCGTGCCATGGCAAGGCCCTGCACGGCAAGGTTGTTGCTCTCGCTGCCGCAGGAGGTAAAATACAGATCCTTGGCCTGGCAGCCCAGGGTGCGGGCAATCTGCCCGCGGGCCGTGGTCAGGGCTTCATGGGTTTCTACCGCCGGTTCGTACAGGCTGGAGGGGTTCGCCCAGTCCTTTAATAATGCTTCATGGATGGCACCCGCAATCTCCGGGTCCACCATGGTGGTTGCGGCATTATCCAGATAATGCAGTTCAGGGTCCAACAACATGAGAAAGCCTCGTTTCGCTACGCGTAAAATTAAATCAAATTAAAAAAGAATAATGAATAAAGAATAATGTTGGTGCGCCGCCCGCGGCGGCGCAGATAAAACAGGCAGCAAACTCTGGCATGCAACAGCCCTGCCAGAGCGCCGAACCTGTTTTCAATGTGATGCCGTGGGCATCACACAGCCATTATTCATTATTCTTTTTTCTTTATTATTTTTCTTCGCTCTTTTCCATAGTAATACATAGTAAATTATACACACCACACCCGCAAAACACAAGTAGCGCCATACAAAAAAGGCGTGCGGGGTTGGCCGCACGCCGGAGAGGCTTCTTTTGTGTTATCTTGTGTGCCGGTCCTTTACTTCGTGGGCGTGGCCGATTACAGCGCTGCGCTTATGGAACAGCAGGCCCACCACGGCAAACATACCGCCCTCGATCAATACAGTGAACAGCCAGTCCCCCGTTACCAGGTAGCTGCCTGCCAGGCAGGTCAGCAGGGTGGGGATCGGCATGCTGATGCAGACAGCCGCAAAGAACTGTTTCGGCTTCATGTTGGCGTGAGCGGCGGCATAGGGAATGATGCCGTTGGGCAGCCCCGGTGTGATAAACGCCAGAATGGTATAAAACCAGGGGTTCTTGCTGTTGCGCACGCTGTTCAGCAACTTATTCGCCTTGGGGCTGTTCGCTGTGAGCAGTTCAATGACTTTTGCCAGGCGGCGCGCCAGCAGAAACACCAGAAAGTTTGCTGCCACCGATGCCGAAAAGCTGGTCACAAAGCCTTTCCACGG
>ERZ1106939.1692-NODE-1692-length-15783-cov-23.743324_pt1 | contig 15783 bp, 12 predicted proteins | sample MGYA00403669_ERZ1106939 | MGnify/ENA primary metagenome ERZ1106939 (study PRJEB35170, sample SAMEA104062447) | human gut metagenome | biome: human gut; feature: human-associated habitat; material: faeces | place: Denmark | collected 2012-09-28 ...
AAGCCCGGCCGCACCTCCCTCATCACCCTGCTGGAGAAGGCCAAGGACGGCATCGAGGGCAAGACCGGCACTGCCATCCATCTGTAAATCTCACCAAAAGCAAGGAGCGCTGCCAGTGCAGCGCTCCTTTTTTCGCGCCGGGGCGGCTGCGGCGTAAAAAGTTTACAGCCCGGAAACAAATTTTTGCCCGATTGCACTTTTCTGTTGTGTTCAGGTGTGATACAATGTATTCGGAATTTTATGCCGTCATTCCGACGCTACAGATAAAGGAAGATCACTATGGAATTACTTGCTCCCGCCGGTTCGATGGAGGCGCTGCGCGCCGCCGTCTGCAACGGCGCTGACGCTGTATATCTGGGTGCGGGGACCTTCAACGCCCGCATGAATGCCCGCAATTTTTCCGCCGCCGATCTGCAGGAGGCCATTGTCTACTGCCATGTGCGCGGCGTCAAGGTCCATCTGACGCTCAATACGCTCGTGCTCGACCGCGAGATGCAGCGCGCGGCGGATCTGATCCGCATGGCGGCGGCCTTCGGCGTCGACGCATTCATCGTGCAGGACCTGGGCGTGGTGTCGCTGTGCAAAGAGATCGCGCCCGACGTGCCGGTGCACGCGTCCACGCAGATGAGCATCCACTCGCTCGAGGGCGTTCTGGAGGCGGCGGCCCTCGGCTGCAGCCGGGTGGTCCTCTCGCGGGAGCTTCCGGCGTCGGAGATCGCGTATATCTGCAAAAAAAGCCCGGTCGAGATCGAGGTTTTCGTCCACGGCGCGCTGTGCATGTGCTATTCCGGACAGTGCTATCTCTCGTCCGTCATCGGCCGGCGCTCCGGCAACCGCGGCCAGTGCGCCCAGCCCTGCCGCCTGCCCTACGGCTACGGCCGGTTTGAATCGACCCGCTACCCCCTGAGCCTCAAGGATAACTGTCTCGTGGGCGAACTGGACGAGCTGCGCCGCATGGGCGTGGCCTCGCTCAAAATTGAAGGCCGCATGAAGCGGCCGGAGTACGTCGCCATCGTCACCCGGGCCTACCGCACAGTCTTGAACGGCGGGCAGCTGACGCAGGGCGATCTGCAGGAGCTTGAATCCGCCTTCTCCCGGCAGGGCTTTACCGACGGGTATTTCCAGGGCCGGACCGGCGCGGACATGTTCGGCCGCCGGCAGGAGGGCGAGGATACCTCGTCCCTCTTCGCCTCCGCCCGCGCGACCTATGAACAGGGCGAGGCCCAGCGCATCGGCGTGAAATTTTATGCGATCCTCCAGTCTGGCCGCCCGGCGCAGCTCGCCGTGGAGGACCCGGACGGCAACGTCTGCAAGACCACCGGCCCCGTGCCGGAGCCAGCGGTCTACCGCTCGCTCACGCAGCAGGATCTCGAGCAGCAGCTCAAAAAGACCGGCGGCACGCCGTACGTCTGTACCGGCGTGCGGACGGTACTGGGCCCCGATCTGATGCTCCCGGCCTCGGCCATCAACGCCATGCGCCGCGACGTCATCGCGGAGCTGACGGCCCGGCGCGGCCGCGTCGCCATGCCGCGGCTGAACGCCTACAATGAGCCGCCGCGCTACGACGGCATCTCCGGCGAGCCGCAGCTGACCATCGCGGTCCGCACGGCCGAGCAGATCACCTCCCGGATGCTCTCGATGAAGCCGACGGTTTTGTATGTGCCCCTGTCGGAGCTGGCGGCGAATCCCGATCTCGTGCAGCGTGTCGGCGTCGACACGCAGCTCGCGGCCATTCTGCCGCGCGTGATCTGGAGCTGTGAGCTCGTGCCGCTCGTGCGGCAGCTGCACACGGTCTACGAGATGGGCGTGCGGCAGGTGCTCGCGGGCAATCTCGGCCAGCTGCATATCGCGCGCGCGGCGGGCTTCGCCGTCCGCGGCGATTTCGGCCTCAATATCATCAATTCCCGCGCCATGCGCTACCTGCGCGAGCAGGGGCTCGACTCGCAGCTTTTGTCGTTCGAGCTGACGCTGCCGCAGATCCGCGATATCTCCAAGGCCGTCCCGGCCGAGGTGCTGATCTACGGCCGGCTGCCGCTGATGCTGATGGAAAACTGCGTCATCAAAAACCGCACCGGCACCTGCACCTGCCAGACCGGCACCGTCCGCCTCGTCGACCGCGTGGGAGAGGAATTCCCCGTCGTCAAGGACCCCGGCACGTGCCGCAATGTCCTGCTGAACGGCAAAAAGCTGTATCTGCTCGACAAGAAGGACGTGTTCCGCGGCATGGGCCTCTGGGCGCTGCGGCTGCAGTTCACGACGGAAAATCCCGGCGAGATCGATAAAATTCTCATGGACTATCAGGGCCGCGCGGCGTTTGACGCCGGCAGCTATACGCGCGGGCTCTACTCGCGCGGCGTGGAATAAACAAAAGGCAGCCCGCACAAACGTGTCTGCGCGCTTCGGCGGATCTTTTCCGCCAATCCTGCGGTTTGAAAAGCTTGAAATATTGCGCAGCCGTTGGCGACGAAGGAGCCTTACGGATGCGGCATGCCCCTTGCGGGTACATACAGTATTCCTGCGCTTTTCAAATCTTGGCTTGGCGAAAAATCTCTCGCCGAATCTGCTTGCCGAATTGTGCGGCGCTGCCCAAACAAAAGAGGAACGCTCTATGATCATCCTTGCATCCCAATCTCCCCGCCGGCAGGAGCTGATGAAGCTCACCGGCCTGCCGTTCACCGTCCGCGTTGCGGACGTGGACGAGACGATGGATCCCGCCCTTCCTGTGCAGCAGGAGGTCGCGCGCGTCAGCCGTCTCAAGGCCCGGACCATCGCGGCCTCAGCCGCGCCCGACGATATCGTCATCGCGGCGGACACCATCGTCGTCATCGATGGCCGCGAGCTCGGCAAGCCGCATACGCAGCAGGACGCGTTCGACATGCTCAGGCTTCTCTCCGGCCGGACGCATGAGGTCGTGACCGTGCTGTCCGTCTGCCGCGGCGAGCGGACCGAGTCGGAGGCCGTCGTCACCCGCGTGACGTTCCGCGCGCTCGCGGACGAAGAGATCCGCGCCTATATCGCCACCGGCGAACCCATGGACAAGGCCGGCAGCTACGGCATCCAGGGCTACGGCGCCATGTTCGTCAGCCACCTTGAGGGTGATTATTTCTCCGTCATGGGCCTGCCGCTGTGCCCGCTGTGCCGGATGCTGCGCGCGTTCGGCGTAAGCATTCTGACGGAAAAGGAGGCGCAGGAGGCGTGAAGAAGAAATTCTGGACGGGCCGGCTCAAGACCATCCTGATCATTGCGCTCGTCGTCGCCATCTGCGCGGCGGTGACGCTCGCCATCGCCACGGGCACGAGTGCGCTGGAAAACGTGGTCGGGACGATCCTCTCGCCCATCCGCGCGGGCGTCGCGTCCATTGACCGGCTGGCCGAGCGGTATTACAACTATATGTTCCGCTACGAATCGCTGGCGGCGGAAAACGCGGAGATGGAAAAGCAGATCCTCGCCATGCAGGCCGACGTCCGCGACGCCGAGCAGCTGCAGCGCGAGAACGAGTGGCTCAAGGCGCTGCTGCAGCTGTCGAACGAGCATGAGGACTACCAGTTCCTCACCGCCTACATCATCTCCTGGGATTCCTCCGACTACAAAAGCGCCTTTACCATCGGCAAGGGCACGAACGCCGGGCTTGAGGAGGGTATGTGCGCCGTGACGGAGAACGGGCAGGTCGTCGGTCTTGTGACCAAGGTCGGGGCCAACTGGGCCACGATCACGACGATCATGGATTCGTCGCTGGAGATCTCGGCCTCCATCGCCTCGTCCGGCTATACCGGCGTCGTCCAGGGCACGTTCCTGGAGGACGGCACGGAGATCCTGCGCATGAACTATCTTCTGACCGACGCCATCGTCAAAAACAACGACCAGGTCGTCACCACCGGCTCGACGCTCTACCCGCGCGGGCTGCTGCTGGGCTACATCACGAACGCCAGCCTCGACGAGACGGGCGTTGCAAAATACGCCACGCTCGAGCCGTCGTGCGACCTCGGCAAGCTCGAGCAGATCGCCATCATCACGCAGTATGACCTGCAATGACCCCATGATAGGAAAGGAGGCGCGCCATGCACGCGACCTATAAAAATGCGCTCATGTGGACGCTCTACGGCGCGTTTTTCCTGCTGCTGACCGTTCTGCAGACCGTTGTGTTCGGCAGAGCCCGGTTTTTTGACGTCAAGCTCAGCATCCTCCCCGTCTGCATCGCCTGCGTGGCGATGCTCTGCGGCGCGGAGGCCGGGGCGCTCTACGGCCTGTGCTGCGGCACGGTCTGGTGCTTCACCGGGGCGAGCGGCGGCGCGCTGCATATCGTGCTGATGACGATCTGCGGCGCGGTGATCGGCTATCTCTGCGACCGGTATCTGGTGCGGCGGCTGCTGTCGGCGCTGATCATGAGCCTGCTCGCGCTGACGGTCTGCCAGACGATCCTGTTCCTGTTCCAATGCTATCTCGGCACGATCTACATCGGCACGATCTACACGCTGCCCATCCAGATCGGCCTGAGTCTGCTCTCCTGCCCGCTCATCTACCTGGGAGCCTGGGCGATCCGAAAGGTTGGTGCCAAGTAAATGCAGCGAATCTCCCGCTTCCGCATGATCGTGTTCATCGTCATCATTCTGGCCATGATCGGCGTGTTCTCCCTGCGGCTTTACAAGACGCAGGCGGCCGTCACCGAGGAATCCCTCGTCGCCGCCGACGCCGACTCCATGACCTATCAGTCGACGGTCGAGGCCGCGCGCGGCAATATTCTGGACCGCAACGGCAACGTGCTGGTCTCCAACCGCGCGAGCTATAACCTCGTCATCGTCAATTTCGTCTTCTTCAACGCCCCGGACCCGAACGGGAATCTCTTAAAGGTGCTGGACCTTTGCGACGAGCTTGGGATCCAGTACGAATCGCACTTCCCCGTCACCCCGGACCGGCCTTACGAATATACGGACGACAACAATTCGGCCTGGCAGGAAAATTTCCGCAAATTCCTTGCCGATCGCGGCTATGACCTCGATATCTCCGCGCCCACGCTCATGAAGCGGCTGCGCAGCGAATACAAGATCCCTGACGACTGGAAGCAGGCGGACGTCTACCGCATCATCGCCGTCCGGTACGAGCTGGAGCTGCGCTCGATCGAGGGCGTCGGCCTGGAAAACTACACGCTGGCGGAGGACGTCGACGCGGAATCCCTCGCCGCCGTCATGGAGCTGGCCGTGCCGGGCGTCGTGGTCGAAAACGGCACGGTGCGCGAATATAACACGAAGTACGCCGCGCACATTCTCGGCTACATCGGTCCAATTTGGAGCGCGGAAGCCGATGAATACCGTGAAAAGGGCTACTCCCTGAATGCACTCGTCGGTAAATCCGGCGTGGAGCAGGCGTTTGAGCAGTACCTGCACGGCTCGAGCGGCCTGAAAAAGACGACGGTCTCCTCGACCGGCGAGATCCTGAACCGCTATTACGTGACCGAGCCCGTGCCCGGCAACAACGTGGAGCTGTCGATTGATATCTCCCTGCAGGCCGTGGCCGAGCAGTCGCTCGAGAAGGTCATCCTCGACCTGCGCGAAAACGGCGTCGGCCGGAACAAGGAGGGCAAGGACGCCCGGGGCGGCGCGGTCGTCGTCCAGGCGTGCAAGACGGGCGAGATCCTCGCCATGGCGAGCTACCCGACCTATGACATTTCTACGTTCAATCAGGACTATGAAACCCTCAGCGAAGACGAAATGAATCCGCTGTTCAACCGTGCGCTCACGGCTTATCCGCCCGGCTCGGTCTACAAGATGGTCACGTCCATCGCGGCCGTCGACCTCGGCGGCTTCGACCCCGGCTATATCATCGAGGACAAGGGCCTGTACACCTACTATGATTCCTTCCAGCCCAAGTGCCACATCTGGTCGCTGGCCAACCCCCGCACCCACGGCAAGATCAACCTGATGCAGGCCATCGCCTATTCCTGCAACTATTACTTCTATGAGGTCGGCCGTCTGACCTACAACAGCTATATGGAAAAGACCGGCGAAAATCCGTTCGACATCGTGGCCAAGGCCCTCGGCCTCGGCGAGGCGACGGGCATCGAGCTGCCGGAGGCGGTCGGCGCGCGCGCGAACGCGGAGGAAAAGAACAAGCAGTACGCGGGCGAGGACGCCGGCTGGTTCGGCGCGGACGTGCTGCAGGCCGTCATCGGCCAGAGCCTGAATAAATTCACCCCCCTGCAGCTGGCCTGCTACACCTCGGCCCTGGCCAACAAGGGCACACGGTATGAAGCGACGCTTCTGTCCCGCGTCGTCTCGTGGGACTATCAGGATCTGATCGAGGAGCATACGCCCACTGTCGCCAGCACGCTGGAGATCTCGGAAAAAGCGCTCGCCGCGCTGGACCAGGGCATGCGCATGACCGGCTCCATCGGTACGGCGGAGCAGTATCTCAAGGACTACCCCATCGCCATCGCCTGTAAGACCGGCACCGCCCAGTGGCAGGGCACCACCTCCACCGGCTCGTTCTCCGGCTCCGATCACGCCTCGTTCGTGCTCTACGCCCCGGCGGACGATCCGGAGATCGCCATCGCCGTTTACATCGAGCGCGGCTCGCAGGGCGGCAATCTGGCGAACGTCTGCATCCCGATCCTGGACGCCTATTTCTCCAGCTCCACCAAATATGAGACCATCGCGACTGAAAATATCGCTTATTGAGAGGAACCGCTATGACCGACCTTTCGCATATCCGCAATTTTTCCATCATCGCCCACATTGACCACGGCAAGTCCACGCTGGCCGACCGCCTGCTCGAGGAATGCCACTCGGTCGAAAAGCGCGAGATGGAGGACCAGATCCTCGACTCCATGGACCTTGAGCGCGAGCGCGGCATCACCATCAAGGCCCGCGCCGTCCGTCTGGACTACCGCGCCGACGACGGCGAAAACTACGTCCTGAACCTCATCGACACCCCGGGCCACGTCGACTTCAACTATGAGGTCTCGCGCAGCCTGTCCGCCTGTGAGGGCGCGGTGCTGGTCGTCGACGCGTCGCAGGGCATCGAGGCCCAGACGCTGGCCAACACCTATCTCGCCGTCGACAACGGGCTGGAGGTCCTGCCCGTCGTCAACAAGATCGACCTCCCCGCAGCCCGGCCCGCCGAGGTCAAGAAGGAGATCGAGGACGTCATCGGCATCCCCGCCATGGACGCGCCGGAGATCTCCGCCAAAAACGGCATCAACATCCATTCCGTGCTGGAAATGATCGTGAACAACGTCCCCGCCCCCACCGGCGACCGCGAAGCGCCGCTGCAGTGCCTGATCTTTGACAGCCAGTACGATTCCTACCGCGGCGCGATCGTCTACCTGCGCGTCATGAACGGCACGGTCCGGCCCGGCATGGACATCCGCATGATGGCCTCCGGTGCGGTCTATAAGGTCGTGGAGGTCGGATATCTGCACCCGAAGGGCATGGTCCCGGCCGAGAGTCTCGGCGCGGGCGAGGTCGGCTACCTGACCGCGTCCATCAAGACCGTCTCCGACACCCGCGTGGGCGACACCATCACGGGCGTTGACAACCCCGCGGCCGAGCCCCTGCCCGGTTACCATCAGGCGCAGCCGATGGTCTTCTCCGGCGTGTATCCGGCAGACGGCTCAAAATACGGCGATCTGCGCGACGCGCTGGAAAAGCTGAAGCTCAACGACGCGTCGATGAGCTTCACGCAGGAAAATTCCATCGCGCTGGGCTTCGGCTTCCGCTGCGGCTTCCTCGGTCTTCTGCATATGGAGATCATCCTCGAGCGGCTCGAGCGCGAATACAACCTTGACCTTATCACCACCGCGCCCAACGTCGTCTACAAGATCACCAAGACCGACGGCACGCAGCTCGACGTCTATACTCCGCTCAACTACCCCGATCCCGCCGAGATCGCCGAGGCGCAGGAGCCCTATGCCAAGGCGAACCTCATCGCCCCGCCCGAATACGTCGGCGCGATCATGGACCTGTGCCAGAACCGCCGCGGCGAGTTCAAGGACATGCAGTATCTCGACCCCACCCGCGTCGAGCTGCACTATTCCATGCCGCTCAACGAGATCATCTACGACTTCTTCGACGCGCTCAAGAGCCGCACGCGCGGCTACGGCTCGCTCGACTACGAGCTCGAGGGCTACCGCCCGTCGAAGCTCGTGAAGCTCGATATCCTGCTCAACGGCGAGATCGTCGACGCGCTGAGCTTCATCCTCTTCGCGGACAACGCCTATACCCGCGCCCGCAAGATCTGCGAGAAGCTCAAGGACAATATCCCGCGCCAGATGTTCGAGATCCCGGTGCAGGCCGCCATCGGCGGCAAGGTCATCGCCCGCGAGACCATCAAGGCCCTGCGCAAGGACGTGCTCGCCAAGTGCTACGGCGGCGACATCACGCGCAAAAAGAAGCTGCTCGAGAAGCAGAAGGAGGGCAAAAAGAAGATGCGCAATCTCGGCACGGTGCAGGTGCCGACGGAGGCGTTCCTTGCCGTCCTCAAGCTGGACGAGTGATTTTTGCCCTCCTGCGAGCGCAAGCGAGCCGCCGCGGCAGCGGCGTGCGTTGAATGACGGCGGCGGAGCCGCCGAAAGGGCGCGGCCCTTTCGGGCAAAAAGAAGATGCGCAGCCTCGGCACGGTGCAGGTGCCGACAGAAGCGTTCCTTGCCGTCCTCAAGCTGGACGAGTAAATTTTCGGATTGGAGGCTTTTTCATGCTTTTGGATCATTATGTCAGCGCCATGCCCTGCTGGAAGGGCCGCGTAGACAGCGACAGCGATTACGACGCCTTCCGCTGGCACCAGTGGGTGCAGCCGCTCGATCTCAACGACGGCGGCGCGCCGTTCGACGGGGCGCTCGGCTTTGCCTTTGTCGGCTTTTGCAGCGACAAGGGCGTGGCGCGCAACAAGGGCCGCACCGGCACGGCGCTCGCGCCGGACTTCGTGCGCGGTCAGATGTCGAACCTGCCCTGCACCTTTTCGCAGGAGGTCAAGCTCTTCGACGCGGGCGACATCGTCTGCGACGAGATATCCCTCGAGGAGGGCCAGCGTGAGCTGGGCCTCGCGGTCGGGGAGATATTGTGCCGCAGGCTCTTCCCCATCGTGCTCGGCGGCGGTCACGAGACGACCTTCGGCCACTTTCAGGGCCAGCACAATTACCTCAAGGACAAGGGCCGCACGCCGGAGCTCGGCATCGTGAACTTCGACGCGCACTTCGACCTGCGCCCCTACGACATGGGCAATTCCTCCGGCACGATGTTCCGCCAGATGGCGGACGTGTGCAGGGCCGAGGGCACGCCGTACCACTACTTCCCCATCGGCATCCAGCAGCATAGCAACACCGTGAGCCTGTTCAAAAAGGCGCGGGAGCTGGGCGTGGACTATGTGCTCGCCAAGGAGATCCAGGGCAGCAATATGGAGTCCATTTTGGAGCGCATGGACACCTTCCTCTACCGCTGCCGCGACGCCTACATCACCGTCTGCACGGACGTGTTCTCCTCGGCCTTCGCGCCCGGCGTCAGCGCGCCGCAGTCGCTCGGACTCGATCCCGAGGTTGTGCTGCCGCTGCTCAAGCACGTTCTGCGCACGCGCAAGGTCCGGGGCTTCGATATCTGCGAGATATCCCCTCGCTTCGATCAGGACAACACCACCGCCAACCTCGGCGCGGTCATCATCTTTGCGGTCATCAACACGCTCTGCCGCATGAACGGCCTGGAATACGCCGCCGAATAAGCGGCGGACCCGATGAAAAAAGAGACGAAAGCACGCGCTTTCGTCTCTTTTCTTATGCCGTTTTCAGAAGAACAGCGGACCCTCGCCGCCGTCGATGTAGCGGTCGCTGCGCGAGCCGACACGCACGAGCTTCAGCGACACGGCGAACAGCGCAAGCACAAAGACAAGGAACACCCATTCGCAGTTAGGGTCCTCCATCGTGGCGATGAAATCATAGGCGCCGTGCAGCAGCGCGGGCATCAGGATCGCCATCGTGCGGCAGCGCTTGGCGTTCACGAGGTCGCCGTCGTTGTCATAGCGCTTGGCGCGGCCGTAGTAGACGCCCATGAACACGCCGAAGCAGGCGTGGCCGGGGACTGCGGTCACGGCGCGCACGAGCGCGGTGCTCAGGCCGTACATGGCGACGTAGCCGAGATTTTCCCACAGGGCGAAGCCGAGCGAGACGAACACGGCGTACACCACGCCGTCGAACTGGCAATTGAAGGCGTCGGAGCGCCATGTCCGGCGGCGGAGCAGGATATACTTTGCGCCCTCCTCGGAAAAGGCGACGATGACAAAGTACATGATGATGTTGTAGGGCAGGGAGTTTTCCGCATAGACGCTCCCGAGCAGGGCCGAGCCGAGCTCCTCGAGCACCATCGCGATGACCGTGGCGAACACGCCGCGCAGGATCAGCGAGAGCAGCAGCCCCGACGGCTCCGGCTCCAGACGGTCGGCGCGATAGACCCTGATGAGCAGAAAGACCGCCGGCACGACCGCCGCGGCGATCAGAATGGGATTCATGTAAAGAAGAAACATACGGCACCTCTTGAGCATTGATCTGCAAGCATAATACGCTGTTTTTCGCCGTTTGGCAACGTCCGCGCGAAAAATTTTCAGCGCGGCTTGCCGCGCCGCGGCAAAACGGATATAATGGGAGCAAGATTTTCCCGACCAAAGGAGGCCGACTATGCCGCAGCTTTTGTTTGTGGATGCCTGTGTGCGGGGCGCGGAGTCCCGCTCCCGTATGCTCGCCGAACGCTTTTTATCGTCCTACGCCGCCGCGAATCCGGACACCGCGATCCTTCACCGCGATCTCATGCGCGACCGTCTCGAGCCGCAGTACCCCGAGGTGCTGGCCCGCCGCGACGCGCTCGCCGCAGCGGGGAAGCTCGACGATCCGCTGTTCGCCGACGCATGGCAGTTTGCCCGCGCGGACCGCATCGTGCTCGCTGCGCCGTTCTGGGAATTATCCTTCCCCGCCATTCTGAAAATTTACCTTGAGCGCGTTTCCATGCGCGACATCACCTTCGGCTACGAGGAAAGCGGGCTTGTCGGCCGCTGCCGCGCGGAAAAGCTGCTGCTTGTCACCACGCGCGGCGGGGATTACTCCCTGCCGGAAACGGAATGGATGGAGATGGGCGCGCGCCAGCTCAAGGCGCTGTGCGCCATGTTCGGCATCCCGAAATTTGAGCTGCTCTGCGCCGAGGGGCTGGACGACGAGCGCGTGGACGCGCAAGCGCGGATGGACGAGGCCCTTGCCCGCGCCGACGCACTGGGAAAGACCTTTTGACGCGAAAGAGGAGAAGGCTGCGGCCTTCTCCTCTCCCCTTTTACAGCTCCAGCGAAAGCTGCTCGCGCTCAAGCCCGCTCGGGTCGATGCCGAACTCGCTCGGCAGAAAGCGCGGGCAGACGTTTTCCGATGTGCAGATGACCGACGCGGCCAGCCGCGTGCCGATCTCGCAGGCCTCCGCCATCGTCTTGCCGTAGGTCAGGCCGATGGTCACGCCCGCGAAGAAGGCGTCGCCCGCGCCGGTGGTGTCCTTCACGTCCACCTTCTTGGCGGGGCACCAGCCTTCCTCACCGTCGTTCGTGGCATAGACCGCGCCCTGCGCGCCCATCGTCACCACCATGCGCGGGATCTGTGCGCTGCGGATGCGCGCGGCGAGGAGCCTCTGCATCTCCTCCGGCGTTTTGTCGTCGTAATCCTCGGAGAAGAGAATGCCTGCCTCCTGCTGGTTGCAGACGAAGCAATGCGTTGAGCGGAAGAAGTCGCGCCGCTCTACCGCGATGCTCATGTTTGACACCACCGCGTACACCGGCTTGTGATATTTCTCGGCAAGGGCAAAGACCTTCTTCACGATCTCCTTATCCATGTCGATCTCAAAGGCGATGCTGTCGGCGCGGGAAATGATCTCGTCGCCCTGCTCCTCTAAAATGCTCAGGATCGGACGGAGGTCGGGCCGCTTGGAGATGGTCGCCACCACGTCGCCGCCGTTGTCGAAGATAGCGAGCCAGGTGCCCATGCCGTCCTTCGTTACGCGGATGTAGTCCGTGTTGACCTTATGTGCCTTGAGCTTGCGCACCACATCCGCGCCCGCGCCGGTGTCGTCCACCAGACCGATGAAGGTCGGCTGCAGCTCGACGTTGGCAATGTCCTCCACAATGTTGCGGCTCACGCCGCCGTGCATCTGCTCCACCCGGCCGGCGTTGCGCCCGCCGGGAATGTAAACGTCCGAGGGATAGCCCTTGATGTCCACAAAGACCGCGCCCAAAACGACAATACCCATTTCTCTTCTCTCCGTTTCGTTGGTTTCTGCTTCCATGATAACACACTTTCCACGGACTGCAAGCCCCTATCCTTTTTCCGCGCGTGCGGCGCGGCGATACTCCGTCGGCAGTGCGCCATAGGCCTTGCGGAATCCGGCGGAGAACTTGCTCGCGCTCTCGTAGCCGATGGCAGCGGCGATCTCCGCCATGCTCGCGTCCGTTTCGTGCAGCAGCTCTGCCGCGCGCTCCATGCGGTGCTCGCGGATGTGCGCGGCGATGGACTGCCCGTAAACGGTCTTGAAGACCTCCTTCATCGTGGAGGGGTTCATCAGGAAGCGGCGCGAGAGCTCGTCGATGGTGATGCGGCTGGAGAGGTCTGCGGTCAGCGCCTCGTGGACGCGGCGGATGGTCTCAAGCTGCTCGGCGCTGCACCCATGCGCGCCCTCGAGCGCGTGCGCGTCGAGCGGCGGCAGGTGCGGGGCGGAGGCGACGTCCTCGCCCTCCTCGGGGCAGGTGATCTCCACGGTGCGCTCGATCATGCGGTGCAGCAGCTGCGCCTGTTCGCTCTCCGCAGCCTTGTAGTAGACCTCCTTGCCGTCGCGGCGGCTGACGATCAGTCCGCTCTCACGCAGCTGGCGCAGGTGATGCGAGAGCGCGGGCGGGCTCATGCCCATCATGGCCGCGAGGTTGACCACGCACTCCTCGCAGTGGCACAAAAGCCAGAAGAGCCGCACGCGGTTTGCGTCGGAGAGCTGGCGAAAGACCAGCGCGACGGTTTGAAAATACTCGGTCCTGTGGAGGTACTCCTCCAATTCATGCAGATGCGAGGCGTCCTCGTGCCGATGGGGAAGCTCAAACGGTTCCATATTTCCGCTCCTTTTCCGGTAGTCCTGTGTGTCGAATCTCCCGTTTGGCAGGACTTTTCGCCCGTTCGGCAGAGAACGCGGCGAAGTCCTTGACTTTTTCGGGTATCTTCAGTATAGTACAGCCATAAGAATTAAACAAGTGCTTAATTGTTTAAGCGACAAAAAAGAAAGGGGCATTTTACGATGAAAAAGACCTATCCGATCGAAGTGGACTGCGCCAACTGCGCGAACCTGATGGAGGATGCCGCGAAGAAGACCGAGGGCGTCGCGGATGCGGTGGTCAACTTCATGACGCAGAAGATGACGGTGGAATTTGCCGACGGTCAGGACCCCAAGACCGTGATGAAGGCCGTTTTGAAGAACTGCAAAAAGGTCGAGGACGACTGCGAGATCTACCTGTAAATCACACCGCCCCGGGGACAGACCTCGGGGCGGACTTCTACGGAGGGCTTTCCCATGACGAAGAAACAGAAAAAGATGCTCTATCGCATCCTGGCCGCGGCGGTGCTGTTCCTCGCGGCGAAATTGATTCCCCTGCCGATGCTCGTCTCCGCCGCGCTCTATTTTGCGGCCTACCTGACGGTCGGCTGCGACATCCTGCGCAAGGCGTGGAAGGGCATCTGCAACCGGCAGGTGTTCGACGAAAATTTTCTCATGGCGGTTGCGACCGTCGGTGCCATCGCGCTGGCGCTCTATGAAAGGAGCGGCGACTATTCCGAGGCCGTCGCCGTCATGCTCTTTTATCAGATCGGCGAGCTGTTCCAGAGCTACGCGGTCGGCAAGTCCCGCCGCAGCATCACCGCGCTCATGGACATCCGCCCCGACTACGCAAACATCGAGCGCGACGGTAAGCTCGAGCAGGTCGACCCCGACGACGTCGCCGTCGGCACGGTCATCACCGTCCAGCCGGGCGAAAAGGTGCCCATCGACGGCGTGGTCGAGGACGGCGTCTCCACGCTCAACACCGCCGCGCTGACCGGCGAGAGCCTGCCGCGCGATGTGAGCGCAGGCGACGAGATCATCAGCGGCTGCATCAACATGACGGGCGTTCTGAAAGTCCGCACAACGAAGGCGTTCGGCGAATCCACGGTTTCCAAAATTCTGGAGCTGATGGAAAATTCCAGCAGCCACAAGTCCCGCTCCGAGAGCTTCATTTCCCGCTTTGCCAAGGTCTACACTCCCGCCGTGTGCTACAGCGCGCTCGCGCTCGCCATTCTGCCGCCGCTTGTGCTGACCGTCTCCGGCGCGGACGCGGACTGGGGCACCTGGGTCTACCGTGCGCTGACCTTCCTCGTCATCTCCTGCCCCTGCGCGCTCGTCATCAGTATCCCGCTCAGCTTCTTCGCCGGCCTCGGCGGCGCGGGCAAGGAGGGCGTACTCATCAAGGGCTCCAACTACCTCGAGGCCCTCTCCCAGACGAAGACCGTCGTGTTCGACAAGACCGGCACGCTCACGCAGGGCGTGTTTGAGGTCAGCGCCGTGCATCACAGCCCGATGGCGCAGGAAAAGCTGCTCGAATACGCGGCGCTTGCCGAGTGCGCGTCCTCGCACCCCATCAGCAAGAGTCTGCAAAAGGCTGCCGGCGGTGCGCTGGATCGCTCCCGCGTCACGGACATTCAGGAGCACAGCGGCCGCGGCGTGACCGCGGTGGTGGACGGCGTGACCGTCGCCGCCGGAAACGGCAAGCTGATGGAGGAGCTGGGCGTCGTGTGGCACGAGTGCCACAGCGTCGGCACCATCGTCCATATCGCGGTGAACGGCGAGTACGCGGGCCACATCGTTATCTCCGACCAGATGCAGTCTGCCACCAACGAGCTCTTGCGTTCCTTGCCTATCCGATTGTTGATAGCCGACTATAAAGACAGCTCCAAAGCCAAAGCACTGACAATGGCAATGGATGCCATTGACGGAATACCCTACGATGTAGTAGTTATCATGGACGCCGATAATCTGACTTCCCCGCACTTCCTGACAGCGGTAAACCGTGCATTCGACAGCGGTGTGCGGTGCATACAAGCCCACCGAACCGGCCAAAATCTGAATACTGACATTTCTGTTCTGGATGGCATCAGCGAAGAAATTAATAATGGCATCTTCCGCAGCGGACACAATGCACTAGGACTTTCAGCCGCATTATCCGGTTCAGGAATGGCTTTTGAAGCCGACTGGTTCCGGAAAAACGTCCGACTTCTTGAAACGGCAGGCGAAGACAAGGAATTAGAAGTACTTCTTCTGCAACAGCGCATTCACACCACCTACCTACCGGAAATACCAATTTATGACGAAAAAACGCAGAAAGAAGAAGCCATCAGCAATCAGCGAAAACGCTGGATAGCTGCACAATTCGGCATTCTCCGCAGTTCATTGTCCGGATTACAGAAAGCAATCCGCCAAGGTAACATTGACTACTGCGACAAGATAATTCAATGGATGCTACCCCCAAGACTGATCCAAATAGCAGGTGTTTTCGGACTGACATTTATTTTCACAGCCATCGGTATCTGGCTAAGTCTGAAAGGCGATTCCGGAAACGAATGGATGATAGCCATAAAATGGTGGATATTATCCATAGCCCAGATAGTAGCAATGATATTGCCCATACCTGGAAATCTGCTAAACAAACGATTGGGTAAAGCAATTATAAAAATCCCAATACTGGCACTCACTACCATCGGCAATTTGCTCA
>ERZ1106939.1694-NODE-1694-length-15762-cov-4.366524_pt1 | contig 15762 bp, 15 predicted proteins | sample MGYA00403669_ERZ1106939 | MGnify/ENA primary metagenome ERZ1106939 (study PRJEB35170, sample SAMEA104062447) | human gut metagenome | biome: human gut; feature: human-associated habitat; material: faeces | place: Denmark | collected 2012-09-28 ...
TCATGCTGCGGGCGGTCTATGCTTTTGGGAGGAAAATCAATGATCTGGTATCGTATCGGAGAGTCTCTTGTGCGTACGGAATCCGCACCCCGCGCGGATGTGCCGGCGCTTGTGCTGCTCACAACGGAGGAGCTGGAGAAACGCCCGGACCTTCCGGGGCTGGAAAAAGTTCTGGAACATACGCCATCGGTGCGCGGTGCGCGGACCTGCCGTGCCGAGGTGCGCCCCGACTGCCTGTCCGGTACGCTTGTGCTCCCGCGTAAGGGAAAAGACGGTGTACGCGCCGCATACGGTCTGCTCGTTACGCAAAACCGCATCGTTCTCACGGACGATTCCGCTTCGCTTCCGCCCCTCCTGCACCGCATCGCGCAGGAAAAACGATGGACGAAGGGAACGGTCGGGCAGACGCTCTATGATTTCTTTGAACAGCTCATTGCCCGTGATCTGCATCGTTTGGAAGAGCTGGAAGAGCAGGCGGAAGCCTTGGAGGATCAGGTGCTCGCTGACGGCGTTGATTCTCTCAGCGCTGCGATGAACGCGCTGCGAAAGGAGACAATGGCGCTCTTTCGCTATTATTCGCAGCTCGACGATGTGGCGTGCGAGCTGTGCGAAAACGAGAACGGTTTCTTTTCGGAAACGGAAACGGAGCGATTTCGTCTTTTTGAGGGGCGTGTTGCCCGCCTGCGGGAGAACGCGCAGCTCCTGTGCGAATACTGCCGGCAGATCCAAAGCGCGTTTCAGGCGCAGATCGATATCCGGCAGAACCGTGTGATGCAGATCCTCACCATTGTCACGACGATCTTTCTTCCCCTCACGCTGCTCACCGGCTGGTACGGCATGAACTTTGTTAATATGCCGGAGCTGAGCTGGAAATACGGCTATCTCATGGTAGGCGTCATCAGCGCGGCGGTTTTGGTTCTCGGTCTTTGGATCTGCAAGAAAAAGAAATTCTGGTAAAGCAGAGAGCAAACCGGCGGACGACTTTTATCGGCTGCCGGTTTGCTATTGGCAAAATAGTACATCCATATAACATATGTTATACAACAATGGACACCGCAAGGAGAAAATAGTATGCTGCCCGGCGTTAAATTTTCCGGCGAGGAGATCGTCCGCGCCGCGCTTGCGCTCGTCCGCGAGCAGGGGGGATACGCTCCGTGTCCGCGCCGTGCATTCTTGCGCACGGCGTGCTGAACGCGCTGAGCGTGTTCGCTCCGGAACCGGACTACAAAACACGGTGCATCATCTTTCGGATCCTCATCGTTCTCGCGGCTGCGTATGCGGCATATCTCCTGCGGTGTCTGCCGCCGTTGACAAGCGGGGAAAGCTGTGTCAGAATGGAAAAAAACACCGAGGGGGATTAAGCCTTGAACGCTCTCGAGCTCGATACCGTATTGCTCTCACCGGACCGGACGTGTCTGGAAATTCTGGATCAGACGCTGCTGCCCGGCGAGGTGAAAACGCTGCATCTTTCGGATATGCGCGATATCTGGGAGGCGATCTATTTGCTGCGCGTGCGCGGCGCACCGGCTATCGGCGTGTGCGCGGGCTATGCGCTCGCGCTGGCCGCCTCGCAGATCGAAACGGAGGATAAGGACGTCTTTTTCGCGCGCCTGCGTGAAACGAAGGAATATCTTGCCTCCGCCCGCCCGACGGCGGTGAATCTCTTCTGGGCACTCGACCGGATGTGGCAGACGGCGGAGGCGCACGCCGGTGAGAGCATCCCGGCCATCCGCGAGATTCTTTTTGCGGAGGCGCAGCGTATCCGCGACGAGGATGTTGCCATCAGCCGCTCCATCGGCGAGCTGGGCTTTGCACTTCTGCACCACGGGGACGGCATCCTTACGCACTGCAACGCCGGAACGCTCGCCACCGCGAAATACGGCACGGCGACCGCGCCGATGTACATTGCGCTTGAGCACGGCTGGAACGATCTTCGCGTCTACTGCGACGAAACGCGCCCGCTATTGCAGGGTGCGCGGCTCACGGCGCTCGAGATGCACGCTGCCGGATTGGATACGACGCTCCTTTGCGATAACGCCGCGTCGAGCCTGATGCAGAGGGGGGGAGTTAACATAATATTTGTCGGCTGCGACCGCGTGGCGCGGAACGGCGACGCCGCGAACAAGATCGGCACCTCCGCCGTGGCGATATTGGCGAAGCATTACGGCATCCCGTTTTATGTCTGCGCGCCGAGCTCCACGATCGATATGTCGCTCGCGTCCGGCGCGGAGATCCCCATTGAGCAGCGCGCCGCGGAGGAGGTCACGGAGATGTGGTACAAAAAGCGCATGGCGCCGGAGGGCGTCGGCGTGTATAACCCCGCGTTCGACGTGACCGACCATTCGCTTATCACCGGCATCATCACCGAGCGCGGCATCTGCACCGCGCCCTTTGAGGACGCCTTCCGCGCTCTCGGGTTTTAAGCGGAGGATGCTTTTATGACGGGACCCGATCCAAACAGCATCTATCCCAACGAGAACATCCGGCAGGTCGTGTACATCAAAAACGTCATTTCCCGGCCGAATATCCTTGTCGGGGATTACACGTATTACGACGACATAGACGGCGCGGAAAAGTTTGAGGAACACGTCACGCACCATTATGATTTCCTCGGCGACAGGCTCATCATCGGGAAATTCTGCGCTATCGCCCGCGGCATTGAGTTTATTATGAACGGCGCGAACCACCGCATGAACAGCGTAACGACCTACCCCTTCAACATCATGGGCGGCGGCTGGGAGAAGTTTGCCCCAAAGCCCGATGATCTGCCCCTGAAAGGCGACACGGTCGTCGGGAACGACGTGTGGATCGGGCAGAACGTAACGGTGCTGCCGGGCGTACACATCGGCGACGGCGCTATCATCGCCGCCAACTCCGTTGTGGCGAAGGACGTTCCGCCGTACTGCATCGCGGGCGGCAATCCCTGCCGGGTCATTCGCCGCCGGTTCGACGAAGAGCTCACGGCGTATCTTCTGGAGCTTAAATGGTGGGATTGGGACGCCGGAAAGATCTTCCGCAACATGGAAGCACTCTGCAGCGGCGATCTCGAAAAGATTCGAAATATAAAAGAGTAAAAGAAAGCAAACAGGCCCCGGACGTTTCAATGTCCGGGGCTTGCTATGCTTTGACGGGAAACTGGAAGGGCAATACATGCAAGTGTCTGCTTTACTCAATTTCCTGCTCCAGATCGGTAAACAGGCTTGACGCAAAAAAATCCTGGATCGTGATGCCCAAGCCGTCGCATAGCTTTTTTATCGTCGAAATCGTTGCGCTGTTGTTGCGCCCGCTGACGATGTTATTGACGGTCGATTGCGTGACACCGCTTATGTTGCACAGCTTATTGATGGAAATGTCCCGTTGACCACACAGCTCGATGATCCGGGCCCGAACCGCTTCTCCAATGTTCATGTACATGCCCCCTTTACGGAAGAGCATATCCAGAAGTACTTGAAAAGATTAACTCTTTTGGGTTATAATTATCTCAAATGAGTTAATTCTAAAACATGGACTACGGCGAAAAAATGTGTAAGGAGTGCATCGAGAATGAAAGAAAACGAAAGGCTGCTATTGTTTTATGAGGAATGCGTGAAAAAAGGCTATTCCGACATGACAGACCCGCAGCAGGCCATGAAAGCAAAGGTTATCGCCACTGACAGAAAGCTGCGGTACGGAAACTCCATAGAGCAGTTCTTCCAGAAAGCGAAAGCGGCGTATGAAGAACGTGAGGCAGAACGGATTGCAGAGAAGCAGAGGATCGCGGAGGAAACGCGGCGCTGTGCGGTGCCGGGAGAAGAGCTGGTAAAGCTCCATAGCGCCCCGGAGGTGATTTCCGTTTTTAAACGACCAGATGGAAGCTTCTATTGCACGTTCGATAAGAATCCGGAAAGAAAAATAGAGGGCAAACCGGAATTTCGTGTTGTGCTCAGTTCTACGGTTTCCTATGAGTATCATCCGTCGGAGACGAGAATTACTATGGCATCGAAAGGCGGTTTTACCGGCGGACAGGTGTGGGAAACGGATCCGTGGGTTTCGAGAAAACATGAACATACCGGAATGGCGTTTTTAGAGATAACTGTTAACGAAGAATCGTGGGAAGTATACCAAATCACATTATCGCCTCTTGTTAAGGAATCTTTTAAGAGATATCCCTGTTATGACGGTTCCTTAAAACAGGAGTTGAAATCTGGGGAAATCCAATGCCATGTAAATGTCAGAGATTCTATGTATTATTCGGGGTTCAAGCAGGCGTTAGGCCAGAATGATATGTACGCTCTCGAATCGAGTGCATCTTTCGTTATGGATGAGGAAAGGTTGCCGATTGGCCAAATAACGGTAATTAAAAAGCTGCTTTGCAAGATACTTGATGGCCCATGGCCGGAGAATGACGAACAGGCCTATGTGCGGGGGATAAAGCTGATAGAATCCGATAAGTCATCGGAAATTCTCGAGGGGATAAACCTCCTGCAGGAGATCGGTGAAAATCACCCTCGAAAGAGAAGCGCCGAGGAGCTAATTGAACGAAATAAAGATAGATATGAAGCTGTATTACAGAGGGAAAAAGAGTCAGCGATAATCAGAAAGGAAAACAGGCAGCGTAAAAGATACAAGGGGTTTGTTATAGTTTCATCCATCGCATGCGTCGCTATTATACTTGTAGGAATTATCACGCAGGTCATTCTCCCCAAACAAAGGTACAAAAAAGCAATAAGCTTGATTGACGCCGAAGAGTATGATGCAGCTTATGCAATACTGGAGGAAATTGGAAATACGAAGGCGATAGTTGCGAACAAGTATAACCGTGCAATGGAATGCAAAGACGCACAAAATTATGAAACGGCATATATGCTTTTGGATGGGCTGGATTACCAAGACAGCGCCCAAAAGCGGGAAGAAATCAAATCGCAGTATCATAGCGCGGTTCTTATGAAGACAGATGTGGGCGGAACTGTTTTCTTCGGCACTTATGAGCAGGACAACAATGCATCTAACGGAAAAGAAGATGTTGAATGGTTAGTACTTGAAAAAAAGACAACCGCCTTTTGGTTGTTAGCCAGTACGGTTTGGATAGTCAAACGTATAACACTGGGAAAAAAGGAGCCACATGGGAAGCCTGCGCACTTCGGCAATGGCTCAATAACAACTTCTTTAATTCAGCTTTTTCTGACGATGAAAAAGCAATGATTCCAGAAGTAACCGTATTGGTGGACGAAAATCCAAACTATGATACAGATATCGATACTGATACGCAGGATAGAGTATTTTTACTTGGTATTTCCGAAGTAAATATGTACTTTCATTCAGACAACGAGAGAGAATGCAAACCTACAAAGTACGCTCTATCAAAAGACGTGAGAGTATATGACAGCGGAAACTGTGCATGGTGGTTGCGAACACCTGGCAATCCAGATTCTGCGGCAATGGTTCATGGAGACGGTTCGATTTGTTGTCTTGGTGGCAGTGATGTTATAGTTGGCACCAGCGTTGGCAACAATCTGGCCGTCCGCCCTGCTATGTGGATCGATATTGAGGCCTAAAGGCTTCCTCTGACGAGGGAGCTGTCAGCGAAGCGAGGGATCGTCTCAAACTCCGCGTAGACCGACCATCCCTCTGTTACGTCGTTATGCGCCGTAAAGCCGTCCCTTACGCAGGAACTTTATAAAACGTAAAAGCAGCAGCTCGTCGGAGCTGCTGCTTTTGCATAGTTAATGGATCACTCGCTCAGCGGCGTGATGCCGCAGCTGGTGAGGAATGTATCCGAAAGGGGAGAGCCGAACCAGTTATAGAGCCGCCGGGCGGGACTGTCCTCCGGCTCGTCGCTGCGAATGACGACATAGCCCTTCGTGCCGAGCGGGTAATCGCCGGTGCGGACATTCTCCGGCGTGGCGCTGTAGCCGTTCAGCGAGAAGGCGAGCAGCGCTTCGTTGGAATAGACGTCGTTCAGATACGTCATAATGCTGTACCCGATGGCGTAAGGATCGTCGAGACAGGCGGAGACGAGCGTGTTCATCTCGTCGAGCCGCTCAAAGCCGAGCGCCTCGTAATCCGGAACATCCTCGCCTTTGAACACCATCTTTTCAAAAAGCCGCTGGCTGCCGGACTGATCGTCGCGGTAAAGCACGCGGATCGCGTGATCCGCGCCGCCGAGCTCGCTCCAGTTGGTGATCTCGCCGCGGAAAATGGCGCGTACCTGATCGAGCGTCAGGTCGGTGACGCCGCATGCGCTGTTCCCGATGAACACCAGTCCGTCGCCGCCGTAGAGCTTCATTTCGACCTCCACGCCGCGCTCGGCGAGATAGGCCTTTTCTTCATCGGTGGGCGCGGCGAGCAGGGCGATGTCTGCCTTCTTATCGGCAATGTTCAGCCACGCGCCGTGCGTCGTGGAGCAGAGCGGCTCCGCGCCGCCGTAGCCGGTGTCAAGACAGAAGAAACGGTAAATGTTCTGCACCAACGGCTTTCTCGCTGTAGAGGAGTCCATAACCGGGAAATCGCCGTCGGCAAACAGTTCGCTGTACAAACCGTTTAGATCGACAATGTACAGTTTGGCCGATTCCATATCAAGGACAATGTACGTTGTTGTGGTTGTCCAGCCGTAATCGCCGGCCTCAACACTGGCGCTGCACGAGATCAGAACCTTGCCGTCGCGGGCAGAGGCGACATAACGGGTGGTTTCGGCCTGCGGGAGATCCAGCGTCAGTCGCTCGCTGCCGCAGACAAGATTGAGCGCAAAGTTTGTCTGATAGTTTCCTTCGACGAGGTAGGTGTCGTTGTAGGCGTGTAGAATGTTGTCGTTCACAGTAAAATATCCGCTCAAAATACTGATTGCACCATTGACAGGGTCGACGCGCATCTGAACACCGCGGCTGCTGTCACTGATGAAGTAGTTATCCGAGGAGTTGTAAGACGGATAGCAGTACGGGTCCAAAATGTCTGTCCACAGCTTTTCCAAAGAAGGAAGTACATAGCCGGTGATGCGGCAGGTATCTCCGGAGTAATCACTGCCGATCAAAACATCGCCGGACACACAGACGTCGCCGAAATACTCCCCCGGGAAGATCTCCACCGGCTCTTTGCCGTCTTCGCAGAGATAGAGCTTCGATTCGCGGATACTGTAATATTCGCCGACGAAGCCACCGGAATAGGCATGGATGCGGTGGAATAGCTGCGTGCCGGCAGGTAGAATCTCCTCGACCTCACCGGTTCGGATGTCGACACGTGCCACGCTGCCGTCGTCAAAGGAAGCGAGCACGCTGTCACCGTCCTGATCGAAGCAGTTGGTGTACTTGTCAACGAGCAGCCTGCCCTCGCCCCCGCCGGCCGGGAAAGCGTACAGACGGGAGGATTCCAGCGTCACGCAGAAGAACGGTTCGTCCGTGGACGCGGGCGTTGCGCTGAGCGGAAGCACTCCGGTTGCGTTACCGGAGCTTGCATAAGTATCGCCGGCAGAGGCGTCGCCCCAGCTCGCATACGCGTCTCCGGAAGAGGCGTTGCCCCAGCTTGCGTAGGCGTCGCCAGAGGACGCGTTGCCGCTGCTGGCGTTCGGCGCGCTGCAGGCGCACAGCACAAGAAGCAGCGCCAGAGACAGAAACAGGGCTGTCAGCTTTTTCATATGTTTTCTCCTTTTTTGAAGAAGTTTACACCCTATAGACGAGGACTTCTGCCGATCGGTTCGTAAAAAAATTCAGCGGAGCCTCAAAAGAGACTCCGCTGTGCTGCGTGCGCGGTCTTACACCGTTTCGGTGTGCACGGCCTTGACGGTATACCCGGCGGCCTCGATGACTTCCTTGACCTTCGCCTCGTCCGGCTTTTCGGCGGAGATGAACTCGGTCTTGTTCGCGGTGTGGTCGGAAACGGGGTTCTCAGCGGCGAAGGCTTTGGAGAGCGCCTCATTGACGTGCTTTTCACACATGTGGCACATCATGCCCTCAACGGTGACGGTAGTTTTGTACATGGTTTTTTCCTCCTTATGATCGGTTGCGGTATTCGTTTTTTGCGGCGCGGCGGTGAACTCGACCGGGAGCGTCACCGGCTGCCTGTGCTTATCGTGCTTTGCTTCGTGCAGACGGAAGAGATTGAGCCGCAGCGCGTTCGTCACGACGCAGAAGCTCGAAAGACTCATCGCGAGCGCGCCGAACATCGGCTGCAGCGTCCAGCCGAAGATCGGGATCCATACGCCCGCGGCGAGCGGGATGCCGATGATATTATAGATGAACGCCCAGAAAAGATTCTCCCGAATGTTGCGCAGCGCCGCGCGGCTGAGCCGGATGGCGGCGGAAACATCGCTCACGCCGCTTTTCATAAGCACAACGTCCGCAGCGTCGATGGCGACGTCCGTTCCGGCGCCGACGGCGAGACCGACGTCCGCGCGCGTGAGCGCCGGGGCGTCGTTGATGCCGTCGCCCACCATGGCGACCTTGCCGCTCTCGCGCAGCTTCCGGATCACGGCCTCCTTGCCGTCCGGGAGCACCCCGGCCACCACGGCGTCGACCCCGGCCGCAGAGCCGATGGCGGCGGCGGTGCGGGTGTTGTCGCCCGTGAGCATCACGACGCGAAGGCCCATGCCCTTGAGCTCGCGGATAGCTTCGGCAGCGTCGCTCTTCATAACGTCCGCCACGGCGATCACGCCGAGAAGCTCATTGTTTCGGGAGAAGTAGAGCGGCGTTTTGCCCTCGTCCGCGAGTGCCGCGGCGCGCTGCGTGATGGACTCCGGGAGCGCGGTCTTTTCGCGGATGAAGTCCGTGTTGCCGCCGCAGACGGTGTATCCTTCGATTTTCGCAGTGAGACCGCGGCCCGGCACGGCGGCGAAGTCTTCCGCCTCGGGACACTCGCCGCCGCGAAAGGCAAAGCCGTTTAAAATGGCGCGGGAGAGGGGGTGCTCGCTCTTGCTCTCGAGCGCCGCGGCAAAGCGCAGAAGCTCGTCCTCGGAAACGCCGTCCGCCGGGAGAAGATCAGTGATTTCCGGCTGGCCGGTCGTGATGGTGCCGGTCTTATCGAGCACAACGATCTGCGTGCGGCCCGTCTCTTCAAGCGAGGCCGCCGTTTTGAAGAGAATGCCGTTTTTTGCGCCGACGCCGCTGCCGACCATAATGGCGACCGGCGTGGCAAGTCCGAGCGCGCACGGGCAGCTGATAACGAGCACCGATATGCCGCGCGCGAGCGCGTATCCGAATGTCTGCCCGACGAGCAGCCAGACGATAATGGTAACGGCTGCGATGCCGATCACCGTCGGCACGAATACCCCCGCGACCTTGTCGGCAGTCTTGGCAATGGGCGCTTTCGTCGCGGCGGCGTCGCTCACCATGCGGATGATCTGCGAGAGCGCCGTATCCTCGCCGACGCCGGTCGCCCGGCAGCGCAGAAAGCCGGACTGGTTGATCGTACCGGCGCTCACCTTGTCGTTTTCCGCTTTTTCCACGGGGAGACTTTCCCCCGTGAGCGCGGACTCGTTCACGGCGCTCGCGCCGGAGAGCACGACGCCGTCCACCGGGATGCTGTCGCCGGGGCGGACGAGGAAAATGTCGCCGAGAACGACCTCCTCCGCCGGGACGATGACCTCCTCGCCGTTCCGCTCCAGCCGCGCCGTTTTCGGCGAGAGCTGCATGAGCGAGCGGAGCGCGTCGGTCGTTTTGCCCTTGGAATGCGCCTCGAGCGTCTTGCCGACGGTGATGAGCGTTAATATCATGGCGGCGGATTCAAAATAGAGATCGGCCTCCGCCATCGGGTCGATCGTCAGCGTGAAGAGCTCGTATACGCTCCAGAGATACGCCGCCGCCGAGCCCATGGCGACGAGCGTATCCATGTTCGGCGCACCCTTTACGGCGCTCCGGAACCCGCTGATAAAGAAGTTCTGGTTGATGACGAGCACGATGCCCGCGAGCAGAAGCTGGATGAGCCCCATGCCCACGCTGTTATGATGCAGCCAGCGCGGCATCGGCGCGCCCCACATATGACCCATCGAAAAGTACATCAGCACGAGCAGCACCGCCACCGAGGATATCAGCCGCTTTTTGAGCTTCGGCGTTTCATGGTCGGCCAGCTCGTCCGCTGCCGCGGCGGGCGCGGCGCCCTTCGCGCCCTTCAAGCTTGCGCCGTATCCGGCGTTTTCCACCGCGCGGACGATGTCCGCCGGAGCGGCGGTACCGTCCACGCCCATTGAATTTGTGAGCAGGCTCACCGCGCACGAGGTAACGCCCGGCACGGCGGAGACCGCCTTTTCCACCCGCGCGGAGCACGCCGCGCAGCTCATGCCTGTAACAGAGTATTGCGTCATGGTATTTGCCTTTCTGTTGTGGTGTATTGCGGTTCGGGTTATTTCATCAGCTTCTGCAAAAGCTCCGTCAGCTCGTCCACAACGGAATCGTCCCCCGCGCGGATGTCGCGCACGACGCAGTTGTGGAGGTGCGCGTTCAAAAGCGCGCGGTTAAAGCCGTTCATCGCCGCGCTCACCGCCGCAGACTGCGTGAGAATGTCCGCGCAGTAAGCATCGCGCTCAAGCATCCCGCGGATGCCGCGGATCTGCCCTTCGATCCGGCTCAGGCGATTCATAAGCGCGCGGCGCTCTTCCTCGCTTCGCTCGGTTTTTTTGCAGCAGCAACACATTTTTTCTTCGTTCAAGGGTCGTCCCCGCCTTTCGGTATGCATTATATACCCCTGGGGGGTATTGTCAAGAGGCTTTTTCAAAAAATCGAGGCGGAGTTTGACTTCATTTTCCGCTTGTGTATAATATAAGCAAAGAATCCCATGCAAGGAGGTGCTGACCATGCCGGCGATCCGCTCCGGGAGAGTGCGTGCTGCGCTGCTCCTCGGAATTTTTCTTCTCATGCTGTTCGGAAATGTCCTCACGCCGTACGCGGTGGACGACTGGGCGTATATGCACAGCTTTGCGACCGGCGAGCGCCTCACGCGCTTCGGCGAGATATTTCCCTCCATGGCGGAGCACGCGCAGACCATGAACGGACGGCTCTTCGCCCATTTCTGGGCGCAGCTCTTTCTGCTGCTGCCGAAAGCGGTATTTAATATAGTAAACGCTTTGATATTCACGGCGCTGATCGCGCTCCTTGCCCGGCTCGCGCAGCCGGAGGGCGAGCGGGATAACCTCATTCTATTGATGATCTTCTGTGCCGTATGGGTGTTTGTTCCGGCGTTCGGACAGGTGTTCTTCTGGCTGGACGGGGCCTGCAATTACGGTTGGGGATGCGTTATCGGTTTTGCATTTCTCGCGCCGTACATCCGCCTTTTGGATCGTGATGCGAAGAAAAAACCGCTGTTCTGGATTTTGTGGATGCTCGCGGGCTTTTATACCGGCGCGTATCTGGAAAATATGGCGGCCGGGGCGATCTTCCTTTCGGCGCTGCTGCTTTTTGGCCGCCGTGTGCTTTGCAGGAAGAAAAACGGCGATCTCCCGTGGCTGCCGGTGCTCGCGTCGGTCGGCGGCTTCATTTTTATGATGACCCGCCCGGCGGAGGGCATGAAAAGCGGCGCGGAGAGCTCGCTCGCGTCTCTTGGAACGGGGCTTGTTGCCGCGTTGGAGAAGTACCGCTCGCTGGCGGTGCTGCTCGTTGTTTTTGCTGTGTCGCTCGTTGCGGCGCTCTGGTACCACGCCCGCCGGGAGAAAATTTATCTCGCCGCGGCGCTCGTGCTCGGCTCGCTCTGCGCCAACTTCGCGCTGAGCGTCGCTTCGTATTATCCGGAGCGGTGTCTCGCGTTTCCGGCGGTGCTGCTCATTGCGGCAGACGCCGTGCTTTTGTCGGAGCTCTTCTCCGGCAAAGCGAAGCTCCCGGTGCTGTGTACGGCGGCGGTGCTCGTGCTGTCGACGCTCTATTGGGGCGTTTTCGGCTTTGCCGATATTACGAATGTGTATCTTCAGGTGAGGGCGAACGAAACGGCCGTTACCGAGGCGGCCGCGCGCGGCGAGAACAGCGTGACGGTGCCGTATATCGAGACGCTGACGCGCTATTCCGCGCTGTACGATCTCAAATATCTCGATACGGAAGACGCGCAGAGCTGGCCGAACGACGCTATGGCGGATGTGCTCGGCATCGGTGAGATCCGGTGCGAGCTGGAAACGGCGAAGGAGGCGGAGTGATGCTTTCGGTAGTGATCCCTGTCTATAATGAGGGGGCCGTTCTGGAAAAAACGGCTTCGGTCATCCGCGGTGTGCTGTCCGATGCCGCAATCGGCTGCGAGCTCATTTTCGTGGACGACGGCTCAAAGGACGCCACATGGGAGAAAATCACGGCGCTCTCCGCGTCCGGCGGCATCCGCGGGCTGCATTTTTCCCGGAATTTCGGCAAGGAAGCGGCGATCCTCGCGGGACTTGCCGCGGCGAAAGGCGACTGCTGCGTTGTGATCGACGGCGATCTCCAGCACCCGCCGGAGAAGATCGTGGAGATGTACCGCCTGTGGGAGCAGGGCTACGAGATCGTCGAGGGGCAGAAGGCCAGCCGCGGCGCGGAGAGCCACGCGCACGGTCTCGCGGCGAGAGCGTTCTATTCTCTCATCAGCCGCGCGACCGGCATCGACATGGCGAACGCCTCTGACTTCAAGCTGCTCGACCGGAAGGCGGTCAACGTTCTCATCAATATGCGCGAGCGGAACGCCTTTTTCCGCGCGCTTTCCTCGTGGATCGGCTTTAAAACGGTGAGCATCCCCTTCGATGTGCAAAAGCGCGCAGGCGGAAGCTCCAAATGGTCCACGCCGGCGCTCGCAAAGTACGCCGTGGATAATATCGCCTCGTTCTCCGCCGCACCCATGCAGCTCGTCACGGTACTCGGCGGTATTATGCTGCTCGTCTCGCTCGTGCTCGGTACGATCGCGCTCGTGCAGAAGTTCTCCGGGCGGGCGCTCGGAGGCTTCACCACCGTGATCCTTATCCAGCTTTTTTCCAGCAGCATCATCATGATAAGTCTCGGCATCATCGGCTATTACATTTCCAAAATTTACGAGGAAGTGAAGGGAAGACCCCGGTATATCATCACCGATACCTGCGGCGACGAAGAAAAATAAACAACGCTCCCCGCCGGAAGACCTGTCCGGCGGGGAGCGTTTGCCCTATATGACTTATATGCCGTAAAGCGAAGCGACCGGGGCGGCGAGAACTACGGTGAGAAGCCCTGCCACGATGAGCGAGAGCGAGCTCATCGCGCCCTGGATCTCGCCCATTTCAAGCGCCCGGGACGTTCCGACGGCGTGCGCGGCGGTCCCGATGGCGACGCCCTGCGCAATGGGGCTCGTGATGCGGAACACCCGGCACGCGCCATCAGCGCAGATATTGCCGAGAAGGCCGGTCAGAATGATCGCCGCGACCGTGAGTGAGGGGTAGCCGCCAAGCTCCGCGGAAACGTCCATGCCGATCGCGGTAGTGATGGGTTTGGGGAGAAGCGTGGTGAACAGAGAGAAGTCCAGCCGGAAGAGCGCCGCGAGCGCAAACACCGTGGCAAGGCTCGCAGCCACCCCGGCAGCGATGCCGAGCGTTATGGCAAGGGCGTTTTTCTTCAGCAGCTCAAATTTCTCATAGAGCGGCACGGCAAGGCATACCGTCGCCGGGGTAAGCAGAAAGTTGATGTACTTTGCGCCGTTGAGATAGCTGCCGTAATCGATACGGAACAGGAGCAAAACTCCGATGGAGAAAAGGATCGCAAGCAGCAGGGGATTGAACAGCGCAAAGTTCCACTTTTTCCGGATGGCGCGCCCCAGCTCGAACGAACCGATGGTGATGACAACGCCGAGAAAGGCGGAGTTTTCGATCAGCTCACGCATCATCGTTTATCCTCCCGCTTCTGGCGCAGACGCATCACGCGCTGCGTGGTGCACCCTGCGGCGGCGAACACCGTGAACGTCGATACAACGACGATCGCGGCAAACGGCAGCCACACGGGACGCAGCACGTCCCACTTTTCCAGAAGACCCACGCCCGCCGGAACGAACAGCATCGGCATGATTTCCAGCAGAAAAGCGCTCGTTTCACGAATGGCGTCTGCTTTTAAAAGGCGCGTTTCCAGCGCGGCAAAGAGCAGAACGATCCCGTAAATGCTCGCCGGGACGGGCAGCGGCAGCAGATAATGCAGCAGCTCGCCGAGAAACGACACGAGCAGAATGATGCCAAGTTGGCGGATGTACTTCATACGCTTGAACCTCTTGCGATAAAAATCCTTTTCTTTTTACCCAATTTGACCGCGTTTGTCAAGACGATTCCGGTTGTAAAATTAAAAACATTGTGATATAGTATGTTTATCCGATCCGATGAGGAGGAACGATCCATGCTGATCTCAACCAAGGGACGCTACGCGCTGCGTGTCATGGCGGATCTTGCCCGCAATGGCGGGGAGGAATACGTTGTGCTGATGGACATTGCCGAGCGCCAGAACATATCGGAAAAGTATCTCGAAGGCATCGTCGCCGCGCTCAGCCGCTGCGGTTTTTTGCAGACGCAGCGCGGCCGCGGGGGCGGCTACCGGCTCGCCCGCTGCCCGGAGGAATACGCCGTCGGCGATATCCTCCGTGTTGCGGAGGGCTCCATAGCGCCGGTATCCTGCGTCAAGTCCGGCGAATCGGAGTGCCCGAACGCCGACAACTGTCTCACGCTGCCACTCTGGAAGGAGCTTGACCGCGTGATGAACGACTATCTGGAGAGCGTCACGCTCGCCGACCTTATAAACGGCAATATTGCCGCAAAATCGACCGATTCCGGGGAATAACCCGGCGCGAAAAAGCTCCTTGGAAAAAACCTATTGACAATATATGTTTATGGTGCTACATTGTAAACATACAAAAACAGTAGGGTTTTGAAAGGAGCTTTTTCCATGTTTGTATATGCGGACAACGCGGCGACCACGAAGATGAGCAAAACGGCCATCGACGCGATGCTGCCGTATCTGGACACCTGGTACGGCAACGCCTCGAGCCTTTATGCATTCGGCCAGAAGTCGGCGGTATCGGAAACCGTACCTCCGCCGAACCGCTCTCACCTACCAACAACACAAACACTTGCGGTCTGCGGAAGATCGAACCGGCCCTTCGCGTACTCTTTCGCTCCTCCTGAACGGTAAGACCGGCTTAGAGCTTCGGACCGGCAGCCACGAGGCTCTTGCCCTCGTCGTTGCCCGTGAACTTCACGAAGTTCTTGATGAAGCGCTCGGCCAGATCCTTCGCCTTGACGTCCCACTCCGAAGCCGACTTGTAGGTATCGCGCGGATCGAGGATCGCGGGATCTACGCCCGGCAGTGCGGTCGGGATTTCGAAATCGAAGATCGGGAGCTTCTTCGTCTTGGCCTTGTCGATCGAGCCGTCGAGAATGGCGTCGATGATGCCTCTGGTATCCTTGATCGAGATACGCTTGCCCGTACCGTTCCAGCCCGTGTTCACGAGATATGCCTTGGCGCCCGACTTCTTCATGCGCTTAACGAGCTCCTCGCCGTACTTGGTGGGGTGCAGCGACAGGAAGGCTGCGCCGAAGCAGGCCGAGAAGGTCGGCGTAGGCTCGGTGATGCCGCGCTCCGTGCCTGCGAGCTTGGCGGTGAAGCCCGAGAGGAAGTAGTACTTCGTCTGCTCGGGGGTCAGGATCGAAACCGGGGGCAGCACGCCGAATGCGTCGGCCGAGAGGAAGATCACCTTCTTGGCGGCCGGAGCCTTCGATACGGGCTTCACGATATTTTCGATGTGGAAGATCGGGTACGATACGCGGGTATTCTCCGTAACCGACTTGTCGGAGAAGTCGATCTTGCCCTTCTTGTCTACCGTCACGTTCTCCAGCAGCGCGTTGCGGCG
>ERZ1106939.1719-NODE-1719-length-15625-cov-17.631920_pt1 | contig 15625 bp, 13 predicted proteins | sample MGYA00403669_ERZ1106939 | MGnify/ENA primary metagenome ERZ1106939 (study PRJEB35170, sample SAMEA104062447) | human gut metagenome | biome: human gut; feature: human-associated habitat; material: faeces | place: Denmark | collected 2012-09-28 ...
ATTTTCAGATACGACACCACGCCCAAAACAATGGCCGCCAGCACCAAAATCATGTTCCCCTGCAGGGCGGCGCAAAGCGGAATGACAATGGCAGCCACGGCCAGCGTGGCGCCCCAGTTGCTGCCCGAGGCAAAGGTGAGGATGGTGCAGGCGATAAAGGTGATAAGGGGCAAAAGCTCCGGGCTCATAAACGGGCGGGCCACAGCCACCACATATTCCGGCAGGCCAATGGCAATGAGGGAATCGCGCACCATGTAGGCCGCAAACACAATGACAATCATGGGCACCATGTCGGTGATGCCCTGCATGCAGGCCTTCATCAGCTCGTTCCAGCGCGCCAGCCTCAGTGCCAGGAACAGCACAAACGCCACGGCGATGGTGACAAGCGAGCCAAACACAACGTCGCCGTTGACAAGCACGATGACAATAAACACCGCCAACGGGATAATAAAGCCGGCCAGCAGCTTTTTGATTTTCACAGAGTCCAGCGGTGCTTCCTCGCCATCGTCCGTATTCAGTGCATCGCTTTCCTCCGAATACAGCCGGCCGGTGGCCTGTGCGCGTTCATACGCCTTTTTCATGGCGCCCATGGGCTTGAGCACGCCCAGCGCCACCAGCAGGGCAATGGCCACGGACACCCAGCCGTAGAAGATAAACGGCACGGTGGAATTGTATACGCTCATGCTGTCGCCCAGGGCCGTAACCTCGGCATAGCCCACAAACACAGATTGATAGAAAATGCCCCATGTGCCAATGGGAATCAGCGCGTTCAGCGGCGAGGCCTGCGCGTCTGTGATATAGCTGAGCATGGCGCGCGGAATTTTGTTTTTATCGTACAGTTTTGTCATGGTGCCGCGCACGGCGATGCTGGTGAAGTCGTCAATGAACACCAGAATGCCAATCACCCAGGTAAGCAGCAGCGTGCGGCGCTGGTTGGTGGCGTATTTTTGCAGCTGTTCGGCCAGGGCGCGCGTGGCCCCCGTGTGGGACCAGATGCCCAATACACACCCGAACAGCGCCACAAACAGCACATACCAGATGGTGTCTTCGTCACAGCCCACTGCATACATCAAATCGATAAACCCGGTAAGAAAGCCGGTTTTATACTGCAGAATGCAGCACAAAAGCGCGCCCGCCAGCAGCGAGGACGTGGTGTTTCTGGTTTTCAGCGCCATCAGCAGAATGACAATGGGCGGCAACAGCGTCAGAATGCCAAGTTCCATACTCTCCTCCTCTTTCTCAAGGTTCCGGCGGGGCTTTGCGGCCCCACCGGGCATTGTGCACGTTTACTTCACAACCTGCTGGGTAAAGCAGTGAATAGAGCCGCCGCACAGCGCAATTTCGTGCGCGTTCACCGGGCGCACCACATAGCGGCCCGCCACAATTTCTTCCAGGCATTTTACGGCCTCTTCGTCCGTATCCAGCCCATAGATGGGGAAGATGATAGAGCCGTTGGTGATGAGGAAGTTTGCATAACTGGGCACGGCGAAATCGCCCTCTTTGCGCCACTTGCCGTCCGGGTTCTGGCCCACGCCCTGGGACACCAGCACGTTTTCCGCCTCTTCTTTTGTAATGCGGAACGGCTTGCACGCCGTGAGCTTGTGCACCTTCAGCTTGCGGCCCTTGGCGTCCGTCGCCTGCGAGAGCATGTCGTACGCGTCGCGCGCCGGCTGATAGAACGGATTCTGCGGGTCGTCCGTCCAGATGCACGCGACCTCGCCCGGGCGGATGAAGCAGGCCACATCGTCGATGTGGCCGTTGGTCTCGTCGGGGTCGATGCCGTCGCGCAGCCAGAGCACCTTTTCGCAGCCGAGATACTCGCAGAGCATATGCTCGATCGCGCCGCGGTCCATGGAGGGGTTGCGCCCCTCGGACAGCAGGCACATCTCGGTCGTGAGCACCGTGCCCTCGCCGTCGACATGGATCGACCCGCCCTCGAGCACGAAGCCCTCGGTGCGGTAGGAATCGACGCGCTCAAGCTCGCAGACCTTCTGCGCGACCTGATCGTCGAGATCCCACGGGAAATAGAGCCCGTCAACAAGGCCGCCCCACGCATTGAACGTCCAGTCCACGGCGCGCAGGCCGCCGCGGTCGTTGACGAGAAACGTCGGGCCGCAGTCGCGGATCCACGCGTCATTGCTCGCCATCTCGACGACGCGCACGGCGCGCGGCAGGCGCTCGCGCGCATTCTGGTACTGCGCCGCGCTGACGCAGACCGTCACGGGTTCAAACTGCAAAATGGCCTCCGCCACGTCCAGAAACGCCCGCTGTGCGGGCTTGGCGCCGTCGCGCCAGTTGTCGTTGCGCTCCGGCCAGAGCATCCACACGCCGGACTGCGGCTCAAACTCCGCGGGCATCCGGTAGCCGTCACGCTTCGGCGTTGAGCCGATGATTCGTTTTGCCATAGTATCCCCTCCTAAGGACGGCGGCGCGCACGCGCCGCGATGAGCACCTCGCCGATGGCGATGCTGATGAGCGAGCCGACCGTGATCGGCAGATAGTACGAGAGCGTTTCGCTGTCCATGGACAGCGGCACGGCCGTGAAAAAGATCGAGATGAGGATCAGCGCCATGGGCACATAGGCCAGCACGCGCAGCAGCCCGCGCCCGCCCGGCACGCGAAACGGCCGCTCGGCATCCGGGTCGCGCGCACGCAGGCGCAAAAACGCCGGAAACACCGGCACATAGCTCAGCAGCAGCATGACGAGGTTGAGCGCGAAAAAGCTCCAGAACAGCGACGACGCGGGCGACAGCAGCTCGATGATGACGCCGAGGATGCACACCGCGCTCGCAACGATGCCGCTCGTGAGCGCCGCGCCGACGGGCATATCGTTTTTCGCCCAGCGGCGGGAAAAGACCGCGGGCATATCGCCGCGCGCGGCGGCGTAGGCGGCGGTGGCGTTGACGCCCATCGACCACGAGATCATGTTGCCGAAGAGCGTGATGAGAAACAGCAGCGCCACCGCGCCGACGAACCAGCCGCTCGTGCGCCCGGTCATGAGCGCGACCGCGTCGATGAGCCCCGAATCCTCGCTGATCTCCTGCGTGGGGATGGCGGCGCCGATGCCGAAGGCCGAAAACAGGTAGATGAGCGCGATGACGATGCCGCCGCTCACGATGGCCTGCGGGATCTGGCGCTTGGGATCGCGCATATTGTCGGCGTAGGTGCACACGACCTCGAAGCCGAGGAAGTTGAAGATGATGACCGAGATATACGACAGGCTGTGCAGGTCAAAGCCCGGCAAGAACGTGCGCGGCGCCATGTCGTTGACAAAGCCGCTGCGCGCGACGTAGACGATGCCGAGCACGCCCACCGTCAGCGCGAGGAGCATCTTGATGGCGGCGCTGATGTTGAGGATGAGGATGCTGTCGCACACGGGGTAGCAGGCGATCCACGTGACGATCCAGATGAAGGCGAGCTCGATGAGCAGCTTTGCGCCCCAGCCGAAGCGCAGCCCCGTGAGCACGCCCAGCAGCTCCGGACACACGACCGCGAGCGAGGCCATCCACAGCGGGAAGTTGATCCAGTAATACCACGAGGCGCGCGCGCCCCACTTCGTCTCCGGGAACGCCTTGTGGATCCAGTCGTAGAGCCCGCCGTCGCCGGGATACGTCGTGCCGAGCTCGGACGAGATCATGCCGTAGGGCAGCAGGAAGGCGACCATCATGAACAGCCACCAGAAATACTGGCTGTTGCCGATGGAGGCGACGGGCGCGGCGGCCTCGGCCACGAACACGACGCAGATGACCGAGAGGATGACGTCCGCGAGGCGGAACTTTTTGCGTTCGTCCATTCGTCCGCTCCTTTATCCGCCGGTCAGCAGCCGCCGAGCCGCGCAGCCAGAAACGTGTCGAGCTCCTCGCGCGCCGCGGCCAGCGCCAGCTCCGACGGGCTGCGGCGGCAGCGCGTGAAGTATACGAGCAGCCCGCGCATCGCCGTCAGGCGGTTTCCGGCCTGCTCCCAGCAGAGCGAGGCGGCGGAATCTGCGACCTCATCGGTCACGTCCTCGCCGCGCGTGGCAGGCAGACAGTGCAGGAACTTGCAGCCGAGCGCGCCGAGCTGCATAAGCTCGCGGTTGACCTGAAAATCCGCAAAGACGCGCACGCGCTCGTCCTTGGGCATCTCGTTTTCATACAGCCCATACCAGACATCGGTGTAGATGAAGTCCGCGCCGCGCACGGCGTCGCGCTCGTCCGTGACCGCCCACGTGCCGCCGGAGAGCTTGCAGTTGGCCTCGAGAATTTTCTTGTGCTCGGCATTCAGCTGATGCCCCTCCGGGCCGTAGTGCACGAAGTGCATCCCCAGCTTCGTCGTGATGAAGCCGAGCGATGCGCACACCTGCGTGCCGTCGCCGACAAAGACGACCTTGCAGTCTTCGAGCCGCTTGCCCGCCGGCAGATGCTCGCAGATCGTGCACAGGTCGCCGATCTCCTGCGTGGGGTGGTTATAGTCGCTCATGCCGTTGATGACCGGGATCGTGCACGCCTCGGCAAGCTCCACGACCGTGCGGTGCTCGATGACGCGCGCCATGACCACATCGACCAGCCGCGAGAGCACCCTGCCCGTGTCGCCGATGGTCTCGTGACCGCCGAGCTGGATCATGCCCGGACCGAGGTACTGCGCGTGACCGCCGAGCTGGCTCATGGCCGTCTCGAACGACACGCGCGTGCGGGTGCTCGACTGCTGGAAGATCATGCCGAGGTTTTGGTTTTTCATCAGCGGGGGATAATACCCCTGCGCGATGGCGCGCTTGATGGCCAGCGACAGCTCGATGATGTCCAGCAGCTCCTGCCGGGAGAAGTCGTTGGTGTCGATAAAATCTTTTTTGTACATATCCATTCCTCCAAAGGCGCAAGTTCGGGATTTGCTTCCCGGTTATTGTCGGCGAAACCGCGCGCGGATATGCGCTGCGGTGCGAAAATTTTTGCGCCGCAAAGCGCGCAGCGGGCATCGCGCCGGAGGATGCGCTGGAGAACGGACGCGCAGTTTTGCGCCGCAGCGCAAAAAAGCCCGGCCGGTTTCCCGGTCGGGCTTTGGGGCATATGGGTCTAACGGCTCAGAACTTGATCTCCTTGCCGGCCTTGCGCCACTGCTTGAACTCCGCGACGGCGGTGAACAGCGCGTCGGACGAGGAGTTGATGGCAGTCTCAAGCGAGTCCTGAATGACGCCGATGATGAAACCGACGCCGACGACCTGCATGGCGACATCGTTGGAGATGCCGAACAGGGAGCAGGCCATGGGGATGAGCAGCAGCGAGCCGCCCGCAACGCCGGACGCGCCGCACGCGCCGAGCGCCGCCATGACCGACAGGATGATCGCGACGGGCAGCTGCACGGTGATGCCGAGCGTGTGCACCGCGGCGAGCGCCATGATCGTGATCGTGACGGCGGCGCCGGCCATGTTGATGGTCGCGCCGAGCGGGATGGACACGGAGTAGAACTCCTTATCCAGATCGAGGCTCTCGCACAGGGACATATTCACGGGGATGTTCGCGGCGGACGAGCGCGTGAAGAAGGCGGTCACACCGCTCTCCTTGAGGCACTTGAACACCAGCGGATAGGGATTCTTGCGCATGGCGATGAAGGCCATGACGGGGTTGACGACGAGCGCCGAGAACAGCATGCAGCCCACGAGCAGGAGCAGCAGCTTGCCGTACTCGGTGAAGATGGCCAGACCGCTCGTGGACACAGCCGTGAACACGAGGCCGAGGATGCCGAAGGGGGCGAGATTGATCACGAAGCGCACCGCCTTCGTGACGGCCTCGGAGGCGTCGGCGAGGAAGCGCTTGGTCGAATCCGCAGCGCCCTTGAACGCGAAGCCAAGCACGATGGCCCAGAACAGGATGCCGAGGAAGTTGCCGCTGACGATCGAGCCGATGGGGTTGGAGACGATGTTGGTCAGCAGGGTCGTGAAGATCTCCGCGAAGCTCTCGGGCGCGCTGTCGGAGGCGGCCTCGGTCAGCGTGATGGTCACGGGGAAGAGGTAGCTTGCGGCCACGGCGATGGCGGCCGCGAGAAACGTGGACACGAGGTAGAGCGCGATGACGGTGCCGAACTGCTTGCCCATTTTCTCCTTGGACTGGGCGAGCGCGCTGATGATGAGCACGAACACGAGCAGCGGGGCGATCGCCTTGAGCGCGCCGACGAACAGTTTGCCGAGGATGCCGATGCCGGGAGCGGTCACGGCGGCGTTGGGGATCAGCAGGGCGAGCGCCGTGCCGATGGCCATGCCGATGACGATGCGCAGCACGAGGCTGACGCTGTTGTAGGCTTTGACGAGTTTCATTTCTTTCTTCTTCTCTTTCCTTTTGCTGTTTTTGCGAGCGAGTCGCTTTAGCAGTTTAGCAAACAGCCGCAGCAATGTCAAGCAAAGGGTGCAGGTGCAGGAGATGACAAATCCTCAAAATATGGTTTCCGGTCGGATGCGCGGTGCGGAGCAGCTAAGTGTTTTGCATAATTTAAGCTCTGCAATTTTAAGGACGCATTTCCAAACGCAAGGGTTGTAAAAATTTATCAGATGATATTATAATGCAGAATTGACTCAACTCTATTCAATGTTAACTCTTTTAATCATTGCAGTAGCACCTAGGACAGCTGAAATTTGAGCTTAACAGATCGAGCGCGCGATGGTCACGCGCTGCGACCCGGCCAAGGATATCATCATCATTCCCGGGGCGTTCGGACATGAGCTGAACCCTGTCGTCAAGGACAACCTTGCGGCAAAGATGGGCTTCGACTGTACGTATCCCGTGCCGAAGCCGGAATCCTATACGCTCGTGAGCTTTCAGGACGTCAATATCGGCAAGTATGATATCGAGTAACGTCCTGGAATCTGGCGCTCGTTTCGGCAAGCCCTCTGCTTCGGCAGCGCAACATCCCCGCATCGTCTGATGGCGAATCGACGGTTGTTTGTTGCGGGAAGGCTTTGATCGGCAGGCCAATACCGTTCCCGGATTGCTTTTACAATAAAATGAGCGCAGGAATATTCCTGCGCTCATTTCAGTCTGTCAAAGAACACAGCCTTAGATCAAGGCGGAGCTGTTCCGGCTCCATGCTGCTAACTTTTTCAGATTTTCTATTTTCCTCAGTGGGTGATCCTTTGGCACAAGCGGATCTATATCCACCATTACCACGTCTCGTCGGTTATCACAAAGCCGCTCCTCGCAAAAGAGCGGCCGCACAAATCTCCGGGCAAGATCCGCCGCGGCGGCGTCAGCGCACGGACAGCGTCAGAAGCGGCCGCTCGCCCCCGAGCGCGTGCGAAAGGTGCTGCGCCAGCGCCTGACGGACGCGGGCATAGTTGGCGCGGCTGAGCGGGACGCACGCGCCGCTGCGCAGCACGACACACGTGCGCCGCAGCTCCTTGACATAGCTGAGATTGACCAGAAAGCTGCAGTGCGTCTGCACAAACTCCGCGGGATCGAGCCGCCCATAGATCTCGTTGAGCTTTTCCGAGCACGTCACGGTGCGCGTCGTCATGACGATCTTCGTCTGGCGCTGCGCGTGCTCGCAGTACAGGATCTCGCGCATGGACAGCACATGGCGCGTCGCGCGCGAGCCCACGATCAGGCAGGGCCCAAGCTCCCCGCCGCACGGACGCAGCACAAAGCGCAGGGCGGCGCTCAGGCGCGTCTCCATCTCGAGCTTGCAGACAAAGTAATCCGGGTCGCACTCGAACACGTCCAGCGCCGCCAACGGATCTGCCGACAGGAAGATCAGCTTCGTCTGTGGGCTCGTGAGGCGCAGGTCCCGGAAAAAGCGCAAATACTGCTCCCGCGTCTGCCGGTCGGAAATATCCGCCAGCACAACGTCGTAGTACGCACACCCGCCGTCGGACGTCATCGACTCCGGCGCGTAGAATTCATCCACACACGCGCGCACCCCATTGGCATCCAGCTCCCGGCAGAGGATCTCTCTCGCCGTGTGCCGCCAGATCGTGCTGGGGTCCACGATACATATGTTCAATACTTCGGCCACTTGTGATCTCTCTCCCTCTCGCGGAGCAGCGCGCCGCGCGCTCCGTTCCTTCATGGGAGAAATATAGCATTTCGGCCGCGAATTTACATGCGCTCTGCACAATCGGCATATTTCCGCGCAGAAATAACACATTTTTGCGCGCCAAAACAAAAAAGGCTCCGGCCGAAGCCGGAGCCCCTCGTATGTCAAAGGTCAAAACACCCCGCAGCCTTTCGCCAATGGCGCGGTGAAAGAAAGTCCGATCATTTTCTTCGGCGACATGTGCGGCGAAGAAAATACTTCTCAGGCTGCAAGTGTGGAATTTGTGCGCCGACTGCGCACAAATTATGCGCGCAGCAGACTGCAGCCCCTTTGTCAAAAAGTATTACTTTTTGACAGCCCCACCGGGCGCGCCCGGCAGTGCGGACAGATATGTTTCCTCAGGCAACGAGGAAGAACTTCACAAGGAAGAGCAGCGAGATGGCATACGTCAGCAGCGAAACATCCTTGCCCTTGCCCGTGCAGAGCTTGAGCACGGAATAGCTGATCAGACCCAGACCGATGCCGTGGCCGATGGAGCCGGAGACCGGCATGGAGATGAGCATGATTGCCACCGGCAGGCTCTGATAAATGTCGTCAAAGTCGATCTTCTTGAGACCGCCGAGCATGAGCAGGCCGACGTAGATGAGCGCGGAGCTGGTCGCGGCGGCGGGGATGATGGCGGCAATGGGCGCGAGGAACATGCTCGCAAGGAAGAGCAGGCCGGTCGTCAGGGCGGTCAGACCCGTGCGGCCGCCGGCCTCCACGCCGGAAGCGGACTCGACGAACGTCGTGACCGTGGACGTGCCGGTGCACGCGCCCGTGACGGTGCCGACGGCGTCAGCCAGCAGCGCCTCGCGCATGCGCGGCATATTGCCGTCCTTGTCGACCATGCCGGCGCGGCTCGCCGTGCCGACGAGGGTGCCGATGGTATCGAACATATCAATGATGCAGAACGTGATCACAAGCGTCACGACCGTGAACCAGCCGATCTCGCCAAGGGCGGCAAAGTCGAACTTGAACAGGGTCGTTGCGGCCATGTCGCCGAACGCGGGCACGAACGACGCGCCCTTGAGCGACGCGAACGGGTTCGTGTGCAGGAAGATGGCCTCCCCCGCCCAGTAGATGCCGGACGCGCAGAGCATGCCCAGCAGCACGGAGCCCTTGACCTTTTTGTGCGCGAAGAGCACGATCAGAAACAGGCCGACGAACATGGTCACGACCGTGAGCACCATCTGCGGGTAGCCGTCGCCCATGTTGGCCTGAGCGAGTCTGGGCGTGAGCGCGCCGAAGAAATCGCGCATGACGTAAAACGGGCCGCCTTCGCTCGAGTACACACCGGCGTTGGAGCCGATGCCGATGTTGAGCAGCATGAGGCCGATGGCCGGCGCGATGCCGAGCCGGATGCCGAGCGGGATGGCCTCGACGATCTTCTCGCGCACCTTGAGCACCGAGAGCACGATGAACACGATGCCCTCGATGAGGATGATGCACAGCGCCGTCTGGAACGACTGCAGGTAGCTCATGCCGGTCAGGGTGACGATGTTGGCCACGACGACGGCGAAAAAGCTGTTGAGACCCATGCCGGGTGCCATGGCAAAGGGCTTGTTGGCCGCGAACGCCATGACGAGCGTGCCGATGGCGGAGGCAATGCAGGTGGCGAGGAACACGCCGTTCCAGAGCTGCGAGCCGCCCTCGGCGCCGAAGCCGGTCAGCAGGTTCGGGTTGAGCGCGATGATGTACGCCATGGTCATAAACGTCGTCAGACCGGCGACGATCTCCGTGCGCACGGTGGTGTTGTTTTCTTTCAGATGAAAGAGCTTTTCCATTGAGATCCCCTCTCCGTAAAGTTTTTGTCAGCTAAGGCAAAACGCCGTCAGTATACCGCGATTCGCCGCGCCTGTCAACGGCAAAAAGCCGGACACGGGCGTCCCGTGTCCGGCTTTGAGATCCCGGTATTATTGCTCCCGCGCAGGGCAGTCGCGCTCATGGCAGGTGAAGAGGATGACCTGCCGGTGCTGCGCGATCTCCCGGAAGAGCGCCATGGCGCGCCTAGCGCGCGCATCGTCGAAGTTGACAAGCGTGTCGTCGAGCACGAGCGGGCACGGATCGTCCGTCGGGCACGTCAGCTCGCACAGCGCCAGACGCACGGACAGGTACAGCAGATCCGCCGTCCCCGCCGAGAGATAGGCCGTGTCGCGCGGCGTCGGGTCATCGGCGCTGCGCGCCTTGGCCGACAGGTCGCGCGCGAGCACGAGCTCATCGTAGCGGCCGCCGGTAAGGTAGTCCATGTAGTCAGCCGCCTTCTGCGCAAGCTGCGGGGAAAAGCGGCTCTGCAGCTCGGCATCGGCGCGGCCGAGCGTCTCGATCGCAAGCGCAAGCGCGGCATACTGCCGCTCGAGCGCGTCGCGCTGCTCGAGAAGCTGCGCGTGCTCGCACTTGAGCGCCATCGGGTCGCCGATGGCGAGCGCCGCGCCCGTGAGCTGTGCCTGCTGCGTGCGCAGGCGTGTGCGCACGCTCTCAAGCGCGCTCCTGCGCTGATAGAGCGCGGCGGCCTCGCCCGTGCCGCTCTCAAAATCGAGGCTTTGCAGCAGCCGCTCGTGCGTCTCGCACTGGTGCTCGCGCGCATCCTCGAGCGCAGCGGCGGCGCGCCGCTCGGTCTCCATGGCGGCGGCGCACGCGCGGTAAGCGGCGCGGTGCACCTCCGCCTGATAGTAAATACCGTCTGCATCCTGCGCGCCGTAGCTGCGCAGGAGCTTTCCGAGCGCGGCAGACGCCTGCTGCGCGCGCTGCCTGCCGTTTGCCGCCGCGATCAGCAGCACGAGCGCCGCGGCCGCCAGCGCGATGGCCGCATAGTACAGCGGCTGCGCCACCAGATATCCCAGCACGGCGCACAGTGCCGCGAGCACGAGCGCCGCGATCCAGAAATACGGCTTGCCGCCGTGCGCCGCCGTGTCGGAGAGCGCCTGTGCGCGCTGCGCGTCGCGCTCGGCGGTCTCGCCCGCTTCGTCCGGCGTCTGCACGCCGAAGTGCGTCTGCTCGAGCGCGGTGCGCTTGGCCGCGGCGTCGCGCCGCGCCTGCTCGAGCGTCTGCTCGAGCGTGCGCAGGTTGGATTTTTCCTCGCCCATGCTGCTCAGCGCCGCGCGGCGCTGCCGCTGGCGGGCGGCATTCATCTGATCGGTGACGGTCTGCAGCTCGGTCTCCGTCTCTCGCAGCTCGGCGGCGCAGGCCGCCTGCTCCTGCGCGTTGCGCTCGAGGCGGTGCAGCTGCTCTTCCACCGTCGTGATGCGGCCCTCCAGCTCCGGAAGCGCGCCGTGCTGGCCGCTGCGGCGGCGGCGCAGCCACGCGCGCAGCTGCGCGTCGGCCTCGGTGTAGGAGCTGGCCTCCTCGCCGGAGGTCACGATGGCGGAGATGCGCCGCTCGAGCTCGGGCGTGCCGGTCACGACGAGACCGCCCTGCCCGATGAACGCGCTGCGCTGGAACACCTCCGCCGACACGCCCGTGAGCTGCTCGCCCGCGTCCGTCGCCGTCAGCCCCGGCACCGGGATATCCGTGCCCGTGTACACCGCCGAAAAGCCGCGCATCGGCGCGCTCTTCGCCTCCGTCCAGCGGCGGATCGTGATGCGCTTGCCGTCCTGCTCGAGCTCGAGCTCGCCCGCCATGGGCTTGCCGCTCCAGGGCGCATATTTCTGCTTGTCGGGCACGAAGCCCGCGCGGGCGCGCTGGGACGTGTCGATCCCGTAGAGCATGGCGCGCAGGAAGGCGCACCACGTGCTCTTGCCGCTCTCATTCGGCGCGTAGATGATATTCAGCCCCGTGTCGAGCCGCAGCTGCTCGCCGTCGAGCGTGCCGAACGTGCCCTGCATATGCCGGATGATCACAGCGTCACCACCTCCTCATCGTGATCCAGTGCCGCGAGCCCCCAGCGCGCGGCCATGACGATCGTCTCTCGGTCGCGGTCGGAGTCCGCCGCGTCATATTTTTGCTTGAGCTGCGCGAGAAACTGTCCGCGCAGCGTGCCCTCGCCCGCGCGCGCCCAGAGATCCCGGCGTGCGCGTGTCTCGTCGCGCAGCTGCATGGCGAACACCCGCCCCTCGAGCGCTGCGTGCAGCGCGGCAGGGTTCGGTGCGCGGTCGGTCTCACCCGTGAGCACGATGCGGAAGATATTGCGCGCAGCCCCCTCCGGCAGCGCGGCAAGCACCGCCTGCACGGGGTCTGCGTCCGTGACATCGACGCGCAGGATCTCATACCGCCGCCCGGGCACGGGCAGAAACTGCGCCTGCACATCGCCCTCAGCGACGTCCACGAGCAGCACGCCCTTTTCCCCCGTCTCGTCAAAGCCGCGCCCTTCCATGCAGCCCGGCCACGCATACACCGTGCCCCCGGCGCGCTGCACGCCGCCGAAGCGGTGCGTGTGGCCAAAGGCGGCGTAGTCCAGCCCGCTGTGTGCAAGGTCCGCCGCCGACACGGGGTTATACGCCGAGGCGGGATTTCCCACCTCCGCGTGCATACACAAAACGTCCAGCAGCCCCGGCTCTTTCGGCACGGAAAATCCCCGCAGCAGCGCGGGACAGCGGCTGTCGGTAAACGCCGCGCCCCAGACGCGCACGCCCAGCTCCGGCAGCGCGACGGCCTCGATGCGCTGTGTGCGGAAGATATGTACGTTCTCGGGAAACGTCAGGCGTGCATACGGCGCGCCCGCGCTGTAATAGTCGTGGTTTCCGGGCGCGAGAAACACCTCTGCCCCGCAGCCGGCAAACGTTTCGGCGAGCGCCTTCGCCGTCTCGGGATAGGGGCTGCCGCTGTCGAGCAGGTCGCCCGCGAGCAGGATGATCTGTGCCCCGTGCGTCCGCGCCAGCTCCGGCAGAGCGCGCAGAAGGTCGCGCTGCTCCCGGCGGCGCTGCGCCGCCTGCGCGCCGGAGAGCGCCTCAAACGGCGAATCGAGGTGCAGATCCGCCGCGTGCAGAATGCGCACGCTCATCTCAGGCGCACCGGCCGCACGTCGCGGCACAGGCCGGTGTCGCCGTCGACCTCAAAGATCGCGCCCTCGAGCTTGGCCGCGCCCATGGCGGCCTCATAGCGCCGCGGCGGGTCGCCGAGGAACTTGCCGATCGACTGCTCCGGCGCGATGCCGAGCACGGCGTTGGCCGGCCCCGTCATGCCGAGGTCGGTCAGGTAGCCCGTGCCCTCGGGCAGCACCTCGGCGTCAGACGTCTGCACGTGCGTGTGCGTGCCCCAGACGGCCGTCACGCGCCCGTCGAGATAAAAGCCCATGGCGCGCTTTTCGCTCGTGGCCTCGGCGTGCATATCGACGAGGACGATCTTCGCCTGCGTCTGCTCGAGAATATCGTCCACGACGAGAAACGGATTATCCGTGTTCGCATCGAGCGTGAAGCGCCCCATGAGATTGATGACGCAGATCGGCCCGCCGCGCACGGAATACTCGCCCCAGCCGCGGCCCGGGCACTGCGGCGCGAAGTTCGCCGGGCGCAGGATGCGCTTTTTCTGCTCGAGATACGGCTGCAGCTCATAGCGCGTCCACGTGTGGTTGCCGAGCGTGACGACGTCCGCACCGGCGGCGAAGATCGCATCCGCCTGCTTGGGCGTGACGCCGACGACGTTGGCGTTTTCACCGTTGACGACCGTGAAATCGATGTGCTCCTGCTCCTTGAAGGCGCGCAGGTGCTCGCTCAAAAATGCAAGGCCGGGCGCGCCCACAACGTCGCCCACGGCCAGAATACGCAGGATCATACCTGTCCCCTCCCATTCGATCGGAAGAAAATTTGAAAGCTATCGTAAAAGTAGTATACCACCGACGGCGGCCGGGAAGCAATCCAGAAACTGCATTTGCGTGCCGCGCATGGCTTTTCGCGCCGCGCGCATACTATCCGCGCAGCAGCCTTGCTGCGAAGGGAGGCAAAAGCATGAGCAGAGACAGCAAAATGTGCGCCGCGCAGTTTGCCAAGGGCATGGGCATCGGGCTGGGTGTCGGCATGGCGGTCGGCGCGGCGGCGGGCCTGATGATGCAGCCGCAGAAAAAGCGCGCCAACGGCATCGTGGCCGACGCCGTGCGCACGGTCAGCGATGTGACGGACACGATCCGCGATACGATGGGCTGGTAAAAACGCGAAGAAGAAAATATTTTTGAAAAAGTGCTTGCAATTCCGGCAGAGCTATGCTATTATACTTAGGCGCGTTAGGAGCGCACTAAGCGCCGTTAGCTCAGCTGGATAGAGCGTCTGGCTACGGACCAGAAGGCCGGGGGTTCGAATCCCTCACGGCGTGCCAATAACCGGATCACCGATGGTGATCCGGTTATTTTTTTATGCGCCGGACACCCGGCGGTGCGTAAGGCACTTGTGCCTTGCGGCGCGGCGTGCCGCATGGTACAATAAATGCAGCTTTTCGATAGGCAGATACGGGTGCCTACCTTTCATAACACTGCAAGGAGTCTGCCATGTCTACGAGAAAATGGATCACCGCCGCGCTTGCCGCCCTGCTGGGGCTCTGCGTGCTGCTGGCCGTGGTCGCAGTCCCACGCACCCCGGCTGCGCAGACCGCCGATGTCGCGATCCTCATGTACCACGCCTTCACCGAAGACGAAGCGGACACCGGCTCCCTGTACACGCCGGCATCCGAGTTTGCGCGTCAGCTCAGCGCCCTGCGGGACGCGGGCTATACGTCCGTCGGCTATGCCGATCTGATCGAATTTGTCAACGGGGACGGCAGGCTGCCGGAAAAGCCCCTGCTCATCAGCATAGACGACGGCTACCAGAACAATCTGGATCTGGCGGCGCCGCTGCTCGAAAAATACGGCTTTTGCGCCAACATCGCCGTGATCGGCGTCTCCATCGGCCGCACAACCTACAAAGACACCGATATCCCGATCACGCCGCACTTCTCGCTCGAGGATGCGCGTCCGTGGATCGAGCGCGGCGTCCTGACGGTCACGACCCATTCCTATGATATGCACCAGGTCGCCGCAGTCGACGGAGCGGGCTGCCGCCGCGGCGTGCTGCAAATGCACGGCGAAGCCGAGCCTGACTACATCGCCGCGCTGACGCAGGATTACACACACGCGCAAGAGCAGCTTGCCGGGCTGCCGGGCAAGGTGCTGCCCGTGTTCACCTACCCCTTCGGCGCGTATTCCGAGCTGTCGGAGCGCGTGCTGCAGGCGCTGGGCGTTCAGGTCACGGTCACGACCGAGGGCGGCGCGAACCGTCTGGTCAAGGGCGAGCCGGAAACGCTCCGGCTGCTGCACCGGATCCATGTATGGCGCGGCACGAAGCCGGATATGCTCCTCAGCCGCATCGACGCTGCCCTGCAGGCGCTGCGCTGACACCACGCCGACGGCGAAAGGCTACGAGGTTTTTGACAAGCTGAATGACTCTACGGAGCGTCGGTTGCATATGCGGCAGAGATTCCCTATGATAGAACCGCACGGGAGGTGCAAAACATGGATCAGACACGTACCGGGGCGCTCATCCGCACCCTGCGGCAGCAAAAGCATCTGACACAGCGGCAGCTCGCCGACACGATCGGCGTGAGCGACAAGGCCGTCTCCAAATGGGAGCGCGGAGTTTCCCATAGTTAAAGATACCACACCAAATATGATGAACCCACGCTTATA
>ERZ1106939.1722-NODE-1722-length-15583-cov-5.830951_pt1 | contig 15583 bp, 15 predicted proteins | sample MGYA00403669_ERZ1106939 | MGnify/ENA primary metagenome ERZ1106939 (study PRJEB35170, sample SAMEA104062447) | human gut metagenome | biome: human gut; feature: human-associated habitat; material: faeces | place: Denmark | collected 2012-09-28 ...
TCCTGAGAATCTTATAGCCCTTTATTAACACATCGGGCATTGTAGAACATTTTTCGTTCTCTTTGCCCTCTTTTTTTTCTCCCATTCCACAATCTTTGACGTAGAGCGCTTTTTTTGTGCCTCCAGAAAATGGGGTATCAAATGGAGGCAAACCCCAAAGTCAGTGAATTTGGGTCAACACCAAAGGTTGTGGAATAGGTTGATTTTTTAGATTTGCCTTTCATAGATTCACCCCGCATTCTACGAGCACTCTCAAGCGGTAATTTTTAAAGTTTCTGTATCCGTAGGCTCGTCTTTGTATTAGCTTCATCTTGCGGTGGAAGCCCTCCTTTATCCCGTTATTTTTATCCGACCGCCGTTGATTTCCGGCCAAACTTATTGCAAGTGCGCAAATCCTTAAAATCTCATTTATTTGTTTTGCATTTTACTTTTGCCTACTGCGTTTGCCTGCAAGTAGCTTAACTCCATAAATACGCGCGTAGCTTTTAATTTCAGCTTGTCCATTTGCCTTATTTTTTTTAAATTATTTTTATGCGCAAAATTCTAATATCCTTTCTACTTACAATTACTGCGGCCTTCGCATTTTCTTCTACTCAACCCGACAATATAAATGCACCTCTCACGGAAAGCCAAATTAACGATAGAATTGAGCGCGCAAAGGCGGAAGCGCAAAGGCAAATAGATGCCGGCATAATCCAAGGCGCCGTGTTTGCCGCAACAAACATACCGCCGACTCCCGTAGGATACCAGCGCATACACCCCCAAAAAATACCAATGACAGCCAACTCGCGCTTCGACATTGCCTCTGTCACAAAAACATTCACGGCCGCCGCCTGCGCCCTTTTAATATGCGACGGCAAAATCTCACCGGACGCTCTATTTACAAAATACCTTCCCAAATCCTCCCTTGGCAAAGACTGCGACATTACTGTGCGCGACTTGGCAATGCATGTCGGCGGATTCGACAACTCAAAACCATATTGTTCGCCCGATATGGAGGTATTTTATCGCGAACTCTACAATTTGCGTCCTGTCCGCCCCCGGCTCTCGGCTTTTGAATACTCCTGCGCAAACTTCGTGCTTCTCGGAAAAATCGTAAACAGCGTGGCAAATTCAGACTTGGACTCTTTCGCAAAAAAACGCATCTGGAAGCCCCTCGGAATGGGCCGCACGCTCTGGAACCCTCCGGGAGACGGGCCCGACGAAGTAGAGCACTGGTTTCCAAATCGCCCCGCCGGACAGCGCAACGATCCCGTCGCTTTTAACTGCCCATTCCCGGTCGGAAACGCCGGATGCTTCTCGACTGCAAATGACCTGATGTTGTTCGCATCCGACCTGCTAAGCAAAAAAACCTTTCCTAAAAAATATTACGACCTCCTTTTGACGCCCGCTTTCGATAAGAACGGCGACAGGCGCTCCTTCGGCTGGGATATTTCTCCCCGCACGCGCCCGGAAGGCCTTTCGGACAAAACTATTCTCCACTCCGGCTGGACGGGGCAGACCATTTGCGTGGACCCGGAAAACAACTTTGCCGCCGTAGTGTTGACCTCCCGCACCGGAAACCATGGAGAAGCTATGAAAGGCCGCGCTAAAATTATCTCCATTTTATTTGGAAAATAACAGCCTTCTTTTGGTAAAAAACGTAAGTTAAAAAAAAAACTCTTTCACAATCGAAGATTTCGCGCGTTCCGTAGTCACTGCCCATTGCAGCAAGACCTCGTCTCCGGCTTTCCATTTCTAAAAATCGTAAAAAAAACTTTTTACGAGCGCCCAGCCTATCGGAAAGCCGCCGCAATTTCCGCCTGCGGAGCCTGCGCGCCCTCAATATTTTTTGCTCGAAACTCCGCCAGCGCGCCTGCCGCCCCCAATATTTTTTTTAATCACACAAAACACCGCCCGCAAGCCAGCGCGCCTTTCTGATGTGCAAAAAAAAATTCCCGCCTTGCAATATCAATACTTTAAGCTAAAATTTTATAAAATTTTCCCATAAAAAATCTATAATTCTTCGCAATGCGCCATTGCCCTATTGCAAATATCCATAGCGCGCAACAGAACCATTATCAAAACCCACTGTCAGACTCTATAACATGCTAAAATTTATATCAGACATTCTCCCTCAAGAAGGCATTTTCGGCTTGCACAACGACTCTGCCGCCTCCGCAATCGTCATATCGGCCCTCGTTGTATTCACTTATGCGGCTACATATTCTATCGCGGCCATCCTCAGGAGATTCTTCGCCAACATTCAGCTAAAAAAATTCTCGCGCGAGGCTCAAATACTCGCAGACAACAGAATGTTTAAAAAACTATCCGCCCTAATCCCGCCGATAGTATTCCTATTTGTAATACCGCTGCTATTCCCGCGCGAAGATGTCGGAGACACTATATTTGTTGTCACTGAAAAAGTTCTCTTCCTATACTTCTACATCGTCTTATGGATCTTCCTCGTAGGAGCCGTAAATGTTTTCAACGACCTTATTTCCGTAAGAAGCCACAAATACATGCGCGGTTTCGTTCAAATGATGAAACTTAGCGTCGCGGTCATTGTCGTCATACTGGCGGCCTCAACATTCATCGACAAATCCCCATTCCGCATACTCGCAGGACTCGGTGCTTCCGCCGCTGTGCTAATGCTAATATTTAAGGACGCTATCCTCGGATTCGTCGCGTCCGTACAGCTTTCCGCTAACGATATGCTACAATGCGGCGACTGGATTTCCATGCCAAAGTACGGCGCAGACGGCATTGTCACTGAAATTGGCCTTACTGTCGTTAAGGTTAGAAACTGGGACAACACCATCGCAAATCTCCCAACTTATGCGCTCGTAAGCGACTCATACATAAACTGGAGAGGCATGTACGAAAGCAACGCAAGGAGAATCATGCGCCACGTACTCATCGACGTAAACAGCGTCAAATTCTGCGACGACGCTTTCCTTAAAAAGCTCGCCTCCGTCCCCGCCCTATCGGAATTCATTTCCAACATCATAAAAAACAATCAGGACCCCAACAACCCATATTCCCGACTTACAAATTCGGGCCTTTTCAGAAAATACCTCGAACTTTACATCGAAAACAATCCGCGCACTGTCACGTCTATGGTCCATTTCGTCCGGCAGCTACAGCCAACCGAAAACGGCTTGCCGCTCGAACTCTACTTCTTTACCACCACTGAATGGGTCGATTACGAAAAAATACAGTCCGACACTTTCGATTTTGTAATAGCATCGGCTCCACTATTCGACATCAGGATATTCCAAGTAGAAAGCGACGCCGCAAACGCGCCAGAAATGGCCTAATCCCCGCGCGAAAATCCGCAAATCTCGTCCGCCCAGACATTCCCGGCATACCCGTTTTGCCCGCAGCAAACCGCATGCCGCGCCAATCCGCTCTTTCTCTCTTTTTTTCTTGCGGCTGGCGCATGCAAAAAATTAAGCGCTCTTCGCATGCGCCGCGCCAAAACCTTCTTAACTGTTTAGCTATATGCGGCAAATTTTGCGTTGCAACGCGCGCCCTATAAAAATAACTCTCTAACATAACAGGAGGAAATTTATGCTAAACAGGCGCAACTTTATAAAAAATGCAATTCTCGGCGGAACAGCTCTCGCCTCTATAAACGCGCTTGCCGACGACATTTCGGCATCTGTCCGCAAAGGTAAAAGTAGAACACAAAAATTTAATATGCACGGCTATGCCGCACCGCGCATCGACGACCTAAGAATCGGCGTCATCGGACTCGGCGCGCGCGGCTTCATGGGAATTTCAAGATTCCACCTGTTCGAAGGCGCGCGGACTGTCGCTATTTGCGACATCGTGCGCGAAAAAATAGACAAAATAGAAAAATACCTCGCCGAAAAAAAACTCCCCAAAGCCGCCTCCTATTGCGGAAACGACGAAGAATTTAAAAAACTTTGCGATAGGGACGACATCGACCTCGTGTTTATCGCAACTCCATGGAAATGGCACGTCCCAATGGCAGAATACGCCATGAACGCCGGAAAACACGTCGCCGTTGAAGTGCCCGCGGCGAGAACCCTCGAGGAGGCTTGGAGGCTTGTGGAAGCGAGCGAACGAACAAAAAAGCACTGCTTCATGCTCGAAAACTGCGTTTACGACTTCTTCGAGTCGGCTACCATAAACATGGCAATCGACGGCGTATTGGGGGATTTAATACATGCTGAGGGCGCATACATTCATAAAATAATACAAGCCCTTCCCAAAAAGGAAACTTGGCGTTGGGAGGAAAATAATAAAAGCGGAAACCTATACCCCACCCACGGACTCGGCCCGGTATCGCTTGCAATGGGCATCAACCGCGGCGACTCCTTCGACTACATGACCTCTATGTCAAGCGACGACTTCACTTGGTTTAAAAACGCAAAGCGCGCAAAAGAGGAAGTTCCGTCCATTCCGCTTTTCGACAAATACCGCGGCAATATAAACTCATCGCTCATACGCACGAAAAAAGGCAGAACTATCGTCCTTCAACACGATGTCTCGTCTCCGCGCCCTTACGATAGAAGGCACATTTTAAGCGGAACAGACGGTTTCGTCCAAAAATATCCTTCGCAAACTATTTTCCTCGGCGGGAAAGAACTTTCAAAAGAGGATTCGAGCAAAATCCTAAAAAAATACTCCCCGGAGACCATCATAAAAATAGGCGAATTCGCCAAAAAAATCGGCGGGCACGGGGGCATGGACACCATTATGGTTTACAGGCTAATACATTGCCTGAGAAACGGCCTGCCGCTCGACATGGACGTTTACGATGCCGCCGCTTGGTCGGCTGTCACACCGCTTAGCATTTGGAGCGTCGCAAACCGCTCCGCACCCGCGGACTTCCCCGATTTCACCGCCGGCGCATGGCAGACGGCTAAACCACAAAAACTTTCTTAGCTCACATACGGCTGTCGGTTGCGGCAAGCAAAACTCTATTGAAGAAATACCGAAAACATTTTGCCCTATAAGCGCCTCACACTTATGGACAAAAAGGAAAGTAAAAAACCTGCGCCGCCGCAAGGCAATCGTCCATACGGCATTTTCTGCCGCAAATTACAGGCTAACTCCGTAAGAATCTCGCGCAAATTTGCGGAGATTCACAACGGATTTTTTCATCTCCATCTCTTCCAAAAACTTCATCAGACCGTCGAAGTCCGGAACTCTGTGCTCGGGAATTTCTACTTCAAAGTCGGTTTTTAGCGTCACAAGTTCCAAGTTCCTGCGCAACAAGCCTTCGCCTTCTTTAACAACCGCCCTGAACTTGTCGGGCTTCAGCCAATCGTAACGCCTTATTATCGTATCGAGATCCCCAAAATCCTTAAGCCACTTGGCGGCCGTCTTCGGACCTACGCCGTGCAAACCGGGTATATTGTCGGCAGTGTCCCCGACTATCGCCAAATATGCCGGTATCTGGGCGGGCGACACTCCAAACTTGCCCTTTACGCCTATTGAATCGAGAGGCGTCCAATTTTTCTCGCGCCCGGACGGCGGCAGTAATTGCCTCACTCCGGGGCCCACAAGCTGCGCAAAATCCTTGTCGGCGCTGACTATCGTAGAGCTCCTATCGAGCTCCTTTAACTTGCATACGGTGCTCGCGAGCAAATCGTCAGCCTCTATGCCCTCCTCCGATACCGTATCAAAGCCAAACAGCCCGCATAAATCTTTTATGGCGGGAATCTGCCGCCTAAAATTTTCGGGCGTTTCAGCGCGGTTTGCCTTGTACTCAGGATAAATTTCGCGGTGCCTAGCAGACCCGCCCTTGTCAAAAAAAACAGCTCCCGCATGCGGCGCGTCGAGCGCGGACAGTTTCAAAAGACTCTGAAAAAACGCATGCAACGCCCCCGTCGGAAACCCGTCCGAACGCGAAAGGTCGGGCATTGCGTAAAAGCACCTAAAACCAAGGTTGAATCCGTCTATCAAAAAGCAGTCCATTGCCATTACATTCTCAAATGCGTTCAGTGCGCGCAAACATTTTTTCCTACTTTTCTGAGCTTTCTCCAATATTTTTTATATATTCAAGCCGCACAGGAACTTCAGAACAGTCCTCAAAAGAGCAACCCTCAACGGATATATTTTCCCCCACCCAGCCCTCCGCCGCCGCAGACTCGGGGAACTTTGCAGAAGCGTATATTGCAGGCGCGCCCTCTTCAAGGCGCCAATGGTTGCAATTTTTAAACGAGCAATCCTCTATTTTTATGTCGCGCGGTGCAGGCCCTTCCATCCACTTAGAAAAATCGCACCTCATGTATATCGCCGGAAGCGCCGTATCCGCAAAAGTGCACCCTTTTACCTCCGCACCCTCAGTCAGCAAAAACAATCCCCGCCCCCTATTTGAACCAAATTTGCAATCAACTATGTCCACCCTCGGGAAAGCAGTGGCATTTGACACTGGCATTCCCGCCTTCGCGTATTCCGGCAGCGGATTCTCGCACGTTATATACACCTCTCCGGGGTTCTCACCAATTTTGCTTTCTACTACCACGCTCTCAAATTCAGGCCTTAGCCAATTTGTTTTGCCACCTATCCGCAGCACGTCGCCACTGCGCGGCGCAAACTCTTTTATCAGACCTGTCAGCCGCCTTCCCAATTTTATTCTCGCAGAGTTCTCTCCAGTCCTCTCGCAAAATACCCAGTACGTCTGGCGGATACTCACGGCGTCGTCGCCCGTGCCATAAAATTCGCAATCCGACACGCGTATCTTGCCGCGGCAATTATCCAGATTTATGCCGTCCGCCGTCGTGCTCAATATCCCGTCTCCTTCGGGGACTACCTTGATTTTGTCGAGCAACATATTTTCGCTATTGCAGCCAAATATACCCGCCCCCGCATGCGACTCTATCGATATGTTCTCAAACCTCACATTGCGGGAATCTACTACTATCACCGCTGGCGGGGCGTAAACCTGGTACCTCAAAACAACCACCTCACCAACCTCGGGCATTTTCGCCGGATTCTCAAGGGGGACGCTCAATATCCACGGGTCCACAGGCTTGGCAAATTTCCTAAAACGCGTCTGGTAGGCGTCTGTTTCCGACGTAAATATTTTGCGCCCTATATCGTACGAAGTCACCGCCTTCACATATCCCCACTTGGCCGTAAACGGCGCTAACAGCGCACATTCGAAATTTCCGGACTCTTTATCGATTTTTACGACCCGCCCAACCGCGTATGGCATTTTTAAATCCCTTATTTTTACTCCGCGAACGCAAACATTCTCGCACTCGGACATTCCGATGTACGCGCCTTCCGAGTGCCCCACAAATGTCGCGCCCCGCCCGTCTATGGCAAGGTCGGAAACACCGGATAACCCTATCGCGGCAATTCCCATTTTAAGCTTCTTAAAATCGTATGTTCCCCTCTTGAAAACTACGCGGGTTCCGGGGATTTCTACGGCAGATTTTATTGCGGCGGAAACGGCGTCGGTGTCGTCGCGGCCGTCGTCGGCAATCGCGCCAAAATCAGATACGTACACGGCGTTGGGGTATCTTTTTAAAAATTTTTCGTAATCGGCATCGTATAACTCCGCCCGCAAACAGGCGGGCGCAAATGCAAATATAGCCGTTAAAAAAGCGGCGGCCGCACTCAAATGTTTTCGGCTCAAATTCACCCGCAAAAGTTTTCGCAATTCGGCGGACATTCCTAATGCTGTTCTTTTACGGTTTGTGCTCAAACTTATCCGCATTGGCACTAAATATCGCAATACGACTGACAACTCCCCCCCCCAAAAAAAATAATAATGCGCGGCAGCTTCTGCCCTACTCAAAAATCATCTGTATGCTGGCGGATTTTCCACCTCGGTTTCCACTGGAACTTCACGGTTTTTACCGGGCTCTTTCTTCCAAGTGCGCTCGGTAGTGGTTGCGTCAACGTCGGGCGTCAGTGCGGGACCAACGGCGTCGCAACTAAATCCGGTGCTTTGGCAGGAGCTTAATATTCCAACGGCAAAGGCTGCAATCAACACTATCGCGAGTATCTTTTTCATATCTAAATTAAAAACCTATACACGCGTCAAAGTTTCGCAAGCCGTTTTTTGCAAATCATATTTCCCGCATTTTATCTTTAACTGCTGCACCCCCACTCCGATTTATTGCTAAAAAGTCCCAATACCACCGTTTTTTCATAAATTTGGGTTTGACATTCATTTTTTAGCCTCCAAAACTTTAATCAAACGTTTGAGATGTAATCTTTACCTTCATTACAAAATGCATAGACGCGATTTTATTAAAACATTTTCTGTCGCAGCAGGCGCCGCTTTATTCTCGGCGCACTCCTTCGGCGCGGACTTTAAAAAGTTTAAAATGAAATTCTCCCCGCGCCTCGGATTCTCTTTCGGAACTCCCACCGCCGGGAACGACCCCATCAAACTTATGCAGTACTTTAAAAACTGCGGATTGTTGGCTGTCGAAGGCGTATGCCCCATAAACCACTCTAAGAAAATTTCCCAGCAGGATATCGAAAAACAATTACAAATCGGCGAAACCGCAAAAAAACTCGGCCTCGAAGTCGGCTCACTATCCTCAATGAACGAAAAAGACGTGCCGACTATGACAGCAAACAAAGTAAAGCGCCCAGACGGTTCGATTGTCGCCGACAAGCCCGCACTCCGCGCAATGCTCGAAGAACAGCTTGAAAATACTTTCGGAGTACTCTCGCGGGTAGGCTCAAAAATTCTCATTATCGGCCCCGGCGCGCTCGATAAAGAATTAGACTGGCGCAAACAATACGACAACGTCATCGACAATATGTCTTTCTGCGCCGACATATGCAAAAAACGCGGCTTCATAATGGAAATCGAAGCCCTCAATACCGTAAAGGAACACCCCGGCGTATTTTGCGTAAACAATACCCTCGCCGCGCGCATCGCACGCGACGTCAACAGCCCCGCATGCGGAATTCTATACGATATCTACCACGAATACATGCAAACCGGCAACCTCTCGTCACTCGACGACGAAAACGTTTGGAACCGCATCGTCTCCTTCCACGTCGCTGACGCTCCGGGAAGAAACGAACCGGGCTCGGGCGAAATCGACTACGCCAAAGTATTCAAAAAAATCTGGGACAAGGGCTACCGCGGCTTTATCGGGCTTGAACACGGGCAGTCCATAAAAACTCCAGAACAGGACGCAGAAATTCTTAAAAGATACCGCGCATTCGACGCGCAAGTTTAAAACATATAAGGGAAAATAGGAAATCATTATGGATAGAAGAAACGCTATAAAATCAATCGCAGTCGCCGGAGCAGCAGCGGCTTTGCCGAAATTCTCGGCCGCCGAAGTCGGCAAGAAAAGCCAGCTTAAAGTAGGCCTTGTTGGCTGCAGCGGACGCGGCATCGGCGCCGTTGAAAATATGCTACAAGCCGCAAACGGCTCTGTCAAAATTGTAGCCATCGCCGACCTTTTCGCCGATAGAAACGACCTCGCCATCAAGGCATTCGAAAGATACGCAAAAAAATTCGGCAAGGACACCATCGACGTCCCCACAAGCCGCAGATTCTCAGGCTGGGACGCCTACAAGCAAATCCTCGGCGAAGACATCGACATTATAATCCACGCCACCCCGCCCGTTTTCCGCCCTCTCCACATCAGGGAATTTGTGAAGGCCGGCAAACACCTGTTTGTCGAAAAACCCGCGTGCGTCGACCCTGTACAATGCCGCGAAATGCTCGAAATTGCCGACGAAGCCGATAAAAAAGGCCTCACAATTATCCCCGGAATACAGCGCAGATTCCACGCTGGATACCAAGAGGCAATCAAACGCATGCAGGACGGCCAAATCGGCGAAGTGCTCGGCGCACAGGCATACTGGCTAAACTCGCGCTTCTTTATCCAAGACAACGGCGTTTTGCGCCTCCAAAATCCCGATCCGGAAGAAATGGAATACCAGATTCGCAACTGGTTCATTTTCAGGTGGACATCCGGTGACTGCTACGTCGAACAACACGTCCACAACCTCGACGTAATCCTATGGGGCCTCGGAAAAGATCCTAAGGAAGTATGCGGCATAGGCGGCAGAAGATGGGATATCGAATTCCCAAAATACGGCGACCGCTTCAGCCACTTCGGCGTAGATTTCGACTTCGGCGAAGGTCTGCACTGCGCAAGTTATAGCCGCCGCGAAAATAAGTCCGCCGACATAGTCTGCGAACGATTCATCGGGACAAAAGGCGTTCTCGAAACAAATCTCGACGGCAACCGCATGCGCATTCTCGGACAAAAACCTTGGACTGCTGACGGAGACTACCCGCAAGCTATGGTCGAAGAACACAGAGTGCTTATCGACTGCGTACTTAACAATAAACCGCAAAATCTCCTTCGCGAAATGGTGAAATCGACAAGGCTCGCCATCGCCGGCAGAGAAAGCGCATATTCGGGCCGCAGCTTCAAATACGAATGGATTGTGAGCCGCTCCAAACAATCTTGGGCGCCGCAGGAATGGAAATTTGGCAAAAAGCCAATTGACCCGATTCCGCTCCCAGGCCAATACCAGCTCGTATAGCAATATTTTTATTGCAAAAAGGCGCACAAAAATTTGTGCGCCTTTTTTATCCCGAAAAAAGTTCCCTCGAAAAATTCAGCTTTTAACAAATATTCCGCCAACTGCCGTAAAACGGAAACATAGCAATTCGGTTTACCGAAAATCTGCGGATTTCCACATTTGATTTAATGCGGGCAAAACCCCGCAAAAAAACTTTAATTAAAATAAAGCGCCACTACTCTTTGACAAACACGTCAACTCTCGCGGGAGGTATGTTCAACGCAACAAACGAAACCTTCTCATGCTTCATTTTTTTGAATCCCAACGACTCCGGAGAACGCACCAAATTATATGTAAATTGTATAAAGCGCCCGCCCTTTGGAAGAGCGTTTTCAGAGGCATTTAGTATTGCCGATACAACCTTTCCCGGAAGACTCACCAATGGAAGGCACGAAACTATCGCCTTCACTCTTTTGGAATCCTCGCCGGCAAGTATTTTTTCTATATTTTCGGCACTGTCGTTCACAACAACCGCCTCGGGAAACCTATCCTCCAATATCCTCGAAAGAGCCCCGTCAAATTCCACGCAATAAAGCTTCGCGCCCCCGCCTGCCGCAAGCGGGCACAGTTTGGACGTCACAGCACCCGTTCCGGACCCAAGCTCCACTATTACATCGCCTTCGCCAACACTGCCGACTGCCGCCGCCATGCGCCGCGCAAGAAAGCTCGAACTCGGGCATACCGCGCCTATCCTCGCGGGATGCCGGACGTATTTACACATAAATTTTAACGCGTCTTTTATATTCATTCCCATGCGTGCGCCCAATTATTGCGCCTGATATATGTCGTGCAACCTCACAAGCCCCTTGAAAACACCGTCGCCGTCAACCACCGGCAATACCGACAACTTCGACTTGCGCGCCTCCATTAGTTTTACTGCCTGCCCCAATGATGCGTCAACACCCGCGCATACGGGCGTTTTTGTCATTATGTCGGAACATTTCATCGAGTCTAAATCGAACGTTTTTTGCAGCATTCTGCGCACGTCGCCGTCGGTGACCAAGCCCTCAAGCTTTCCGTCGGCCGAAACTGCGCAAGCAGCCCCGAGCGGCTTGCGGGTCATCTCTATCACTATCTTGCGGACGCTGTCGTCCTTTGAAACTGTCGCGCAATCGCTTGCAGGCGTCATCACGTCGGCTACGTCCAACAATAAATTTCTGCCAAGCTGGCCGGCTGGATGAAACTTCGCAAAGTCCTCTTTCGAAAATTTGCGCGCCTTCATCAGCGCGCACGCAAGAGCGTCGCCCATAGCCATCGCCAAAGTCGTAGAGTTAGTCGGCACTATCCCAAGCGGATCCGCCTCGCCGTGCGAGGAGGCGTCGAGTATTATGTCGCTCGACCTGCCCATCGGCGAATCTATATTGCCTATCAGCGCTATTATCGTTGACTTGAACTTCTTCAATATCGGTATCAGCCTCACGCACTCGACAGTCGCGCCGCTATTTGATATCAATATCGTCGGATCCCCGGGCTCGTACACTCCAAGATCTCCGTGCACGGCGTCGCAAGCATGCAGAAAAACCGCCGGCGTACCCGTGCTCGAAAGTGTCGCCGCTATCTTCTGCGCCACTAGCCCAGACTTGCCCAAGCCGCATACCAACAATTTACCCTTGTGCGATAGTATCGCGTTTACGGCCTTCGCAAAATTCGCGTCGAGCCTGTCAACCGTCGCCAATATCGAATTGGCCTCGCATTTTAATACCTCGCGCGCAAGCGATATTATTTCACCGTCATTCATGAATTGCGCTTTCTCAAAAATTCCTCGGCAGCTTCAAGATCGTCGGGAGTGTCTATGCCTATCGACTCGTATTGCGTCTCGACAATGTCAAACTTCCAGCCCGCTGCTATAAACCTAAGCTGTTCAAGCATCTCGCACTGCTCAAGCTTCGACACCGGAAGCGAATCGTACCTTACAAGCGACTTCTCCGAATACCCGTATATCCCTATGTGCCGCCAATAATCGCACCTATCCAACCATTTTGCAACGTCCGGCTCGCCCCTATTGTACGGCAACGGACTGCGGCTAAAATACATACCGGCGCCGCTATTGTCCCTCAGCACCTTCACAACATTCGGATTCGACAGCATTTCAGCGTCGGTTATCTTGGACGCCGCAGTCACTAAATCCGATCCCCTCGAAGAATGGGCCTCTATCACCGCGTCTATTAGCTTCGACGATATGAACGGTTCGTCGCCCTGCACATTCACGACAAAATCCGCATTTATCTCGCCAAAGGCCTCTATTATGCGCTCCGTACCGGAACGGCACTTCTCAGACGTCATTATTGCGGGCGCGCCTATCTTGTCGGAAAATTCCATTATCTCTATGCTGTCCGTCAATATCACTACCTTCTCCGCAAGTTCGCTTTTTACGCAGCTCTCGTACACTCGCTCCAGCACGGCTTTCCCCCCAAGAAGCGCAAGCGGCTTTCCGGGAAATCTCGTTGACCCCATACGCGCGGGTATCGCTATCGCCGCCCCAAGCAACATCGCCCCCTGCAAGGGCAAGTCTTTTCTCTTATTCACGTCCTCCCAGAATTTTCGGGCGTCGCTAAGTTCGTCGTCGGGTTCTTCTATGTAATTCTTGTACACGGCAAGCCCCGCAAGGCACAGACATATCAACCCTATTACCCTATAAAAAATCTTGTAGCCGCCAAGCGATACGCCCCAAGCCTTGAACTTGGACGTCTGGTAGTTATCATTGTATGTCTCAGATCTGCGCAATAGAAAAATCGCCGCAACAAAAAGCGGCAACGCCACATACGCAACTTCCAATATCGTATAAAATATCTTTAACATGCAGTACCGTTTTTTTATTATTGCTTTCCCATATGTTAAACGACTTCCCGCAAGCTCGTCAAACGTTTTTGCCGGCATGCATCAGCGCAATATAAAACCCGCCAAACGCCGCCCAAAGAGGATTTATTCCTCCTCGCGCCGTTAATAGACAACACAGCAAGGCTCAAACGAACCGTTCCGCAAGGGCCGCACTCCGTTTGCCGCAATGCCATCCCGCGCTACCTCACCCGCGCCGCACTTAAAAAGCAAAGCTGCGGCGCACGGGCTACACTACTTGGCGGCTTCCAATACGGATCCCGCTATATATTCAAGCTCGTCTTTTTCAAGCTCTGGATATATCGGCAATGCTATCGTGTGCTTCGCGGCGTATTCGCTGTTCGGGAAATCCCCTTCGGAATATCCCAATGCCTTGAAGCACTCCTGCACATGCAGCGGCAATGGATAATATATCTCGCAGCCTATCTGCTTCTCGCGCAGATGCGCAAGAACCTCGTCGCGGTTGTTTACGGATATTATGTATTGGTTGTATATCGAATGGTTGCGCGGATCTATGTACGGAATAACAACAGTTCCGCTACCGGAAAAGGCTTCGTTATAGAAGGCGGCATTCGCGCGGCGCATATCGCCCCACTTGTCCAAATGCGGTATCTTAGCCAGCAACCCCGCCGCCTGCAATGCGTCGAGCCTGAAATTACCGCCGACTCTCTTGTGGTAATATTTCGGTTCCATTCCGTGGTTGCGCAGCTCGCGCACTCCGCCCGCAAGGGAGTCGCTGTTTGTCAAAACCATTCCGCCGTCGCCAAGCCCGCCCAAATTCTTCGAGGGGAAAAAGCTCAAACACGCAGTGTCTCCAAAATTGCCGACCTTAACGCCGTCGCGCGACGCTCCTATCGCCTGCGCCCCGTCCTCTATCACAGCTAACGACCTCGATTTGGCTATCTCGCGTATCCTTTCCATCTCGGCGCACTGCCCGTACAAATGCACGGGGATTATCGCACGGGTCCGCGGCGTTATCTTTTCGAGCACGCTGTCGGGATCTATATTGTAGGTTTTCGGATTTATATCCGCAAATACGGGCCTCGCCCCGGCGCGCCAAACCGATCCGGCCGTCGCAAAGAAAGTGTACGCCGGAACTATAACCTCGTCGGCCTTGCCTTCGTCGAGCGGCGAGCGGTATATTCCAAGCGCCATCAACGACACCAACAGCGCGTCCGTGCCGCTCGATACCCCGACTGCATGCTTCACGCCGGAATACTCTGCCACAGCCTCCTCAAATTCGGTCACGTATTTGCCGCCTATAAAGTATTGGCTCTCCAATACGTCGCGTATCGATTTCTCTGTTTCTTCGCGAACTAACGCGTACTGTTTTTTTAGGTCTAACAGCGGAATTTTCATAATCGTCGCATTTAAAGCCCTTTTGACGGAAAATGGCAACCCATATTTGCAGCTAATTTATCGCCCTCCCTTTAAAAAAATACTTGATAAAAAAATTTTTTAAATATAATCAATACTATCTCTTAGCCCCTATTCTTACTTTCGATTACTTTATCTATCAAAAAATTATGGCTAAAACAAACGCAAAAAAAACAGCGCCGAAGAAAGCTCCGGCCGCCAAACCAGCAAAAAACGCAGCTAAAAAGGCTCCCGCTAAGCCGGCCCAGAAAGCTCCGGCCAAAAAGGCTCCCGCTAAGCCGGCCCAGAAAGCTCCGGCCCAAAAGGCTCCCGCTAAACCCGCCCCAAAAGCAGCTCCTAAAAAACCCGCTCCCAAGGCGTCAAAACCGGCTCAAAAGCCCTCAAAAGCGAGCGCATGCAAAAACGACCCCAAAAAGGCTTGCGATTGCAAAAACGATCCCCAAAAATCGTGCGGCTGCCAGGGCGGAAACTGCTTTGAAAAACTTATCGCCGAAATTTTCGGAAAACTCGCGGACGACTCAAACGTCGCAAACCTCCTAAAAGATTTCTTCTATACGGAGCTCCTCAATAAGGGCATCGACGAATCCGCCGCTTCCGATATGGCAAACCGCATTGAAATTGAAATAAAATCTTTCGAGGCAAATATAGAAATTGCCGAATAGCGGCGTAAGCGCAATCCGCACATTTTTTGCAAACCGCATTAAATGAGCATTGACGCTTAACTCTTTTTAGACCCGCCATTGAATCAATTCTTTGGCGGGTTTTTTTATGCCGCAATTTTGCGATATTTTAAGTATCTTATCCAAAAAACTCGAATTCTAAAAATCCATCCACC
>ERZ1106939.1728-NODE-1728-length-15537-cov-11.276127_pt1 | contig 15537 bp, 10 predicted proteins | sample MGYA00403669_ERZ1106939 | MGnify/ENA primary metagenome ERZ1106939 (study PRJEB35170, sample SAMEA104062447) | human gut metagenome | biome: human gut; feature: human-associated habitat; material: faeces | place: Denmark | collected 2012-09-28 ...
TCCTTGACATTCTCTTATCCTCCTTTCTTTATGTAATCTGATTTAGCATTACAGGGATTACTCCCTCTGCTAATAGGAGAAAATAGGGATGCAAAGCGGAACTGTTTTTCAAGAAAATTAAAAGATTTTTTTGAAGTTCCAAAACCGATTTTGATAGCCTATTTTCAATTTAGGAACGCATTATTTATCGTCCTACTAAATTATATCCTTCCGGCTTCAATTCCAGCACAGAGGTTCGTTTGGCAAAATGAGCGATCCAGGTGTCGAAGTAGGACCAGCCAAAGCGTTCCAACTCCTGCGGCTGCAAATACCGCTGCATGACGAACAGTTCGGAAATCGAGTTGCTGATTGGCGTTCCAGTCGCAAATACTACGCCGCGCCCCTGATTTGTTTCCTGCAAATACTGACATTTGAGCAGCATATCAAAGGCGCGTTGACTGCTTGAGGTTGTAATACCAGCCACATTTCGCAGCTTTGTAAAGACAAAGCAGTTTTTGAAAAAGTGCGCCTCGTCCACCATCATCATATCTACGCCCAGCTGCTCAAAGGTCAGCAGATCGTCTTTCTTTTCCTCGGCAGACAGCTTTTTCAGCCGCTCATCCAGATTTTTGCGGAAAATGACCATCTGCTTGACAGACCAATTCTCGCCGTTTTCGCTCTTGATCTCATGGATTGCATTTTCAATATCATTGATCTGCCGTTCCAGCATAGCGATCTGCCGCTCTGTGGAGATTGGGATTTTCTCAAATTGACTGTGCGCCAGAATCACCGCATCATATTCTCCGGTGGCGATTTTGGAAATGTAGCGGTTGCGGTTTTTAGGGGTAAAATCCTCTGCGGTGGATACCAAAAGGTTTGCGTTGGGGAAAAAGCGGTAGAACTCTGTTGCCCACTGGCCTACCAGGGGATTAGGAACTACAAACACAGCCTTGTGGATCGCTCCCAGGTTCTTGAGGTACATCCCAGCGGCAATTAAAGCAGCGGTCTTTCCGGCGCCTACCTCATGTGCAGCAAGCCCCGTCCCGGTATAGATGACACGGGCAGCAAAATCAAGCTGATGCTTCCGCAGCTTCATCTCCGTGTTCATGCCGGGGAATACCAGATGGCTCCCGTCAAACTCACGGGGACGAACCGTGTTGAAAGTGTCATTGTAGATTCGCAGAAGCGTATCCCGGCGCTCCGGTTCTTTCCAAACCCAGGATGCAAACGCCTCCTGAATCTGTTGCTGTTTGGCACGGGCAATCATGGTTTCCTGTGCGTTGATTACATATTTAACCGACTTGTTGCCCTTTTCATTGATGTATTCCTGCCGGTCACGGACAGTCGTGGACTGCATATTAAGGCAATCCTCAAAAATCTCATAAGCATTTTTCCGCTTGGTTCCAAAAGTCTGGTTGACCATTACGGAATCCGGTTCTGCGCTTTTATTGGTGACACGCCAGGTCGTGGTATAGGAAAAATACTCAATGTCAATGCGGTTCCGGTTGTCGCCGCCCTCGATGACCTTTTCATATCCGCTGGTCTGGAAGGTTTCATACATGAATTGGCGATAATACTCAATGGGAACCCAGATGGCGCCCATATTCACTTCGATGTCGGCAGGAGTCAGCGGCTCCGGCTGTACTTCTTCCAGGGCCTCTACATTCCGGGTAAAGAGTTCCGGTTCTTCCGCTGCCTTCTGACGTGCGTAAAGCAGCTTATCCCGCACATGACCACTGAGATATTCTTCTGCGAGTTCCCATCCCTCCAGCGGGTTGCCGTAGTATTTTTGGGGATTGAGATAGATGCGAGTATCCAGTTCACGCACCAATTCTTCCGGTTCTTTTCCCGTCAGGAAGGACATATAGGGCAGATCCACCCGCAGCTTGTGATTTAGGCAGATTTGAAGGGCGTCCTCGGCGGTGTCTGCATGATTGACCTGACGGAAAGGACGAATGGTGGCTTTGGTGAAGATCGCTGATTTATCCCAACCGGTCTTGTCTTTCCGCTCATCCTCGATAGAGCGCAGCAAGGGGAATTGGTCATCATCAGAAAAAGCGAGGATGTTTCCTTTGCTGTTGATGGCTCCATACTTTGCAACGAAGCGGTCATATACCTGATTGAGTGTGTCCTGTACTTTCTGGAGATCAACCGGGTCATACTCATGGGACTGGATGTTGATAACCTCCAGCAGCGCAGTACGGATTTCGCACAATCCCTTGATTCTTTCGGCCTTCATGCCGGTGTAAGGCTGCGGGATCAGCTTATCTTTTTCACAGAAGAAGATCTCGCCATTCCGCACAACATAGGTGAAGTTTTTGGTTCCGGCCGGAGCGTCCTCATACTCTGTATTGCTTTCTTCCGGTTCGTCTGCCTCAATTTCTTCATCCGGCTCTGCTGTGAAACGGGCGTACAGGGAGTCAACCGCTTGGGTAAGATGCTGGTTCAGGTCAAAATCTTCCGGGGCAACACAGGCCGTCCCATCTTCGTTGCCGTACATATTCCGGCTGCTCACCATCTCGCCCATGAGCATTTCGGGATTATCTTTGAAATAGCGGTTATAGGCGATCCATTTACTGCGGTCCAGGTCAGTTTCAATCCAGGACGGAAGATTCGCGCGATCAAGTTCTATGGGATGCGCTCTCTTTTTCAAGAAAACAACATCCGCTGTTACATCGGTTCCCGCCAAAGCCTTGAACGCTGTGTTGGGTAGGCGAATAGCACCGATGAACTCTGCCCGCCGCGCGATATATTCTCGAAGGCTCTCGTCCTTGCGATCCATAATTCCTTTGCTGGTGATAAAGGCAATGATGCCGCCCGGTTTTGCAAGGGCCAGGGACTTGATGAAGAAATAGTCATGGATGTACGGGTTCAGGTCATTGTAACGCCGGTCATAGATTTTCACGGAGTTGAACGGGATATTGCCCAGAATCACATCAAAGCTGTTGTCCTCAAATTTGGTGGCTTCATATCCCATGATGGAAATATCCGCATCAGGGTAGAGCTGCTTTGCGATTCTGCCGGTAATGGAATCCAACTCTACGCCAAACAACTTGCTCCCTTGAAATTGCTCCGGCAGCACAGAATAGAAGTTGCCGGTTCCCATACCGGGGTCCAGGATTTTTCTGTCGGGACCACCTTCAAAGCCAAACCGTTCCAGAGCGCGGTAAATGTGCCGGATCAGGTCAGGCTCGGTGTAGTAGGCTGTGATGGTGGAGTTCATGGCCGCCTTGTATTCCACATCAGTCAGCAGGGACTTCAACTCCTGATATTCGTTCTCCCAACCAGAGGACGTACTGGAGAAAGCGTTGGCAAGCCCACCCCAACCGACATAACGGGCAAGGATGATTTGTTCTTCTGGTGTCGCTGTCCGCTTTTCCAGCTCAATCTGCTTGAGCAGCTTGATCGCCATGACATTGTTTTTATATTTGGTCTTTGCCCCACTTGGATACAGGTCATAGTCCTCGGAAAAACGGAAGTTGTGTGCGGCGACCTGCGGCGCCGCAGGCGGCTCACGAAGGGGCGCCAGATCAGTGGGGGTGGCTTCATCCATAACTGCGGGCGCCTCTGCTGCTGTACCATCGCCCATTCGCACAAAGGCGCGAATGGAGCGCAGTTCTTCCAACTCTTTTTCCAGCCGGTATTGCGTGTCCTCCAGATCGTCCATGTCGGCAGCTTCTTGGGGGGAGAGGATAGCCCCACCGTCCAGGCGTCGTACATAAGCGTCAAATTCCCGCGTAATATCTTCAAGGTCATTTTGTACCCGGAGATAGTCGGGATTGGGCTGCTCATCCACCACAGCTTGGTACAGGGCCGAACCATCCTCGGTTAAATACCCCCATACAATTTCCTCATTGGGATATTGCCCTTGCAGATAGCGGAGCATCTGGGTTGCGATACCTTGACGGCGGTAGTCCTCCAGGACTTCAATCATGCCGATATGGGGCCGCCCCTCAAAAATACTGTACCGGATGGTTCCAACCGTCAGCTCACCTCGGACCGCCTGCATCAGCATATCAATCTGCCCATGATGGGCGTCCAGGGCTTCGTCCAAAATCTGCGTTTCCTCCGGCGAGGCTTCCGCAGTATTTTCTACCGGCTCCGGGGCTGCCATGCGGCGGGCGTAGGCGTTGATTACATCCAGGGAAATCCAATCAGGTTTTTCCGGCAGTTGGGCATACAGTTCCCGCATTTTCTCAATCTGTGCATCCACGCTGCCTGCCCACAAATGCTTTTCTGCCCGCTGTCCCGCCCCCAGAAAATACTCGCAGTCAGCACACAGACGGTCTAACAGACGGTATTGGTCACTGAAAGGCTGCACTTCATTCTGCTGCTCCGTCTGGCTGACAACAGGGGTTTCCAGATAGCGGCCTTCATCCACCAGGCGTTGCACGACACCGGCAGCCCGCGCCCAGGACAGTTTCGTTTCCTGTGTTTCGCCCTGCTTATCCTGCCATTCGATAGTGACACCTTCACTATTGAACATGGCGTATTTCACGCCCATTTCATCACCGGAGAACCCTTCATAGCCATATAGCTTTTTTAGGAAAGCAGTAAATTCCGATCCGGTGGGGTGGGTCTGGGCAAACTCGTAGATTTGTTCCTTTTTCCCTGCGGTAAGGGGACCTTTCTGCATGACACGCTCAACAAGCAGATCTTCCGTACTCTTTTCCAAGGACAGAAGGGAGAGCTGCTCCGGCTGTTCTTCTTCCACGACCGGAACAGTTTCGGCAGCCGGGCGCAAATCCACATCGACTTCTTCATCGTTGACCATCATAGAGGCCCGCACCGGCTCATAGCCTTGGCTGCGGATATTGTTCAGCCAGGTGGCAAAGAAACTGTTGAACCCGTTGATTGCTTTCTCGTATGCGGGGTCGTCGGGATCAGCCTCGTTATATACACCAATGCCGCTGTTCTCATAACTGAAAGCCCGAAGTGTCCCAGCCTCTTTGTCGATTTGGAAGTCCATATAAGGGTCATACATCCGGTCGCCGTTCTGCATATAGTAATGCTCCATGCAGTAATGGGAACCGTATTTATGGTGAATGACCAGAGGATAGTAGGCTTCTCCGGCCTCCAGCTGCAGATACTCATATTGACCGGACACAATCTCCGGGAACAACTCTTGAAAGCGGCGGAAATTCTTGTGCGCCGTCGTGTTTCCTTTGACGGGCGGCGGTGTAGGCTGCTCCGCTGTATCTGTGGGGAGAGCCGTTTCGGGGGCCTCCACAACAACAGGGGGATTTTCGTCAGGAACGGATGCAGGCTCGTCACCGGCTGCTGGTGTGTCGTTTTCCATTTGAACAATCGCCTGCGGCTTGACCGGTTCCACTACGGTTTCTCCGGCTTCATAGGCAACAGCATCCAGAACATAATCAAAATCCGCTTCTCCAATGGTCATTTGCCGGTGAGGACCGCCCATTTCATCAACTTCATCAGGGATGTTATAATCCCCGATGGGATCAGGCTGCTCCTCTACAACAGGATTGGGATAGTCGCCATCCTCGATCATGGCATCCAATAAAAACGCCAGCCCGTTCCAGGGAATGTAGGTATAGCCTTCATCAAAGAAAAATGAAATGCCATCTTCACCATGCAACCGGGTACGATAGAGAAGATCGCCCTGATATTCACGGTCGCCATAGGGCGTAAAGAGAGCCGCAATCTGCCGCCCTTTGTCTGACCAGTCAGGATTGAGCGGCGGTTCTGACAATACGCTGCGAACTGCGCTGTGCAGCTCTGGGGGGTATAGATTGGTGCTGGTCAGGATGTACTCATAATTGCGCCGGACTTCTGCATCGGTAAAATGGCGTGTCGGTTGTTCCGCAGGAACAGAAAAAGAGCCGTCCTTTTCAGACGGCTCTCCCACAGGTGCGGCGCTCGGTGCCACTTCTGTATTTGGCTGTTCCTCGGTCAGCGGGGAATCAGGACTAAGCTCTGGAGTACGGTTTCCTCCGCCATCAGTTTCAGACTGTTCAGGTGTCGCGTCCGCTCCATGATGTCCTCGGTCTGCGGAAGCGGCTCCTGCTGGAGCATTTGCTGCGTCAGGGCTTCGATCTTCTCGGTCGCCTCGTTCTGCACCCGGTGCATGATCTCCATCAGACTGCCATCCATTTTCAAAGTCGTAAATCGCTCCGGGTGATTCTCTCTGAGGTATTCCAGGGCCATCCGGCCGTACCTGCCCAGAGGTTGATCTGCTTCGCTGCTGTTGGAGATTTGCAGATCGGGAAGCATCATCCCGTCCTGCTCCCTGTATTTCAGATTGATATTCGGTTTGCTCATGTTGTGCCATCCTTTCACGATTGATAATCTTGATGTTCCGTTCTACTTCTAACAGGATACCTTTGGAAAGGGCGGTTACTGCCGTACCCAGATGTGCAACCAGCGGGAGTGTATTAAAATGGCTGACCGTCGCCATACCGTCACTCAACTGGATTTCTTCATCCGGCAGGTGACACTTTTTGCCGATGAAATAAGAAATGCTGTCGGTCAGAAGCTGGATGTATTGGGCTTCAAAACCACCGGCCGGGATCTCGGTGAACAAATGGCCTTTGGTTTCCTGCTTGAGTTCCTGCAAAAAGTGGTTGTAATTGTCTGCGACAGATTCGCTGGCCAGCGCATACAGTGCTTGGGAAAAGCCCTGCTTGGGGAAACCGTGTGCATATGACAGGCGCTCGGTCAGGGCCTCTTTCATTTCATCGGAAAGCTGCCAGTCCGTAGGATGAATCTCTTTGCCAGTAGTCTGGCTTACATCAAAGAGATAGTCAAGGGTGAGTTTGGCATTCCGATAGACACAAACAGCAACGCCCTTTGCACGGGGAATCAAATTTCTGCCTATGGCTGCCCATTGCTTTCGTGTCGCCAGAATCGAAACATCCTCGTCCTGTGCGTACACAAGAAGTATGTTGTCAAAACTGTGCTTATGGAACTGCGATGCAAATGCCAGATAATCCCGCCAGTTGTGTTCATTTCGGACAATATAGGGAGCCATGACTTCATATATCGTCCGCAGGCGTTCATCATTTCTCAACGGTATCTGACCTCCTTCCTGTGTTGGTGATTATGGCCGGTTATCCGGCCTCTTGCTCGGACTCCTGTCCTTTCTGAGCAAAGTAGAGGGCAAGTGCCTCGTCCACAATGCTGTCGAACTCTTTCTGGCTGATGCTGGCGGTAAAGTATTTCTTGTAAATCGCCGGTTTGACCTTGAACGCCGTAGCCGTGGATTTTTTGGGTTTCCGGTTAAACTCGCCGGACAAAATCTGTTCGGTACGCTCCGGGGTCAGCTTTCCGGTATATTCCCGCAGCAGGACAACCTTTCCCTCATTGACCTTGTACTCGCTTCCCGAAAGCACATCGTCAACCATCTGCTGTTCCTGTTCGGTCAGATAAGAGAGCTGCACAGCTACCACAATCGGGAACTCGGCGTCATCAATTCGCCTTTTCAGCGGAGTAATCAACTCATTGATGCGGAGATAGTTCGCAACGGCGCGGCCTTTCAGGTCATATTCTGCGCCTACAACATCACGGCTTTTCGACTTGTGGCACTCAATGCCACAAGTCCCGGTTTCCCTGATTTCATCAGGGTTTTCAAGCCGTTTCAACTCCTCGACAATATCGTTCCGGCGCCCCTGACAGATCATCTTGGAATAGCGCAGAGCCAGCACCGCCGCTTTTTCAGAGGGCAGCATTTCGGAGAAGGAGCGTTGCAGGACATTGGTTTCGATCACATAAATCCAGGCATCTTCATCGGAAAGATTTTCCTTGACGATACAGGGAAGTTCACGGTTTGCAATAGCTGCGGCGTTCTGCCGGTTATGACCGGCCAGCATTTCATACTCAAAGCCATCTTCATCCCGTTCGATTTTGCGGATGATGACGGGATTCAGGACCCCATGTTCCGCAATGCTTTCTACCAGATCATTGAGCCGGTCGCCCTCATACAGCCGGAACGGGTGGCCTCGGAAAGCACGAATGGCCTGCGGGGGAAGGGTGATGATGGTGTTCTTGGTCGGCAAGGATACGGAAGGGGTGGGTTCAATAGGTCTTTCTTCTGCGGCATCCAAGCCCAGAAGATCGTCAATGGACTTGATGCGCGGATTGATTTTAGGCATTTGCCAGCACCTCCTTTGCAAGTTCCAGATAGGCAAGAGAGGCGGGGTTTGCCTGCTCCAGTTCCATGACGCTCATTCCGTAGCTGTTTGCGTCCCCCACCTTGACCGTGTAGGGAATCTGACAGTTGAAGATGGGGAGCGATTGGAATGCCTTTGTGACCTGACCGTATGTACGGCGATACAGGTTCGTCCGCTTGTTGCATTTGGTGAACAGGATACCGCCGATCTCAATGCTGGGATTTAATTTCCGCTTGATTTTCTTGATGGTGTCCACCAACGCCTGCAAACCGGTCAGAGCGAACAGTTCCGGGTCAATCGGGATGATTACCTCGTCGGCAGCCGTTAAAGCGTTGATGGTCAACGAGCCGAGAGAGGGGTTGGTGTCCACGATAATGTAATCGTAGGACAGCCGCAGAGGGTTCAGCAGAGCAGCCAGGTAGTCATTGCTGTCCGGCGTCATCAGCAGATTTGCCTCCGCAACGGTGAGAGAGCGGCTGGAAGGGATCAAGTCCACAGAGCCGATTTTCTGGATGAACTCGTTGGTATCCGGCAGAGATTCGTCGAGAAGCAGATTGGTGATGAGAGTCCCGGTATTACAGGGCGTCTGGGTCGGCAGGACACCGAAACTGGTGGTGAGGTTATACTGGGGGTCAAAGTCAACTACCAAGACCTTTTTGCCCATCTCGGCCAGCGCATAGGACAGATTTCGGACCGTGCTGGTCTTGGCTACTCCACCTTTCTGGTTGGCTACAACAATTATTTTCCCTCTTTCCATGATAGAAAACCTCCTATATTTTCGTGGAATTTTTGTGATTTCAAGCGTTTGTTCAAATATGCGTCACTGGCCATAAAGTCGATCAGATTGACCTTCGGGATGATAAATGCCGGACCATGTGAAAGAGCTTTCAGCTTTTTCGTTCTGATCCATTTTGCGACCGTAGATGCCGTGGCGCCTGTTAATTCCGCGGCCTCTCTCGTGGAAACTATGTCGGGAATGTCCCGGAAACTCTCTATGTAGTATTTTCGCAGTTCCTCCGTTGTCACAGATTCGGGAAGCAGGGGCTTGACTGCGTATGTCCCGCTATATGAGCCGGGGGGAAGTTTGTATTTCTCGGGGTGGATTTCCCTGCGCTCAAGGTAGCGAACAATGTCTTTCATCTTAATGGTGTAATTCCGGGTCTTTTTCCCACTCTGTACGCAGGGAACCAGACCGGATTGCAGCAGATAACGAGCTGTGCGTTTGCTGATATGACAGATAATGCGGAATTGCTCTTTTTGGACTGTTTCTGGGTACTGATTCAGCAAATAGCGATACTTGGATACCTGTGCCACATCACTCGCCTCCTTTTTCCTGCCACAGACGCTCAAATGTATCCATCAATTCCTTTTGGAGAGGGGTCTTTCGGCGGATACGGCGGTAATATGGGCTTATCAGAAAGTCCAGCATAAAATCCTTTGGGACGGTATACTGCTTTCCAGGCTGGAAAGCCTTCAGAATCCCTGTGCTGATCCACCGCACGATTGCCGAGGACGAAAAGCCTGTAATCTGCTGAATATCCTTTACGGAAAGCAGGTCTGAGTAGGGAGATAGATGTTTGTCATAGAATGTTCTCATAGCACAGATATAGGGACTGTCTGCTTCCTGTCTGCACTCACGCCGATAGAGATAGGCAAGAATGTCCGTCAGCTTGATTTTGTGGCTACGGATCAGGTGGTTTTGCTCAATGGTGTAGGGAATCTCACCTTGTTGCTCCAAATTGTAGGCGGTCTTGGGACAGATGCGGCAGATCTCGCATAGTTCCCGTTGGGTTACATAGGCGGGATACTTTGCGGCGATGTCGGGGTAATACTTGGTCAAATCCATGTGCAGCACTCACTTTCTTGTTCATCTGTCATTGGTAGGTGAGGTACTTCACTGGTGCGTCGTATAATGTTGACTTTTGAAATGAGTTCAAATAAAATTAGGATGACAAACCAAATTGAGATTTGCGTTTTCGTAAAAAGGGATGGGTGTTAAACTCCTCGATCTGGCGTGCAGTTCTATCCTTGTTCTATCCTCCGGTCATAATTCGGGGCAAAAACGGGAAGAACTCGGAAAACCCGGTGGGTTCAAATAAAAGCGAAAAACGGAAGCCAAAATCCGCAGTATACCGCAGCTTTTGGGCTTCCGTTGTGTACTTCCATCTTCGCTTAATTTCCACCAAAAGTCATAAGCGGGAAATGACTCGAAATCAGTTTGCGAGCAATCGCACATGGGTTCGAATCCCATCCTCTCCGCCAAAAAACCCAGTCATATCAAGGCTTTTGCCCATATGACTGGGCTTTTCTTTTCTCTCAAGGTCACATCAGCGTACATGATTTTCGGCAAGAGCTCAGGTGTGCCAGCCGGTCTGCTCCAGCAGCCTCTCCAGCTCCTCCTGCCGGCAATCGTCCGCAATGTACCGCTGCTTCTTGGGGCGCTCCACCTTGTCGGCGGGGCGAAGGGAAGCAGATCCATTTTGACGGCGTATTTCAGTGCCTTGTGGATTATTTTTTCTCTCGCCATCCTAATTTGGGCAAATTAGGGTTAACAAAAGGGCGGATCTATGCTATACACGAATGAGACGAAGGCGGCCGCTGGCGGCCGCCGTTTCAGCGACTCCATTACCGCATCGGTAATTCAGCTGCGCAGCAGGTGCGTACATGGCTCGACGAAACAGCGGAAAGCATGAAAGCGGCGGAACGCCGCGACACTGAATTCAGGAAGGAGGAATAGTGTGAAACAACAGATACACAAACGGCTGACGGCGTGGCTGATGGCATTGGTCATGGTGACGACCATGCTGCCCACCATGGCACTGGCCACGGCGGAGGGCGGCAGCACCAACCCGCCCACTCCGGCGGTGACGGAAACACCGGAAGCGTCGGAGGACGATGGAAACACGGAGAGCGTCTACAACAATGAGGAGGACTCCCAGCCTCAAAGCCTGATGCGAGCGCCGATGCTGACAGCGGAGGCCGATGACAAGCGGGCTTATTATCAGATCATCATGAAGGACGGCACGGCCATCAAGCTGTACCCCGGGGTGACGGGCGGCCACTGCATCCGCACCAACAGCAGCACCGAGGCCGAGCCGGGCGGCGAGACCCCCGACAACTATGTGGTGAAGCTGGGGAGCTTTTATCAAACCTCCGGGTTATACGACTGGGAGCTCTATCTGAAGGATTTTGACGGCCAGTCCATCACCTACTGCGACGGAGAAGAGGGGGAGCCCTTTCATCGAGACGGGATGAAGATCGAGGTGGAGGGAGATAACACCCTGACTGCCGGAGCGGAATCCCTGAGAAACGGCGTTTATACCGCCATTGGACGGACGATCGTAAACAACCAACAGGATATTTCCTTCCGGCTGTCCAATAAATACAACATCTACGGCGGCTCTCCCGCGCGCGGGAGCCTGACCATCAAATCGGATTGCAGCGTACCCGGCATGAGCAGAGCCTGCGGCATCGCCTGCAAGGATCTGGAAATAGCAGGCTCCTATGAACCGGTCGCCAGCATGACGCTGACCGTCAATATGTCGGGCAACTCCAAGGGTACCGACAGGGCGATCTCTGTGACCAACCGGTTTATGATAACGGCCCACGCCAGCATGTATTTGAATGTGCAGGGCCTGAATGCGGTGTATAACGAGAGCAAATATCTCGTCAACGGCACACACACCAAGCCTTCCGATTCGGACAAAAATGTCTTCTTCCTCATCGACACCCACGGTACGGTGATCGTGAATCTGGACACCATGGGTCTTGATGGGAATATCACTGCCTTCTACAACTACTATTATCAGGACCAAAACTATGCGAGCCATAACCACGGCTTAAGCGAGCTGCGTAAGGTGGGCGAGATGAGGGTCACTGTCAGGAATCTTCATCCGGATAAGCTCGCAACTGCCAGAGCAAATCCCATCAGCATCGGGTGGGCAGGAGCCAAGCCCGGCTGGAAGACAGAGGATGGTAAGGGACTCCTACTGGATGAGTTACAGGCGGACGGCACCTGTATCTTTGAGTATGCGCCTGGTGTTACACCGTCACAGATCGGCAAGGTGATCCTCTACGACGGCGAGACCGGAGGCAATACCGGATACATCCGCTACCGCGCGCGGGCATATAAGGAATATCCGCCGACCAGCGGTGCAACGATCAACGCGCCGGTCACCGCGCCTAAGGTGGGGAATGACATCCCCTTCAAGCGCTGGACCACCGTGGACGGCGCGCCCCTTACCTTCCTGTCGGAGGACGGCGCGACCAGCAACCCTGCCATTTTGCAGCTGCAGCCCCAATCCACCACCAAGCTGTTGGCAATGTACGATCCCTTCACCTCTCAGCCGAGGTGGGAGCCGGTATTCAACAAAGAGAAAAACCGCAACGACGGCAGGATCAGATGGGTCACGGGCTATGGCCTGGAACCGACTGATAGCTGGCTGGTCCCGGAGGATTACTCCCTGAAGGACGATCTCAACCCGATACCTGTGACAGACAAAAGAGGCGCCATTGTGATGGATGTGAAGTCCGGCGAGACCCTCTTCAGCAACGATCTCGACTTCCGATACTCAGTACCGGCGGGACGCTACCGCATTGCCCTGCGGGATAGCGACAGCAGATGGTATTACAGCGATCCCTTCACCATCCACTATCCGCTGGCCCAGCCGCAGTTCACGCCGGAGGGCGGCTTTGTGGACAGCGACACCCAGACCGTGGCGATCACCGCGGTGGAGGGCGCGGAAATTTGGTATGCGGTGTATGACGATACGACCCAGACAAGTCCGGCCTTCCAACGGTACACCGAGCCGCTGACCATACCGGTCACCACGAGGCAGGGAACGGTGGTGGTGGAGGCCTACGCCTCAAAGGACGGGGAGAGCAGCAAGAGGGTGCAGGCGAAATTCTCTGCCAAGCCCGCCGTGCCGGTGGTGAAGCTGCCCGACGGCACAACGGCGAAGAGCGGCGATACCTACACCTACTACGATGCGGCGGACATCTCTGCCGTTGCGCCCGATGGCGTGGAGATCCGGTACAGCGCAAACGCTCCCTTTGACGGAGCGCTGGGAAGGAAGCTGGGTAAGGGCGAAACCTTCACCGTTTCCAATGGAGACGGCCATGTCCAAATAACCTATCTCCGCGCCCGAAAGACCCTCCAGTCGGGGGATCAGACCTACACGGCGTGGAGCGATCTGTTCAGGCTCAATATGGTGCGGGTAGCGTATCTGCCCGACCCCATTGTGAAGGTGGGCGGCAAAGTCATGGACGAGGGCAGCACCTATATGGTGAACGGCTCGGCTGAGGTGACGCTGACCAGACCCGAATATTGCCCGGTGGACGCCAAGCTCGTCTATACGAAGGATTCCGCCATCCCGTCCTACTGCGTCGAGTACACCAAGCCCATCACCATCTCCAATCAGGCGACCAAGCTGGACGTGTATATGCGGGCGTGGAACAGCGAGACAAACAAATATGACGCTTCGCCCGGCGGCATATATCATTTCACGATCAAGCCGGGTACTACCGCGTGGAAACTTTTCCTGACCGACGCTACGGCCTATGACAGCAGCGGAAATGTGATTGAGCGCGCCGTCAGCGGCACGGTGGTAACGGTCAGGGCGAACCCGTACTCCGGAAGCGGGTATGGCGTCTTCCGCTCCTGGGGAAGCGGCGGGACCCAGTATCTGGAAAACGAGAAGGTCGATATATATCAGCCCGAGGTCACCTTCGTCATGCCGGACAACAATGTGATTCTGAAAGCGCTATACTCGACAAATCGCGCCGAGGTGCAGGAAGCCATGAAGAAAACCCGGCTGATCGTGGACATGGGCGGCGCCACCAATGTGGGCGAAAGCATCTACCTCGCCGTCCCCCAATACCGCGGCATCAGTTACAGCTGGTGGGAGGGGGATAAGATCGGCACGGAGGCGCAGAAGCTGCCCCCCTATGCGAGCTTCGACCCGAGCAAGACCTACACCGTCAAGGTGACCCTCACCGCGAATGACGGCTTGAGCTTTCCGACCACCCCGGAGGTGACAGCGGCAAAGTGGCTCTCGCCGAACCGGGAATTTGCCATCACGCGGGATAAGCTCACAATGGACGCGGAGAAAAAGACCATCACCTTTGAGCTGCACCTCTTCAAACAGCTGGCGCTGACCTTGCCCACCCTGCATCCCGGCGACAAGATTCCCGCCACCAGCGAAGTTGGCGGCGTACCCTGCGGTATGCATGTGAGAGGCATATCGTGGAGGGAGCCCAAGCCGTCCGGATATGCCGGCGCCGCTGGAACGGAGTACACCATTCTCGAGCTGGCGCTGAAAACGGACGGGGACTGTCTGCCGATGATTCCCACTGTCACCGATACGACCGCCGACCCTGTCTCCTGCACGGTCAACGGCAAGCCCTATACCTGCACCATCATCGCGGATAGGGGTCTGGTCTGCATCAAGGATGTCAAGGTGCCGGTGGTGCCGGAGGGCGTGAGCGTCAGCGGGACGGTGAAGAGCTACAACCCGGGCAACGCCGTTACCATTCAGCTGATGCAGGGCGGTGCGGAGAAGTACAGCACCACCATCGCCGCGACCAACGGCAGCGGGCAGAAGGAGCAGAGCTTCACCTTTGCATCTGTGGCGGCAGGAAAATATGACCTCGTGGTTGTCAAGCCCGGCCACCTGAGCTACACAGTGACAGGCGTTGTGGTGGGTGATGCTGCCATCGACCTGGCGACCGACACCAACGCGGCAATCAGCGCCATCGCGCTGCTGTGCGGGGACATTGATGGCGACGGCTGGATCGACTTCTCGGATTATCAGGAGCTGCTGAAGTCTACGAACTACGGAAAGCAGACCAGCGCAGTAGGCGTCAACAAAATAGCGGATCTGGACGGGGATACTTGGATTGACTTCTCTGATTACCAAATCCTGCTCAGTAGTCAGCACTACGGCAAGTCCGCCGTTTCGGTGAGCTTTGACGGATAGTGCCCAAAGCATCAAATAAGTTTTCGGAAAGGAGGATACTGACCGTGAAACAACCGCCCCACAAGTGTTTGGCGGCGTGGCTCCTGGCGCTCGTCATGGCGCTGACCCTGTTGCCTGTCGGGATCCTCACTCTGGAGGAAGCGGATGACGTAGCCCCGGCAGAGGCGCGTGAGCTGAGTTTGCCGGATGAGAAAATGCCAAGCATTTCCGTGGAGTTTATCGAGACTTCGACCATCGGTGTGGGCGGCCAAAGCGACGCAGAGCTGCTTGAGGGTTAAGGCCGCTGTGCTGGCGTTCCAGAAGGCCAACGGTCTGGGTGCGGACGGCATCGCCGGCCCCCTGACGTGGGCAAAGCTGGGCTAACGACACGGACGGGCGTGCTATCCGTATAAAACCATACCGCACGAGAGGGACGGAGCTTCCGTCCCCCTCTCTTTCAGCGGGAAGCGGCG
>ERZ1106939.1729-NODE-1729-length-15531-cov-15.705609_pt1 | contig 15531 bp, 10 predicted proteins | sample MGYA00403669_ERZ1106939 | MGnify/ENA primary metagenome ERZ1106939 (study PRJEB35170, sample SAMEA104062447) | human gut metagenome | biome: human gut; feature: human-associated habitat; material: faeces | place: Denmark | collected 2012-09-28 ...
TGTTTCGCTTAAAATTTTCTTGCATCACCTACTTGACTTCATACCATTGGACTTTATCGCAAAACAAAATGGTGCTATAGAAAGTATAGCACCATTTTGTTTTCGGTTCAATCCTTTTTTGCGAAGCGAGTCGTTCAGATCCTGCCAAGCTCGTGCAGCAGCTTCTCCGGCGTCATCGGCCAGGAGCGCATCCACACACCGCAGGCGTCGTGAATGGCGATGCCGATGGCGGGCGCCGCGCCGTTGCAGGCGATCTCGGAGATGGACTTCGCGCCGAAGGGACCGAAGTCATCGTTGACGTCGATCAGCACGGACTTGAAATCCTCGGGCGCTTCGCCGATCATCGGCGCGCCGTAATCCGTCAGATTCGCGTTGATGCACTTGCCGTTCTCATCCAGCTTCATATCCTCATAGAGGGTGTGGCCGATGGACTTCATCGCGGCGCCGTACATCTGGCACAGCGCGATCTCGGGATTGATGGGCGTGCCCGCGTCCTGCAGGGCGTAGAACTTCTGCACCTTGATCTCGCCGGTTCTGACGTTGACCGCCACCTGCGCGAAGTGCGCGCCGTAGGGCACGGAGGATGCGGTGGTGACGTAGCTGCCGTGCGCGACCATCTGGCCGCGGCCGTCGCCCGCGATCGCCGCGTGGGACAGCTCGCCGTAGGTGAGCGCCTTGCCGCTCGTCTTGGAATAGACCTCGCCGGGTGCGCGAACGTCCAGATTCTCGACCTTTTCGTTCATCTGCAAAGCGGCCTCCGCCAAAATCTTCTCCTTGAGCTTTTTCGCCGCCAGCAGTGAAGCGTTGCCGCTGAAGAACGTGCCGGAGGAGGCGTAAGCGCCGGTATCGAACACGCAGGAGTCGGTATCTCCGGACACGACCGTGATCTTCTCCATCGGGAGCTTGAGGACTTCCTTCACCGCCTTGGCGGAGATGGTGTCAAGTCCCGTGCCAAGGTCCGCGCCGCCGCTGTTGAGAATGACTGTACCGTCCGTCTCCAGCTTGGCGATGGCCTCGGCATGGTCCAAGCCGGGCAGACCGCTGCCCTGCATGATCATGGCAAAGCCCTTGCCGATCTTCCAGTCGGGATCGTCGGAGACTTCCTTTTTGCCCCACTCGATCATGTCGCAGCCCTTGGCAATGGCCTCGTCCAGACCGCAGGAGCCGACGGGGACGACGTTGCCCTCGCGGCCCTCGCCGAGACCCTTGAGGATCTCAAGCATATAGCCCTCGCTGACGTGGTTCTTTTCCACCATCGTGCGGTAGTCCACGCCCAGCTTGTCCGCCAGCTCCGCCATCGCCATCATGATGCCATAGGTGCCCTTCGGCGTACCGTAGCCCTGATACGCGCCTGCGGGCGGCGTGTTGGTGTAAAAGACCTTCAGATCATACGCCATGTTGTCCACGGCGAAGAGCGGCAGCGTCTTGGAGCAGCTGTTCATCGGAACGGTCAGGCAGTGGTTGCCGAACGGGCCGGTGTTGGCGCAGACCTCCATAAAGAGCGCGGTGATCGTGCCGTCCTTCTTGCCGCCCATCTTCACCTTCACGCGCATGGGGTGACGGGTGGAGTTGGCGTAGAACTCCTCGGCGCGGGTGTTGCGGTAGTAGACGGGCTTGCCGGTGACCCACGCAGCGTAGCCGGTCAGATCCTCCACCAGAATGTCCTGCTTGCTGCCGTAGCCGCCGCCGACGCGCTCCTTGATGACGTGGATCTTATTTTCGGGAATGCCGCACACCCAGCTGACGATGCGGCGCACATGGTACGGCACCTGCGTGGCGCAGTTGAGCACCAGACGCCCGCCCTCGATATGCGCGTAGCAGACGTGCGGCTCGAGCGGCGTGTGCTGGATCTGGCTGGTCTGGTAGGTGCGCTCCACAATGGCGTCCGCCTCGGCGAAGCCCTTTTCCATATCGCCGATGCCGCCCTTGTTGGAGGCGGCGATGTTCTTATGGATGTCCGCGCCCAGCGGGAACTGGTAGACGACCTTGCCCTCGCGCTCGTCACCCGCGAGCTTATTGTACTCCGCGAGGTCCGCGGGCGCGCCCGCGTTGTAGACGACCTCGCCGTTGTGGACGAGCGGCGCGCCCTCCGCCATGGCCTCCTCGACCGTGTAGACCGCGCCCTGCGGCTCATACTCGACCTTGATAAGCGCGGCGGCCTGATCGGCGATCTCCGGCGTGCGGGCGATGATGCCCGCGACGCGGTCGCCGACGTGGCGGACCTTCCTGTTGAAGAGCCGGCGGTCGTGCGGGGACGGCTCGGGATTGCCCTGACCGGCCTGCATATAGTGCGTCTCCGGCGTATTGTACGCGGTAAGGATGGCGGCGACGCCGGGCAGCTTTTCCGCCTCGCTCGTGTCGATGGACTTGATGTAGGCGCTGGCAAAGGGGCTGCGGAGGACGTGCAGGCACCAGGCGTTCTCGGGCACCTTGTCCTCCACGAACACCGGCTCGCCGGAGACCAGCGCCGCGCCGTCGATCTTGCCGCAGGGCTTACCGACGACCTCGAGGCTGGGGCGGAAGGACGGCGCGATCTCGCTGCGGAATTCGCCGAAGTCGCGCAGCTCGGTCGCGAGCTTCACGGCGAGATAATAATGCTCATAGCCCGCGTCGCGGATGAAGATGCTCGTCAGCACATCCTTGATCTCTTCGCGGGTGGGGTTCGGCTTCTGTTCCAGCAGCCAAGTCAAAATGAGCGCGGCGGCGGGCGCGTTGTACGCGCTCTGCACGATACCCGCGGCGACCATGGCCTTTTGCACATAATTCAGCTCGCGCCCGTTCAGCAAGCCCTCGGCGGTGCGGATCTCCGCGCCCTCAGCCTGATAGAACAGGACGAAGTTCGCATACTTGAGCTTGCCGTTGAAGACGATGGTATCGCTGCCGGCGAAGCCCTCGGCGTCGTCGCTGTCGCGGACGCTGCGGTAACCGGCACGGTACAAAACATCACGCAGTCTTGCGGTGGGTTCGGCGCGGAGGGTCACCTCTTCGCCGTTGATCTTGCATTTCAGTTCCATCGCCCTTACCTCCCGAGTGTGAAAACAATGCCCGCCAGATACTTCTTATAGGCGGCGCTGCCGGTCAGGTCGTCGACATAGGTGACCTGCTCGGCAATGTCCGGCGTCGTGCCGTAGACAAGGCCGCTGCCCTGCACGCTCAGCGCGTAGATGCCGCCGCTCTCGGCGGCGATGAGCGTCGCGTGGCTCGACGAGGTGTTGCCGAAGCGCTTGACGGAGCCGGTACGGTCTTTATCGACCACGACATACTCGATCAGACGCTTGCAGTCGCTTTGCAGGTATTCGCCGACGGGCTTGTCCTGCTCGCCGTGCGGCGTGATGGATTTGAGCGTTGCGTCCGCCACGGTCAGCGCGGCGGCAAGATAGCTGTCGGAGCGGCGCAGACCGAGGTTGCCGCCGACCGTCGCACTGTTTCGCTTGGCAAAGGAGGCGCAGAAGCCGGCGGCCTCCCTAATAAATGCCGGGACAAGCTCGCTCTCGATCACGTCCTGCAGGGTGCAGAGCGCACCAATATAGACCTTGCCGTCCTTCTCGGTGATGGTGTTGAAGTCGAAGCCGGTGATGTCGATGAGGTCCTTGCCCTCGGCGGCGCCGCCGAGGCGGAGGTCATCGGTGCCGCCGGCAAGATAGACCGCCGTGTCGGCGTGCTCCTTGCGGAGGTTCACGGCCTCCTGCGGGGTCCGGGGATGGTAGATCATGGCATTGCCTCCCTTTTATTCCTGAATATCCACGCGGCCGGGTGCATGGCCGGCTTCGAGCGCGTCGATGAAGAACGCGAGCATTCTGCGCGTGGTGTTTCTGCGGTATTCGGGCATGGCGTGCGGGCTGATGACCGTATTCCATGCGTCAAGGAATTCTTCCTTACAGGTGTGAAGCTCGCTGACCTTTTTCCCGATCAGCAGCTCCTCCGCCTTGCGGGAGCGGGCGATCTTGGGGCCCGCCGCGCCGGAGGATGCGCGGAAGTCGACCACCACGCCGTCGCGGACGGTGGCGGCGGCGGAAAGCGTCAGCTTGGAGATGGCGTTCGCGCGGCGCATACCGATCTTGCGGAAGAAAATGTGGGTGAAGTCCTGCTTGGGGATGATGACCTTCGTGATGATCTCGTCCTCGCGCAGCGCGGTCTTTTTGGTGGCAATGATGTAGTCGTCCACGAGCATACGGCGCTCGCCGTCCACGCTCGTGAGCACCACCTCCGCGTCCATCAGAATAAGCGGCTGGGGCATATCGCCCTTGGGGGACGCGTTGCCGATGTTGCCGCCGATGGTCGCGCTGTTGCGCAGGGCGATCGCGCCCATGCGGGACGCGGCATCCTTCAAAAGCTCGGGCGCGATGGGCGAGCGGGCGATCTCCGCCGAGGTCGTGCAGGCGCCGATCTCCACGCTGCCGTCCGGCAGCGCGCGGATGCCCTTGAGCTCCTTGAGGTTGGTGATGATGAGAACGTCGCCCTTGAACGCGGGCGTCACGCCCGCGCCCATGCTGTTCGCGACCATCAGGTCGGAGCCGCCGGCGAGGATGGTCGCGCCGGTTTCCTTGCGGATACGCAGCGCCTCCTCAAGCGTTTCGGGAATGAAGCACTTTACCTGTTCCATAAGGCCGCTCCTTTCTTCGCCGCGAGTCGGATGCACTCGACGATCAGGTCATAGCCGGTGCAGCGGCAGATGTTGCCGCTGATGCCGACGCGGATCTCCTCCTCGGTGGGATCGGGATTCCTGCTCAGCAGCACATAGGTCGCCATGACCATGCCGGGGATGCAGAAGCCGCACTGCACCGCGCCGCCCTCGGCGTAGGCGTCGATGATGCATTTGCCCTTTTCCGTGTCGCGGATGCCCTCGATGGTCGTCAGCTCGCAGCCGTTGACCGTGCCGACGGGGATGATGCAGCTCGTGACCAGCTCGCCGTTTTTGATGATGGAGCAGGCTCCGCACTCGCCCTCGCCGCAGCCTTCCTTGCTGCCGGTGAGGCCGTAGTCCTCACGCAGCACGTCGAGCAGTCTTCTCAGCGGGTCGCCCTGGTAGAGCTTCTGCTCGCCGTTCAATGTAAAACGAATCTCAGTGTACATGTTTCATAGCCTCCTCAATCACTTCCGGCGGGATGGGAATGGATGTAAAGCGCGTGTTGAGCGCGCGCTCGACCGCGTCCACATAGGCCGCGGAAGCGCCGTTGAACACCAGCTCGCCCATGCCCTTGGCGCCGTAGGGACCCCAGGGATAGGGATTTTCCTGAATGTGGTAGAACTGCTTCGGGAAATCCATCGAGGTGGGGATCACATAGTCGGACATACTCTTCTGCTTGAAGCGGCCGCCCTTGACCTCCAGCTTTTCCATCGAGCCGTAGCCGAGGGACTGGAGGATGCCGCCGTTGATCTGACCGTGGACGATCAGCTCGTCGATGGCCTTGCCGATCTCGTGAGAGGACCAGACGCCAAGCGTCTTGACCTCGTTCGTCAGCTTGTCCACCTCGACCTCAACGCAGGCAACGCCCCAGCCGTAGCCAAGGTAGGCGTCGCCGCGGAAAGTCGCCTGATCCCACGGGTAGCCGTCGGGATGCTCGTACTCGACCTCGGTGGTGAAGTCGCCCTCGCTCCAGCGTTCCTTCATCTCCTGCGCGGCGCGCTCGACAAGGCGGCCGACGACCATGGTGGAGCGGGAGGCTGCGGTCGGGCCGGAGTCCACGACCTTGGAGGTGTCGGGATCGAGATACTCGATCTGATCGATGCTCACGCCGAGCGTGGCAGCGCAGATCTTGCGCAGGCTCGTTTTGAAGCCCTGCCCCATTTCGGTGGAGCCGACCTGAATGCTCACGCGGTCGCCGGTCTTGACCAGCCGCGCGTGCGCCTTGATGATGGCCTGCTCGCCGTTGCCGGTGAACGCGCCGCCGTGGTTATAGAGCGCGATGCCGATGCCCCTGCCGCAGCCGGGCTTGTATTCCTTGGCCTTGCGCCAGTAATCGGACTCGCGGGTGATGACGTCCAGCATCTCGGGGAGCTTGACCTCCTCGATGATGTGACCGTTGGTCGTGGTCTCGTCGCCCTTCTTGGCGAGGTACTGCATCTTGAACGCCAGCGGGTCCACGCCGAGGTGGTGCGCCAGATGGTCCAGATGCGTCTCGATGGCAAAGAGCGTCTGCGGCGCGCCGAAGCCGCGGAACGCGCAGGACGGGAACATATTCGTGCCGATGCCCTCGCCCTTGAGATAGGTATTGTCGAAGGTGTAGACGCCGTTGCCGTGGAACACGCCGCGCTGGAGCACGACGTAGGACGAGGAAAGGTACGCGCCGCAGTTATAGTAGATGTGACCGTACACACCGGTGATTTTTCCGTCCTTCACCGCGGTCTTGTAGATGCACTTGGACGGATGGCGCTTGACGGAGAACTGCGTGTCCTCCTCGCGGTCAAAGACCATCTTGATGGGCTTGCGGATCTTGTTCTCCGCCACCAGCAGAGCGCCGCAGAGCACGTCGGGGAAATGCTCCTTGCCGCCGAACGCGCCGCCGGTCGTGCACTGGCGGACGATGATATCGTCATAGGGAATGTCCAGCAGTCCCGCGATGGACTTGCGGATGTAGAACGGGCACTGGGCGGAGGCATAGAAGACGAACTTGCCGTCCTCCATGTCCGCGATGGCGCTGTTGGTCTCCAGATGGACGTGCTCCTGATAGGGCGTTTCGATGGTCTCCTCAAAGACCTCGTCCGCCTCGGCGAACACCTCGTCCATCGGCCGGCCCTTCTCGCAGAACAGCTCGCACATGACGTTGCTGTTCTTCTCCGGGAACATGGGGCCGCCGACGCAGTGGATACCGTCGTCAATGGTGACGGCGGGCGTCTGCTCCTCGTAGTCGATTTTGATCTGCGCCTTGATCCGCTTGAGAACGCTGCGGTCGGGGCCGACCACCAGGCCGATCGTCTCGCCGACGTAGAGGACATAGTCCTCGGCGAAGCAGCGCCAGTCCTTGGCAATCATCCACAGCTCGTTCTTGCCCTGCGCGGGAATATCCTTCGCGGAGATGAAATAGTACCCCTCCGGCAGCTCCGGCACATGAATGGCCTTGATCCTTCCGCGGGCGATGGTGGAGCGCACCATGTAGGCGTACTGCATATTGGGCAGCGTCATATCGCAGACGTAGACCGCCTCGCCCCTCGCCTTCTGCACCGCGTCCACACGGACGATGCGATCACCGATCTTCGTCGCCAGCATCGGCTTGCTGCTGTATCCTTCCGACATAAAAAACCTCCTTCAGCGTTCCCGCCTGCCGGGACGCTTCCTTCGGTAAATTTTGAACATTTTTAGGAATTCTTACAAAAGCAAGATATTCTAACAAGCTGTTTTCAGCGAATCAGCCCATTTTCTTGCTGTGATTTTAACACCAAGCGCCCCGTTTGTACAGAGACGCCGTAGTCCTACTTTCAGAATAGCGCGTGTATTTTCCGGTTGCATTGGGGAGACTGCTTATGATAAAGTAACCATAACCGAGAAAGAGAGATGAACTCCATGAACCAACCGCCCAGGATTGGCTGCCTTATCATGGCGGCCGGAAACGCCAGCCGCTTCGGCTCCAACAAGCTCGCCGCCAAGGTGGACGGCAAAATGCTCATCGAGCACGCGCTCGAGACCGTCCCCCGCGAGGAATTTGCTCGCGTGACCGTCGTCACGCAGTATGACGAGGTCCTCGTGCTTGCCAGGCGCTTCGGCTTTACCGTCCTTGTCAACCCCTTCCCCGAGTGGGGCGCGAGCCACACCGTCAGGCTCGGCACCGAGGCGATGGCGGACTGTGACGCCATTCTCTATCAGGTCGCCGACCAGCCGCTGCTGCGGCGCGAGAGCGTGCGTGCGGAGGTCGAATTTTTCCGCCGGCATCCCGACCGCATCGTCGCGATGGGACATGGCGGTGTGCGCGGCAATCCGTGCATCTTCCCCGCCCGCTTCTTCCCCGAGCTGACGGCGCTCAAGGGCGACCGCGGCGGCAGCGCCGTCATTCGCCGTCATGAGGACGCGCTGACGCTCTTTGAGATCTCCCCCGACGAGCTGCGCGACGTGGACACGCCGATGGCGCTCGCCGCGCTGCGCGACACGCTCGCGTGAGCTACGGCGCCGTCATTTCGCCGCGGAGGTCCTGCTCCATCAGCGTCTTGACGCGCTCCTTCTCATAGCCGCAGGAAAAGAGATAGTAGAGCTTGGCGACGGCGGCTTCGGTCGTCATGTCCAGCCCGCTGACCGCGCCCGCTCTTTTCAGGGCATTCGAGGTCTCGTAAGCGCCCAGCGCCACCGCCCCTTGCGGACATTGCGAGCAGACCGTCAGCACCGTGCCGTTGTGAAAGGCCTTTTCGATGATCGGCAGCAGCGCGCCGCCGTCCCCGGGAATGTTTCCCGCGCCGAAGGTCTCGATGACGATGCCGCGCAGCCGCTCGGTCATGATCTGCTCAAAGAGCGAGAACTGAATGCCCGGGAAGACCTTCAGAACCCCGATGGGAATATTCTCCAATAATTGCAGCTTCAAAGCGCCTTTCGGCTTCGGCAGGAGGGCGCTTTCGTTGTAGCGGATGGTAATGCCCGCGTCGGCGAGGCTCGGGTAGTTCGGTGAAAGGAAGGCGATCAGCCCGTCGGCGGAGAACTTGGTCGCGCGGTTGCCGCGCAGGAGCTTCCCGCCGAAGTACAGGCAGACCTCATGCACCTCCTCCGCGCCCGCGATGAGCAGCGAGGTGATGAGATTGTCGCGCCCGTCGCTGCGGATCTCGCACATGGGGATCTGCGAGCCGGTGAGAATGACCGGCTTTGCCAGTCCCTCAAGCATAAAGGAAAGCGCGGAGGCGGTATAGGCCATCGTGTCCGTGCCGTGGAGCACCACAAAGCCGTCGTAGGCGTCGTAATGGTCGGCAACGAGCTGCGCGATCTTGTTCCACTCATGCACCGTCATGTTGGAGGAGTCGAGCAGCGGGTCCATTTCGAGCATATCCCAACGGGGCATCTGCTCGGCGTACAGGTCGGGAATGGCCTCCATCGCGCGGCGGAACTGCCCGCTCTGCGGGGCGTAGCCGTTCTCCGTGCGCGTCATGCCGATGGTCCCGCCGGTGTAGATGATCAGAACATTTTTCATACGGCTTACCACCAATAGCGCGGCATCTTGGGCCGCTCATACGGCGTTTTCATCAGCGGAAGGCTGGTGCGCATCTCGCCGTCGAGCGCGAAGTACGCGCCCGCCACGGCGGGAGCCGTCGGAATGGTCGTGATCTCGCCGATGCCGATGGCGCCGAAGGCCATGTCCTGCCCCTCCTTCTCCACCAGAATGCTGTGGATGGGCGGCACCTGATCGGCGCGGAACAGGCCCAGCGTGCCGAACCTTGCGCTGGGGATGCAGTCGTAGAGCGGATAGTGCTCCGTCAGCGTGAAGCCGAGCGCCATGGTGACGCCGCCCTCGATCTGCCCCTCGCAGGAGAGCGGATTGATCGCCTTGCCGACGAAGTGCGCCGCGTCGATCTCGCGGATCGTTCCGTCGTCGTTGAGCACACACACATGGGTAGCGTAGCCGTAGGCGACGTGGCTGATGGGATTTTCCACGTTCTGCGCGCCCAGCGGGTCGGTCTTGGCGAGGTATTCGCCGTAGAACTCCTGCCCCTCGAGCGCTTTCCAGTCCACGCTCGCCCCCTCAGGCAGCTCGGTGCCGACCGTGCCGCTGCTGTTGCCGCCGGGCAGTGATTCCATGCCCTGCCGGTGCGCGATTCCGGAATAATCGGACACCCTCACATCGGCGCCCGCCGCCGCGAGCAGCTTCTGACACGCCCGCCGGCATGCTTCGCCGGTCACGAGCGTCTGGCGCGAGCCGGAGGTCGTGCCGGAGTCCGGCGCGTTCACCGTGTTGGCGGCCTCGTAGACGATATCCTCGCGCTCACAGTGCAGCATGGTGCAGACGATCTGCGTCAGCACCGTGCCGAGTCCCTGTCCGATGCAGGATGCGCCGGAGCGGATATGGAGCTTACCGTCCTTGACCGCCACGATGCAGCGGCCCGTATCGGGAATGCCCACGCCGACGCCCGCGTTCTTCATCGCGCAGGCGATGCCGACGTTCTTATTCTGCTCGCAGATGTCCTTCACCGCCTCGAGCGTCTCGACAAGGCCCGTGGACGGCGGCGCGATCTGCCCGTTCGGCAGCGTCTGCCCGGGGCGGATGGCGTTGCGGTAGCGGATCTCCCACGGGGAGATGCCCAGCTCGTGTGCCATCTTTGTGAGCGTCATTTCCATGGCGTAGCAGGTCTGCGTCACGCCGAAGCCGCGGAACGCGCCCGCGGGCGGATTGTTCGTATAGTACGCCTTGCCGGTGATCTCAAAATTTTCGTAGTGATAGGGGCCCGCCGCGTGTGTGCAGGCACGCTCGAGCACGGGACCTCCGAGCGAGGCATACGCGCCGGTGTCGGCGACCACCTCGGCCTTGACGCCCTGAATGAGTCCGTCGCGATTGCAGCCCATGGTGATGGTCACCTTCATCGGGTGCCGCTTCGGGTGGACGAGCATACTTTCCTTGCGGCTCAGCTTCACCTTGACCGGACGGCCCGTGAGATAAGCGACAAGCGCCGCATGGTGCTGCACCGTCATATCCTCCTTGCCGCCGAAGCCGCCGCCGACGAGCATATTGGTCACATGGATCTTTTCCTTGGGAAGCCCCAGCAGACGGGAGACCTCCCGCGCCGTGTCGTAAGCGCCCTGATCGGTGGAGAGGATGGTCAGCCCGTCCTCGTCGGGATAGGCGACCGCGCACTCCGGCTCGAGGAAGGCGTGCTCCGTGTACGGCGTTTCGTAATGATACATCAGCACATAGTCCGCGTCGCGGATGGCCTGATCGGCGTTGCCGCGGCTGACGTGCTTTTCGCACAGCAGGTTGCCGGACTCATGCACGAGCGGCGCAAAGGGCTGGGAGGCATAGGTCGGGCTGAACACCGGCTTGAGTGGCTCGTAGTCGATCTCGACGAGCGCCTTTGCCTGCTCCAAAGCCTCCTTCGTCTCCGCCGCCACAAGGCAGATGGCGTCGCCGAGGTAGTGGGTGATCCTGCCGACGGGGATCATCGCGTCCCAGTCCTGCTGCAGATGGCCGACCTTGATCTCCCCCGGAATGTCCTCCGCGGTGTAGACGCCGACCACGCCGGGCAGGGCCTCCGCCTTTTCCTTATGGATGGCAAGCACCCGCGCGCGGGGGTATTTGCTGCGCACGGCGCCGGCATAGAGCATACCGTCCACATACAGGTCGTCCGGATACTTGCCGTAGCCCTGCACCTTTTCCGCCACGTCCACGCGCACAGCGCGTTCACCGACGCCATAGCCTGTCTTTTTCTCCTCCGGCAGCTTGCCGCTGCGGAAGATCTCTGCTGCGAGCAGAATGCCGTCGATGATCTTCACATAGCCCGTGCAGCGGCAGATGTTGTTGCGGATGGCGAACGCCGCCTCCTCGCGCGTCGGCGCGGGATTCGCGTCCAGCAGCGCCTTGGCGGAGATGACCATACCCGGGATGCAGAAGCCGCACTGCACCGCGCCGGCCTTGCCGAAGGCGTAGGTATATACGTCCTTCTCCCAGTCGGAAAGGCCCTCGACCGTAAGGATGGTCTTTCCCTCCAGCTTGTCCGTCGAGGGAACGCAGGCCTTCGTCGCCTTGCCGTCGATGAGGACATGGCAGGTGCCGCACGCGCCCTCGCTGCATCCGTCCTTGACGGAGGTGAGGCGCAGCTCGTCGCGCAGGAAGCGGATGAGCTTTTGATTTTTCTCCGCCTGCACGGTCTGTCCGTTCACGGTAAATGTCGCCATAGCGGGGTCTCCCTTCCCAAACTTTTTGTTTGGACTGCTTATTATTTTTCATTTTTATTGTATCACATTCGTCCGAAATTGCAACAAAAAGACACGCGAGCGTGATACTATTTAGAAGATAGCGCCGCTCCGTGCCGAAAGATTGAATTATATGTAAATCTTCTCCCTCCTCGCTTGACAAAAGCAGGCTTTTCCACTATGATTTCCGTATCCTTTCCACGGCTGTGACGAGGCGGGCTCGCCCCTCCGCGCAGCCGTCCCATTCTATATTGGAGGGACGCTTATGAAAGAAGTCAAAACCCCGAAAAAGCCTCTGATCTTCTACTACGCCGTCGCCATGCTCGCGGTATTTCTCTTCAATTTCTTTGCCATGCCGTGGCTCGCGCAGCACCAGATCAAGGAAGTGGACTACAACACCTTTGTCGAAATGGTCGAGCAGGACAAGGTCGGCAAGGTCGAAATTCAGGAACAGGACAACCGCATTCTCTTTACCGATAAGGACGAGACCGTTATCTACAAGACCGCCATGGTGTCGGACGACGACCTCTCCGCCCGGCTTTTGGAGGCGGGCGTTTCCTTCAAGGGAGAGGAGATCGAGCAGACCTCGCTGCTTGTCGACATTCTCGGCTGGGTGCTCCCCATCCTGATCTTTATCGCCCTCGGGCAGTATATGTCCAAGAAGATGGCGGACAAGCTCGGCGGCGGCAACTCGATGATGTTCGGCCTGGGCGGAAACAGCAACGTCAAGGTCTACGTCCAGTCCACCGAGGGCATCCACTTCTCCGATGTTGCGGGCGAGGACGAGGCCAAGGAAAACCTGCAGGAGGTCGTCAACTATCTGCACGACCCCAGCAAGTATCAGGAGATCGGCGCCTCCATGCCCAAGGGCATATTGCTCGTCGGCCCTCCGGGAACCGGCAAGACCATGCTCGCCAAGGCGGTCGCAGGCGAATCGAACGTTCCGTTCTTCTCCATCTCCGGCTCAGAGTTCGTGGAGATGTTCGTCGGCATGGGCGCGAGCAAGGTGCGCGACCTGTTCAAGCAGGCCAAGGAAAAGGCGCCCTGTATCGTTTTCATCGACGAGATCGACGCCATCGGCCAGAAGCGCAGCGGCGGCCAGTACGGCGGCAACGACGAGCGCGAGCAGACGCTCAACCAGCTTTTGACCGAAATGGACGGCTTTGAGAGCAACAACGGCGTCATCATCCTCGCCGCCACCAACCGCCCCGAATCCCTCGACCCCGCGCTCACGCGCCCAGGCCGCTTCGACCGCCGTGTGCCGGTCGAGCTTCCCGACCTCAAGGGCCGCGAGGAAATTTTGAAGGTCCACGCGAAGAAGATCAAGGTCGCGGAGGACGTCGACTTCAACAAGATCGCCCGCATGGCCTCCGGCGCTTCCGGCGCGGAGCTTGCCAATATCATCAACGAAGCTGCGCTGCGCGCTGTGCGCAACGGGCGCACCATCGTGACGCAGGCGGACCTTGAGGAGAGCATCGAGGTCGTTATCGCCGGATACCAGAAGAAAAATGCCGTCCTCTCCGATCAGGAGAAGAAGGTCGTTGCCTATCACGAGATCGGCCACGCTCTCGTCGCGGCGATGCAGACCCATTCCGCGCCCGTGCAGAAGATCACGATCATTCCGCGCACCTCCGGCGCGCTGGGGTATACGATGCAGGTCGAGACCGGCGACAAATACCTTATGACCAAGCAGGAGATCGAAAACAAGATCGCAACGTTCACCGGCGGCCGTGCCGCCGAAGAAGTCGTGTTCGGAGAGATCACGACCGGCGCCTCGAACGACATCGAGCAGGCGACGAAGCTCGCCCGCGCCATGATCACGCGCTACGGCATGAGCGACGATTTTGACATGGTCGCGCTCGAGACGGTCACGAACCAGTACCTCGGCGGCGATGCCTCGCTCGCATGCTCGGCGGATACGCAGAAGGTCATTGACGATAAGGTCGTCGCGCTCGTCAAGACGCAGCACGAGAAGGCGAAAAAGATCCTCGCGGAGAACCGATCGAAGCTCGATGTTCTCGCGCAGTATCTCTATGAGAAGGAGACCATCACCGGCGAGGAATTTATGGCCATCCTTGAACGGGAAGAGGCAAAAGCATGAGCCGGGCAAGCCTCGTTGAGCTAACGAACCTCTGCGTGATCTGCGACGGCAGCCGCGTGCTCGTGCAGGATAAGATCGGCTGCGGCGTTGTATTTCCCGGCGGCCATGTGGAGCCGGGCGAGTCGATGCTCGCTTCCGTTATCCGCGAAATGCGCGAGGAGACCGGCCTTTTGATCGAGCATCCCGTGCTTTGCGGTATCAAGGACTGGATGCGCGAGGACGGTACGCGCTTTATCGTCGCGCTTTATCGCGCCGACCGGTTTTCCGGCGAGCTTAACTCTTCCGAGGAAGGGCGCATGTTCTGGATCGAGCGGGAGGAGTTTGCAAAGACCAACACCATCTGGGGTATGAAGGACGTTCTGCGCGTATGTGACGAGGCAGAATACAGCGAAATGTTTTATTCGGAAGAGAAAGAGAGCTGGGTGCTGCTCGGCTGAGAGGGAGATATGCGAAAAGAGAGAAAGAACGAGGCGCTGCTCTGGTTTGGAAAGTGGACGTCCAAGCTCGGCAACATCGTTTTTGATTACGCGAACAGCGTGAGCATTGTCGGTGCTTTCTCTCACGCGCCGTGGGTGCTGGCGCTTTACCAGAGCTCGGAGACGGTCATACAGATCGTATTCAACCTGATTGGCGGCGCGAAGGCCGACAGCGGCAGCCGGAAAAAGATCCTCATCGTCACGGATGTTCTCTCTGCGGCCATATGCCTTGCGGTGAGCTTCTTCGTCGCCTCGCCGCGCATGGCGGAGGTCGTCATCGCGGCGAACGCGCTGCTTGCCGTTGTGTACGCCTTCAATTCTCCGACGTACCGCTCCATCGTCCGTGAGATGGTCGACGGTGAACGCATCGGCATGTATAATTCCGTCAGCAACGGCGGGGGAGAGGTCATAAAAATTGCGGGGCCGATGGCCGGCATGCTGCTTGTGCGGTGGATCGGCGTGCGCGGGGCGCTACTCTTCGATGCGCTCACGTTCCTTTTGTCCGCCGTATCCGAAATGCTTCTCATGCCCATTTCGGATACGCAGAGAAAACCGGCGCAGAAAAAGAACATCTTCCGAGATATCGCCGAGGGCTTTGCCTATCTCGTACGGGAGCGGCAGCTTTTGTTTCTCATCCTGCTCTCGGCGCTTGTCAACTTCTTCCTTGCGGGCTTCAACCTCCTTTGCCCGTATACCGACGTGATGTACGCCTCCTTCGGCATCGAGTTTTACAGCAAGGTGCTCGTTATGGAGGCGGCGGGCGGACTTCTCGGCTCGCTTATCAGCTCGCGCCTTGGAAGCCGGGTAAAGGAAAACGCGCGACTCATGGTGCTTTTTCTCGGCGCGATGGGCGCCGCGCTCGCGCTCGAGCCGCTCGCCGCGCTCACAGGGAGCGCGATCGTCTGCCTTATTCCGTTCCTCCTCTCCGGCACGGCGCTGACGGTTTTCAACATTCAGTTCATGTCGTATGTCCAGCTTCGTGCGGACGAGGCGTATCTCGGGCGTGTGTTCAGCATCATCTTTACCGTGGCGGTGCTGTTCATGCCGGTGGGCTCGTTTGTTTTCTCCTTCCTGCTCGATACGACGAGCCCCGCGGGTTTCGCCGTGATCGGCGGCGGGATCCTTTTACTTGCCGCCGC
>ERZ1106939.1738-NODE-1738-length-15447-cov-3.885395_pt1 | contig 15447 bp, 10 predicted proteins | sample MGYA00403669_ERZ1106939 | MGnify/ENA primary metagenome ERZ1106939 (study PRJEB35170, sample SAMEA104062447) | human gut metagenome | biome: human gut; feature: human-associated habitat; material: faeces | place: Denmark | collected 2012-09-28 ...
TCAATGATGCCGCCGTAATATCCGGCCAGAAGTCCGAGAATGGTACCACAGACTGCACCGACCGTAACAGCGCCGAATCCGACTGCAAGTGAAATCCGGGTTCCACAGACGATACGGGAAAACAGATCCCGTCCAAACTCATCCGTTCCAAACAGGTGCTTCATACTTGGTCCCTGCAGAATCGCATTATAATCATACTCATTGATTCCGTACGGCACAATTTTGCTTCCGAAAAACGCAAGGAAAATGAGAAAAATGATAAAACAAAGCGCAACTACTGCATTTTTCTGTTTTTTAAATTTTCGAACCATCTCAGAAAACGGAGTTTTAATTCTCTCCTGGTTCTCGGTCTGTACTTTTTTCTTTTCTTTCATTCCACTCATCTCCTACTGAAGTTTAATTTCCGGATTCAGAACCGCATAGAGGATATCGACAATCAGGTTGATGACGATAAACTGCAGCGAAAAGATCAGAATCAGGGACTGGATTGCCGGATAATCTCTGTAATTGACCGATTCAATCAGAAGGGAGCCAAGGCCAGGATAGGCAAATACCGTTTCTGTGACAACAGAACCTCCCAGCAGAAAGCCGAACTGCAGACCCACAACCGTCACGACGGAGATCATGGAGTTGCGGAAAACATGCTTCCAGATCACAACCTTTTCTTTGATTCCTTTTGCTCTTGCTGTTCTGACGTAATCTTCTTTTAAAACCTCAATAATGGAGGATCTTGTAAATCGTGCGATCACGGCTGCAATTCCAACGCCAAGCGTAATGGACGGCATAATCAGACTTTTCAGGCTCGTTCCGCTTGTTGTCGGCAGAATTCGCAGTTTTACCGCAAACAGCATAATCAGCAGAAAGCCGATCCAGAACGAGGGGAGCGAAATACCCGAGACCGCAATCGTCATTCCGGTATAGTCCTGCCATTTTCCCCTGTGAGTTCCAGACCACACACCAAAGAGCACACCCACAACCGAACTCCACAGCAATGTGACAAATGCCAGACGAACGGTATTTCCGAATCTTCCCGCAACCTCCTTTGTAACTGGCTGCTTTGTGCGAAGGGAGGTTCCGAGATTTCCTTTTAAAAGTCCTGTCACATAGGTAACATACTGTGTCGGAATGGATTTATTAAGGCCAAGCTCTTCTCTTACTGCCTCTACGTCATCCTGTGTTGCCTGCTCTCCTGCAACGAGTCTCGCCGGATCTCCCGGAATCAGGCGGACAAAGAAAAATACAAATGTAACAACAATAATCAGTGTGGGGATCGTACCCACAATACGCTTCAGTATATATTTTGGCATATTGTATCTCCTACTTTCATGCTTATCCTACAGGTACAATCCCACGGATCACTGCCTGCTTTCCTGTTTGTAAGAAACCGGCGCCCTCTTTTGACGGAAGGACGCCGGGGTCTTTTTCATATCCTTGTTTCAGTCTGCCGTTATTCGGCTGCCATTCTGGCATTTCTCATGCCGATGCTTCCATCGCCTAACAGATATACTCCGGTAATGTTGTTGCTGGTTGCCCAGATGTTTTTATCGCTTGCGATGCAGAGCAGCGGGAGATCCTTCCATACGATATCCTGTACTTCTCCATAGATCTCACCACGTTTGTCTTCATCTGCAGTTGCAAGACCGTCTTTGAGAAGCTGATCTACTTTTTCATTCTCATAGTAGCTGATATTGAAGCTCATCGGCGGCTCAGACTCGGTTGCCAGCATCGGGCGAAGTCCCCAGTCAGCATCACCGGTGGAAGTAGACCATCCGCTTATGTAGCAGTCAACCTCGGCATCTGCTCCTGCGCAGTCAGCTCCCTGAACCTTTTCATTCAGAACAGCATTTTCCATTCCGTTCAATTCCAGATCAATACCAACCTCAGAAAGCTGCTGTTTGTAGAACTCTGCTTTTTTCTGATTTGCTGTCGTGTTGCTGTACATCAGTGTTGTGGTAAATCCATCCGGATATCCTGCTTCCTTTAACAGCTCTTTTGCTTTTTCCGGATCGTAGGAATACGGATCATTTCCTTTGTAGTGCTGTACTTCTTCTCCTACCATAGAAGTTGCCACAGAACCGTAACCGTTCATAACGACCTGGATATATGCCTCTTTGTTGATTGCATAAGCCATTGCCTCACGAACCTTAACATCGTTGAACGGTGCTTTCTGTGTATTCATGAAGAAGTACCATACGGCGATGCTGTCGCCCATTCCAACGAATACGTTGCTGTCACCTTTTAAGGTGTCAACGCTTTCGGTCGGTACAGACCACATAATCTGTGCGTCACCTGCCTGAATTGCAGATACACGGGTAGCACTTTCTGCAACCGGTTTGAATGTGATGCTCTTAAATCCTGCATCTGCATCTGCCAGAGCAGTTCCGCCGCAGACGTCTGCGTCATATCCCCACCAGTCTTTGTTCAGCTCTACCTTCATATGGTCACCGGCAACCCACTCAACAAATTTGTACTGGCCGGTTCCTACCGGTGCCTGTGCACAGGCATCTTCTCCTGCTTCAATCTGTTTCGGGCTCATGATCAGCGTAGCCGGATGTGCCAGGTTGCTGATGAAAGCACCGAATGACTGTGATAAATAAATTTTAACGGTATAATCATCTATCTTCTCTGCATGATCCAGAACATTGCAGAGGAATGTAGTACGTTTCAGTCCAAGGCTCTTGTCTGCCCATTTATTTACGTTTGCAATCAGGGCATCTGCATTCCACGGAGTTCCATCGGTAAAGCTTACGCCCTCACGAAGATGGATCGTATACTCGGTTGCTTCATCGTTTGCTTCGTAGCTGGTTGCCAGCATCGGAATGATCTGCATATTCTCATCAAATCCAAACAGACCGTCCATCATCATTCGCTGTACACCACCGGAAAGTGTATCGGAAGTATCCATCGGATCCATGGTGGTAAAATCTACACCTATCATTGCCGTAACATCTGAATCCTGGGATACCGACTCGCCTGCCGGAATCGTGATGGTATTCTCCGTATCTGCTTCCGAACCGGATGAGGTCGATGCAGCGGACGTTGTTGATGCTGCTGTCGATGTGCTCTTACTTGCGTCAGAAGAACCTGTCGATCCACATGCTGTCAGTGCCAGTGCCGTTGCTGCTGCAACCAGAGCACGCATTACATGTCTTTTTTTCATTGTTGTCTCCTCCTTTTCTGCAAGTGTTGCTGTTTTCTTTGTTCTTTCTTCTCACAGATAACAGAACCATGATATAAAAAAGAGCAAAGATGCCTTACCTTTTTTTTACAGCCCCTTTGCTTAATCGGTATTATAGATGTAATGCGTCACTATGTCAAAGCATTCTTCCTGATTTTTTCTTTTCTTTTTTGTCTTTTTGCATTTAGGTTGTTTATTTTCGTCAAAAATGATATAATTATCCTAATTTTTAACCCATTACCACTTTTTAGCAGGAAAAGAGGTCCCTTTATGAACAGAAAACAAAAGCTTGGCAACGTATTGATCCTTTCTTCCCGGAAACGAATGCTTTCCGAATTTCAGTCTTATCTTCACTCCGTGCTCGGTGAATATCTCACCTTCAACACCCTTTTAAGAGAGCAGGCCACAGACCCCTCTCTCTTCCGGGGATACCAGTGCGTCCTTTTTCCAACCGTCCGCGCCATGGAAACCTTTCCGCTTACCCTTGACTCCTCCATTTTGCAGCTCCCCTGCGACCGCGTTTTCAACCATATGTTCCTGGATAAAATCATTCAGATTCCGCCGCACGAACGTGTCTATCTGGTAAACGATGATAAATATTCCACGCTCGCTATCATTTCCCAGCTTGAGGAATGCGGCATCACACAATACGACTTTGTTCCGTTTTATCCCGGATGCAAGGATACCGAGTCTGACATTCAGTTTGCCATCACCGCCGGCGAGCCGCAGCTCGTTCCTTCCCGCATTCCCAATGTGCTGGATATCGGCAACCGCATCATCGATATTTCCACTATTTTACAGCTCTGCGAATATTTCAACATTCCTCTGCAGACCGTAAACCGTGTATCGCGCAATTATGTCAATCAGATTCTTCACACCGTCAAGACCTCAGAAACTTACTATACCAATTATGTACAGACCGAACAGCTCATGCAGGTGATCCTGTTCTCTCTTCCCATTGGCATCTGTCTTTTTGGTGCGGATGGCCGCATTCAGTTCATGAACGCTAAATTTGCACATGCCTTCTCGCTTCCTTCCTCCAACTTTGAAGGACAGCCTTTTTCGGAATGTCTTCCGCCTGCCTACGCGGACACTGCTTTCGACCGCAACGGTGACTGGACCATTCTCCTTTCGGATCAGAAAACACAGATCACGTTAAGCGTTCTCTCTATGGTTTTTCCGGATACAGAACCTGTTTTTCTTGCGTTTCTTCCCGATGGCAGATCCACGGAAATGTCGGTTCCGAAAGACGAAAAAACGGAAGAAAGCACTTTTTTCGCTTCCTCCCGTACCTTTTCACTTTCCCTGTCCCACGCAGATTCCGTCCAGAATCTGATGGCGCAGGCCAGACATCTTGCACTCTTTGATTTTCCGATTCTGATCCAGGGAGAAAGCGGTACACAGCGCCGGACACTCGCACGTGCGATCCACAATTTTTCGCGCCGCCACCATTATCCGTTTTCTGTTCTTCATTCTCCGGGAAATGATCTGACCGAAGCCTCCCTGCTCCGGCTTCTTGCCGAAACCAACCATGGCACACTCGTCCTTTCCCAGGTGGACCGTTTTCCGCTTTCCATTCAGGATCTGCTGGTCAATGTTCTTACCAATGTTCATGGTAACTTCTTTTCCGCACCGGAAACCCGCCGTTTCGATGTGCGGATCATTGCTATTGCGGATGATAACCTTTACAAAAAAGTAGAAAAAGGAACCTTCCTGCGGGAACTTTTTCACCTTTTAAGTGCTTCAGAGCTTCAGACAATCCCGCTCCGCAGACGCAGGGAGGATATTCCCGATCTTCTGAATTACTTTCTGCTTCAGTTTTTCCACAACACCGATATGACCTGCGACCGGATCTTTTCGGAAGGGCTTCTGCGCTTTCTGAAGGAATATGCGTACCCCGGAAATATTCATGAGCTGTACAATCTGTCCTGCAGCCTGTTTACCCGGTACAGCAGCCATAAGCTGCAGCTTTCCGATCTGCCAACGTACCTCCGCTCCCGCCAGATGGCTGACGTTTCCCTCACCGACCTTCAATATCAGGTTCTTTCTTTCGTATCGACGCATCCGAAAGCAGGCCGCCTGGCAATCAAAAACGGACTGGCCGACGGAGAAACCTTTGTATCCGAAGCGGCTCTGCGCACCGTACTCGGAGAGCTTTCTTCCGCCGGTTATCTCATCGTGCACCGCACAAAAGGCGGATGTGAAATTTCCGAGCTGGGGCGTATGGTTCTGGAAAAATAATTTATTTCAGAAATCCCGGTATTTCCAGAAATTCGGCAAGGCTGCGGTATCTGGCTCCGTCCAGGCCTCTTTTTTCCTTTGCGGTTACCATAGAGTTCAGGATCGCTTCCTCCACAGCCTCTGCCGCTGCTTCAAATGCCTCGTTGATTTTTTCTTCTTTTATCCGGGCGCACGCTTCCACCTCACATGTACTCTTTGTGTCTACGCGGTTTGCTGTTGTAAATCCAATCATGATTTCACCGCTTCCGTGGCCGGTGTAGGCTCCTGTTCTGGCGATTCCAACTCCACAGCGGCGGATAATCCGGTACAGCTGCCGCTCCGATACCGGAAGGTCTGTTGCCAGAACCGTCATAATTGATCCCCGGTCTTCGGCGCTGCTTCCGCATTCTTCCTTCCGGATCCGCTCCAGAATCTTCTCTCCTGCCGGTTTTCCACTGATTTTCAAATCTCTGGTTGCTCCGAAATTTGACTGTACCAGAACACCAATGGTATATGTTTTTCCGTCAAGCACCAGCGTGCGGGATGCTGATCCGATTCCCCCTTTCAGCCCATAGCAGATAGTTCCTGTTCCGGCACCGATATCACCTTCCGCAAAGTCTGTATCCGCCTGCTCCAGTGCCTGATACAGCTCTTTTTCCCCCACTACCCGGTTACAAATCTCATTGATTCTCGAATCATTACATTCTCCGACAACCGGATTGATAGAAAAAACATCTTCCCCTTCTTTTTTGGTCTGCTGTATCATCCAGGAAATCATGGCATCCGCCACTTTTCCGACATTCAGTGTATTGGTCAGGGCAATGGGCGTTTCAAGAGTTCCGAGCTCCTGTACCTGCACAAGACCGCACGTTTTCCCGAAACCATTATGCACATAGGCAGACGCCAGGTACTTTTTCAGAAACGGATTGCCTTCTCCCGGCACAATCACCGTCACTCCGGTATGCTGATTTCCACTTTCCACCGTCGCATGGCCTACCCGCACACCGGGCACATCCGTAATTTTGTTTCGCGGTCCGTTTTCATGATGTCCGATCCGATATCCGTAATCGCTGATTCTCTTCTGTCTCATCCTGTTTCCTCCTCTTTTTATGATGTACTCCCGGAATTTTTCAGCTCACGCAAATACAGGCACAAAAAAAGACTCCGAAGATACATTTTTCTCTCACTTTACGCTCTCTTCTCTCTTCTGTCCATACCTCTTCCCACAATTTTTCTTCTTTTCTTTATATTTTTTCCATTTCTTTTAGAATTTGGACACACTTTGCTCACATATTCCTTTTATAATAAAGCTCGGATAGTTGATAAACCACTCACTATCTCCCCCCTCATAAAAAGATGGCGATATACTTTTGTATATCGTCATCTTTGTTTTTACTGACAAAAACGCCCCCGGGCAGAAAACGTAACCACTTCCGTTTTCCGCCCGGGGCATTCTTTCTTCCTTTTTGCTCAGGCCTCTGCAGCAGCTTCCTCTACTTCCGCTTCTGCCATCGCCTGTTCGTACTGTTTCAGGATAATGGTCTGAATCTTTTCTCTGGTTCCGGAGTTGATCGGATGTGCGATATCGCGGTACTCCCCGTCCGTAGCCTTACGGCTCGGCATTGCGATGAACAGTCCTTTTTCTCCTTCAATCACTTTGATATCATGTACGACAAATTCGTCATCGATTGTGATAGACACAACCGCCTTCATTTTTCCTTCTTTTGTTACCTTGCGTACTCTCACGTCTGTAATGTTCATAAACTTTTATGCCCCTTTCACCTCATAATCAGATGGCGTATCTTTCGTTTTTTTCGACAACAATTTTGATGCCGTCCTCCCCACAGTGATAGGAGTTTGCACGGATGGTGTCCCTGCTCTCCACAATACAGTTTTCAATGTGAGTGTTGTCTCCGAGATATACATCATTTAAGATGATAGAATTTTTAATTACACAGTTGTTTCCAACATATACCTTCTTGAACAAAACAGAGTTCTCAACCTGTCCGTTGATGATACAGCCGCTGGATACAAGAGAATTTTTCACTGCGCAGCCCGGATTGTATTTTGCCGGCGGAAGATCGTCGATCTTGGAGTAGATGCCCGGATACTGTCCGAAGAAGTAATCTCTTACCTCCGGTTTCAGGAAATCCATGTTGGTTCTGTAATAGGAATCTACGGTAGCAATGTTGCTCCAGTAGGTATTGATCTTGTATCCGTAAATCCGTTTCAGGTTTTTGTAACGGATTAAAATATCCTTTACAAAGTCGTAGCGGTCTTCCTGTGCGCTGCGCTCAATCATTTCGATCAGCTGGCGACGACGGATGACATAGATACCGGTAGAGATCACGTTGGAGCTCGAAACCATCGGTTTTTCCTCGAACTCCTCGATGCGGCAGTCCTCATTCATCTTCAGGACGCCGAAGCGGCTGGTATCTGCTTCCTTTGAATCCGTGCATACCACGGTAACATCCGCACGTTTTGCAATATGGTATTCCAGTACCTTATTGAAATCCAGTTTGTATACGCCATCTCCCGATGCGATGACTACGTACGGTTCATGGCTGTTTTTCAGCCAGCTCAGGTTCTGACTGATCGCGTCTGCCGTTCCACGGTACCACCAGCTGTTATCTGATGTAACGGTTGGTGAAAATACAAACAGACCGCCATGTTTTCTTCCGAAATCCCACCATTTGGATGAGCTCAAATGCTCGTTTAAGGATCTGGCGTTGTACTGTGTCAGGACAGCCACCTTCTGAATATGAGAGTTTGCCATACTTGACAGCGCAAAATCGATGCTGCGGAAGCTGCCTGCGACCGGCATAGCTGCAACGGCTCTTTTATTGGACAGCTCTCTCATTTTGTTGTTGTTACCGCCTGCAAGAATAATTCCCAATGCTCTCATATTACTCACCGTCCTTTTCTACAATTGCTCCGCCGGACGGAAGTATGCCATCCGGGTAATCCTCAAGGGAAGTTTCGCCGGAAATGCAGACATTCTTTCCAATGGTTACGCCATCCGGAATGACTGCCTTTTCTCCAACGGTCACAAGTCCGAATCCGTAAATATTCGGTTTTAAGACGTTCGGCGCTTCCTCGCCAACGCCCATCACAACATGTTTGCCGACATGTACATTTTCTGCAATAATGGCCTTATTGACCTGGGTTCCCTCGCCGATTGTGCTGTGGCGCATAATAATAGAATCTCTTACAGCAACACCCTTTTCAATGCGCACATCCGCACCGATGACGGAATTATGTACCTCTCCGTAGATTTCAGCGCCCTCGCCGATAATACAGCGGTCGATGACAGCGTCCCCGGAAACATACTGCGGACGGATGATATCACCTTTGGTATAGATCTTCCAGAACTCCTCATATAAATTGAATTCCGGAATAATATCGATCAGCTCCATATTTGCTTCCCAGTATGAGCCAAGCGTTCCGACATCTTTCCAGTAGCCGTTGAACTCATACGCAAACAGACGTTTTCCATTGTCGCGGCAGTACGGCAGAATGTGTTTTCCGAAGTCACAGCTCGGCTGATCCTTCAAGGCTGTCAGAGATTCCTTTAATGCTTTCCAGCTGAAAATATAGATACCCATAGAAGCGAGGTTGCTTCTCGGGTGCTCCGGTTTTTCTTCAAATTCGGTAATTCTTCCGTTTCCGTCTGTGATCATGACACCGAAACGGCTTGCTTCTTCGATCGGTACCGGCATACATGCGATGGTCACATCTGCGTGGTTTGCTTTGTGATAGTCAAGCATCACCTCGTAATCCATTTTGTAAATGTGGTCGCCGGAAAGAATCAGAACATATTCTGGATTGTATGTTTCCATATAAGCCATGTTCTGGTAAATTGCATTTGCAGTTCCTGTATACCATTCGCTGTTTGTACTTTTTTCGTATGGCGGCAGAACGGTTACGCCGCCCTCGTTTTTATCGAGATCCCACGGAATACCGATTCCGATATGGGTATTCAGCCGCAGCGGCTGATACTGGGTCAGTACGCCTACCGTATCAATTCCTGAATTGATACAATTACTGAGCGGGAAGTCGATGATTCGATACTTTCCGCCAAATGCTACTGCCGGTTTTGCCACTTTCTCCGTGAGCACACCGAGACGGCTTCCCTGGCCGCCTGCCAGCAGCATTGCTATCATCTCTTTCTTAATCATGCAATCACCTCTTGTCGTATCTAAAGATTTGCAGTAACTGTAAGAATGTACGGCATACTTCCTGTCTGCCTTCAGAAATGATCCCCTGTCGGTCCTGGCTTTTCATATCCACGCACTTCTTTGATAACTACAAGGTAAATTATACCACACTTCCGTCACATTGTGAACGTTTTTTATAATTTTTCTTTATTTTTTTCTTATATTTTATTACTTTTGACTATACATTTTTCAACTTACCAGAATCGCATCATGATTTTCAACAATTTTCGACAATCCGTCTATTTTTTTTACCAGTTTTTGTCATTTCCCGTCGTTTTCATTTTGCAACATTGCATTTTGCACATAGTCTGCTCCATAATGTTTATTTATTATTTTTTATTTCATTTTCATTTTCCTTTGCTTTTTTTCTTTTACTTTTCCGGCAAATACGTGTATACTATTAGCCAGAACAGTTCCGGCCGGATTCCGGGGAAACGGCTTTGGATTTTACTCTGTTCTTTCCTATGATTAATTGAGAAAATTTCCCCAATTCAGTGAAAAGACACATTGAAGGAGATACTATGTACGAAGTAGATTTCAGTAAACCAATCCATATACATTTTATCGGCATCGGCGGCATCAGCATGAGCGGCCTTGCTGAAATTCTTTTAAAAGAAAATTTTACGATTTCCGGTTCCGATGCAAAGGAAAGTGACCTGACCCGCCACCTGACTTCTCTTGGCGCGCAGGTTTTCTACGGCCAGAAGGCGGAAAATATCATTCCTGGCATCGACCTTGTCGTTTACACCGCAGCGATCCACCCGGACAACCCGGAATTTGCCGCCGCCAAAGCTGCCGGCATTCCGATGCTGACCCGTGCTGAACTGCTTGGACAGATCATGCGCAACTACAATACACCGATCGCCGTTTCCGGTACCCACGGAAAGACGACGACAACCTCCATGCTCTCCCACATTCTGATGGCAGCCGACTGTGACCCAACGATTTCTGTCGGCGGTATTCTTCCGTCCATCGGCGGAAATATCCGTGTCGGCCATTCCGAAACTTTCCTGACCGAAGCATGTGAGTACACCAACAGTTTCTTAAGTTTCTTCCCGAAAATCGGCATCATCCTCAATATGGATGCGGATCATCTTGACTTTTTTAAGGATATTGATGATATCCGCCATTCCTTCCGCGAATTTGCCCGTCTGCTCCCGGCCGACGGCATGCTGATCATCAACGCCGATACGCCGAAATACGATTACGTAACCGAAGGCCTTGGCTGCAAAATCGTCACCTACGCGCTGGAGAATCAGGCTGTCGCTGATTATACCGCTGCCAACATCACCTACGATGAGTTCGATCACCCGTCCTTCGACTGCATCTGCCGTGGCGAGCTGCGCGGTCGCTACACGCTGATGGTTCCGGGACTTCACAACGTTTCCAACGCCCTGGCTGCCATTGCACTGGCCGATGAACTGCAGCTGCCGGAAAACGCTATCCACGAAGGCTTTGCCACCTTCCGCGGAACCGACCGCCGTTTCCAGTATAAAGGTACATACCACGGAGCAAAGGTGATCGACGATTATGCGCATCATCCAACCGAAATCCGTGCAACGATGGAAGCCGCTGAAAACTGTGCGCACAGAACACTGTGGTGCGTCTTCCAGCCGCATACCTACACCAGAACGAAAGCGCTGCTCGATGATTTCGCCGCCGCTCTTTCCCTGGCAGACCATGTGGTTCTCGCCGATATTTACGCAGCCAGAGAAACCGATACGCTCGGCATCTCCTCCAAAGATATCCAGGAGCGCATTGTAAAACTCGGCACTGCCTGCGAATATTTCCCATCCTTTGTGGAAATCGAAAACTATCTGAACGAAAATCTTGCCGAGGGCGACATGCTGATCACCATGGGTGCCGGAGACGTTGTAAAAATCGGTGAGGAGCTTCTTGCTTCCGAAAAATAAAATCATTCTTTCGCTTTACCTGCTCCCTGTGGAAAATGGAGTTTTCCTTTTTTCCACAGGGTCTTTTTTTGCTCCGAATCCACACAATCTGCCTTTTCGCCAAATAGTTACGCACATTTTTATTCACAGCTATTTTCCTGTATTTTCGCCTGTTTTCAGAGTTATCCACATTGTCCACAATTTTATACACATTTTTACGATCCACACAATGTGGATTTCCTGTGTATAACTTTGTTTACATAACGATATCACCAGAAAGTCCTATACTTCCCTGTTTTCCTCCATTTTTCAACATTTTTGGTAGATGATAATATTTCACAAAACGGATTTCTCCACATTATCCACATTGTCCACAGTCCTTTTTCATCCACCGTGCCTTTTTCCCGGAATGTTTTTTCCGCAAAACACCTATTCACTTGTCGAAAATACTGTGTTATACTTGATTGTGTATGAGAAGGCAAGACGTATAATAAAAAACAGATCGCTAAAAGTAAAAATCTGCCGCACGATAAGAACAGGATGGTGTAATTTTGAGTATGCTGACATTAAACAATGACTGCCTGGCCAGTGTGACTGCTGTGCCGGATCTTTTTCTGGAACAATATATGCCCGCAGCCAACGGAGAATTTGTAAAAGTGTACCTTTATCTGCTGAAGCTGGTCAAAGACCATCAGCAGGATTCCACTCTGTCATCGATGGCAGATTTTTTTTCCTGCACGGAAAACGATATCGTCCGTGCGCTGAAATACTGGGAGAAGCAGGGAATCCTCTCGCTCTCCTACACCGCCGGGGAAAGCGTTCCGACCGGAATCGCCTTTCTGCCGCTTGTCCGGAAGGAAGAAAGCGGAATCCTTCCAACACCGGAATCCTCGATTTCCGGCCCGATTGCGGCTGCACCGGCTGTTTCTGCTGTATCCGTTGAAATCCCGCAGACGGAACAGACCCCGGCTCCATCACCACAGCCGGCCGTTTCTGCCCCATCTGCCTCTTCTCCGGCAGATGATCTTTCCAGTTCCGGTATTTCCGGACAGTCAGCAGAAAAAAAACTCGCTCCCGGCAGCCGTGAAGAACTGCAGCACGTTCTTTACGTTGCGCAGACGTATTTCGGTCATCTTCTGTCGCCGACGGAAATCGAATGCATCATGTTTTTCTATGATGATCTCCATTTTTCCGCGGATCTTCTGGAATACCTGGTGGAATACTGTGTTTCGAAGGGAAGCACCAGCATCCACTACCTGAAAAAGGTAGGACTCGCCTGGCAGGAAAGCGGAATCCGCGATGTTGCCTCTGCCAAACAGGAGACCACGACATTCAACAAACATTACTACACAATTTTGAAAGCATTCGGCATCCGCAACCGCGCACCGGTGGAAAAAGAAGCCGAGATGATGGACCGCTGGCTGAATACCTACGGTTTTACGATTGATCTTATCACGGAAGCCTGTCAGCGCACCGTTTCCAAGATCGGCCAGCCGAGCTTCCAGTACGCGGAAGGCATTCTCTCCAAATGGAAGGAACAGGGCGTCCGCTCCATGGCAGACGTCGAACAGCGCGATGCGGAGCACCAGAAAAGGAAGAAAACCGCATCTGATCAGAATGCGGCACGAAAAACCGCTCCTGCTGCTTCAAGTAACCGCTTCAACAATTTCCATCAGAGAGAATACGACTACCAGAAGTTAGAAGAACAGCTTCTGAAATAACGCCCGGAGGACGAAACAACTATGGCACTGACAAACCCGCAATACGATGCGATTATGCGCATGTACAACGAACGGCAGCTCCGCCACCAGAGAGAACAGCAGGAGCACATCCGCATTGCTTATGAAAAGATTCCGCGCCTTGCGGAAATCGACGCCGAGATTGCATCCCTCTCGGTCCGGAAAGCAAAAGCGATGCTGAACGGAGACGCTTCCATGGATCTCGACCTGAATGCTGCCATCCGTGACCGTTCCCAGGAACGCGCGGCGCTCCTTTCCATGCACGGCTACCCGGCAGACTATCTCGAGCTGACGTATGACTGCCCGCTCTGCCGCGACACCGGCTACATCAACGGCACGCAGAAATGCGCCTGCTTCAAAAAAGCTGCCGTCGATCTTCTGTACCGGCAGTCCAACGTGGAAGAGCTTCTGAAAACCGAAAATTTCGGCCAGTTCTCCCTGGATTACTACTCGGACAGCCTGACCAGTACCGGAACACCGCTCACTTCCCGCGAGGCCGCTGCTGCCGCGCTCGAAAAAAGCCAGGCGTTCGTCCGCAATTTCGGCTCGTCGTTTGAAAATCTCTTCTTTTACGGCGACACCGGTGTCGGAAAAACGTTTCTTTCGCACTGTATTGCCCGCGAGCTGATCGAGCAGTCGTTCTGTGTGATTTATTTTACTGCATTTGATCTGTTTGACCTGTTTGCACGCTACACCTTTTCCAGTTCAGAAGAAGCAAAAGACGCTCACGCCAATATCTTTGACTGCGATCTTCTGATCATCGATGATTTAGGTACGGAACTGACCAACAGCTTCGTCTCTTCCCAGCTCTTTCTCTGCATCAACGAACGCATCCTGCGGAAGAAATCGACGATCATCTCCACGAACCTGCCCCTTGACCGCTTCATGGAGACGTACTCGGAACGTACCTTTTCACGAATTTCAAGTAACTACATCATCATTAAACTTTTTGGAAACGATATTCGGATCCAAAAAAAACTTTTGGGAGGAACCAAAGCATGAGTAAGGGAACTGAAGGACATTTTGACACACTGCCAATCGGAAGACTGGGACTGATCCCGCTGAACAGCAGCGCCGCACTTGGAAAAAAGGTCGACGATTATCTGGTCAGCTGGAGAAAAGGACGCGGCAATGAATTTGCGGAAAAATATGTCGCTGCCTATGAAGGATATGAGCGTGACAGCTACATTATCCAGTCTCAGGTTCCGCGTTTCGGTTCAGGCGAGGCAAAGGGTATCATCAACGAATCTGTCCGCGGTGACGATATCTACATTCTGCTCGATGTCTGCAACTACAGCCTGACCTATTCTCTGTGCGGCTACACCAACCACATGTCTCCGGACGACCACTTCCAGGATCTGAAGCGTGTCATCGCAGCCATCGGTGGAAAAGCCCGCAGAATCAATGTCATTATGCCATTCCTGTATGAGAGCCGCCAGCACAAGAGATCTGGAAGAGAGTCTCTCGACTGCGCACTTGGTCTGCAGGAGCTGACTGCTATGGGCGTAGAAAACATCATCACCTTCGACGCTCACGACCCGCGTGTCCAGAACGCGATTCCGCTGCATGGATTTGAAACCATCCAGCCGGCTTACCAGTTCATCAAAAACATCCTGCGCAATGCACCGGATATGAAGCTCGACAAGGATCATCTGATGGTCATCAGCCCGGATGAGGGCGGTATGGGCCGTGCTATCTACATGGCAAACAACCTCGGTGTTGACATGGGTATGTTCTACAAACGCCGCGACTACTCTACCATCATTGACGGACGCAACCCGATCGTTGCCCATGAGTTCCTCGGTGCTGATGTCAAAGGTAAGGATATGATCATCATCGACGATATGATCTCCTCCGGCGAGAGTATGCTGGAAGTTGCCAAACTCTTAAAGGATCGTGAAGCACGCAACATCTACATGTGCTCGACCTTCGGACTGTTCACCAGCGGACTGGAGAAATTCGACAAGGCTTATGAGGAAGGACTCTTCACAAAAGTTCTGACCACCAACGTCGTATACCAGACACCGGAGCTTCTCTCCAGACCGTACTATATCAGCGTCGATATGAGCAAATACATCGCGCTCATCATCGATAACCTGAACCACGATGCCTCCTTAAGCGAGCTGTTAAATCCGACTGGACGTATCAATAAGCTGCTGGCGAAGTATCGGGCGGAAATCAATTTTCACACCGTACTTCTC
>ERZ1106939.1740-NODE-1740-length-15436-cov-4.716338_pt1 | contig 15436 bp, 14 predicted proteins | sample MGYA00403669_ERZ1106939 | MGnify/ENA primary metagenome ERZ1106939 (study PRJEB35170, sample SAMEA104062447) | human gut metagenome | biome: human gut; feature: human-associated habitat; material: faeces | place: Denmark | collected 2012-09-28 ...
TCTATGTTGTTTTCCTTGACGAGCCGCAGCCCCGCAATATACTCAGTGTTTTCGATTGCTTGCAGCACCTTGTCGGTAAAGCTCCAGACGTCCCGCCAGCCCTCGAGGTTTCTTTTGAAATTTTCGCTCGGCTCTCTGCGGTACTTCACGCCGCCGAGCGCCTGCGGATCCTGCTCTGGTACCGCCATTTCGCTGCCATGCTGCCCCGGGTTCCATGTCGCAAGCGCGAGCTGTATCGTCATTTGACCGATGTGCTGCGCCGGTGCGTGCTTGCCCTTTAAGAGCTGCACGCATAGCGAAGGAATGGGCGCCGCAACGTCTGGCGGCTTTCTGTCCTGAGTAGGAATGTACATAGCAAAGGCGGCCGGGTGTGCTGTCTGCACATTGTAGCCGCCGTCGTTTACTTTGTCGTCTGGAACTTTCAGAAGTATGCTGGGGCAGACTTCCTCCTCGAACCATTTGACAATATTGTCAAGATCGCTTGTTATAGCCATAGCGCACCTCCTAGACCATGCGGGTGTGGTGCAGGGCTATCTGGGTGATCCCCAGATTTTCAGCCCATGAGTCAACAGTACACTCCCGGCCGTCCACATTCAGCGCGGAGCCCGGAGCTTTTTCACCCTCCAGATCTTCGGTTCTGGCAAAAATAAGAGTGTCGGACTCAGCAACGCCCAAAATGTTGCCGTTTTTCATCGTGACAAGCGTGTCGTTGTCGATAATGATCGTTATACTTTTACCCTCGATTTTATGAACTTCTCCGAAGTCCTCGAGCTGCATGAATACGAGATCAATGTCCGACGCTATGAGGTCTTTGAGGCTCTTACTCAACCGGATCCATAGCACCAAAAGCCGGAGGGGCTTCGGTGTCGTCCTCCTCTGCAAAGTAATCGTCGAGCAGCTTAATGACTTCGGCCTTTGTGCGCATATTCTGGGCGTCGAGTCCGTAAGCTCCAGCGAGTGCCTGCAACTCGGTGAGTCTCATTTTGTCGCTGTACTCTGGTTTTTCTGCTTTTTCACTCTGAGGATCTTCGTCTCCGTCAGCTTCCGGCTCCAGATCCTGCTCTGGTTCCTCTGCTTCCGGTTCTGCCGGATCCTCTGCCGGCTGCTGCTCGGCGCCGGCGGTTTCTGGTTCCGGCTCCAGCTCGGCCTCTGGGATAATTACGTTTGCATATTCAGCAACGCCCTGAGCCACGAGCTCGGCCTCTCTCTCAGGATCGAGAGAGAAGGGCTCGGAGTCTTTGTCTTTGGGTAATATGATCCCGTTCTCTTTATAGCCGTATACTCCGGCGATAATTTTAATCATTTGGCGGCTCCTTTCTTCGCATTTCTTACAGTACGCTCGCAGATACCCACGGATTTTTACTTCTAGGAATTAAGAGTGGGCGGCTTGTGACTTTGATCTCTCTGGACTCGGCCTTTACGTCTGCCGTGTACTTAGGAATACGGCGGCCGGTGTAGGTGTGGAACTCGCCGTCGTCCTGCTCGATCTGGGTAACTGCTCCATAGAGACCGCGGCCTGCTGCCGGGGCTGTCATAATTACGGTACCAGCCGGGAGATATGGAACGATCTGACCGCTTTCGTCCTCGTAGGTCTCGTCGTAAGTGATAAGTTTTACCATGTGACCGTCTACGTTCAGGATAGCAAAGCAGCAAGCTCCCTCCGGTAAATTCATAGGCTCGATAGTTCCGAGCATAATGCTGCGGTTGTCGAGGTATTTCTGGATTGTAGGATCCTGCAGCACGATCTTTGAAACTCCTCGGGCCATTACGCACTCGGTAGCAGGGAGCCCGTTCTTTGTGAGCATGTAGATCATTTCAGAAAGATCTCCGTAAATGTCGGCGCCGGTTGCGTTCCATTTTACTGCAGGTGTGTACTTCGCCGGGTTGGCTGCTTCATCGTAGAAACGGATCTCGTACTCCTCATAGTCTCCGCTGCCGTACTTATCAGCGTAGTGTCTCAGCACATAGCCGTTGTTGAGCATACACTGGGCCGCCATGTACTCCTCACGCCCTGAGATCATTGTGTCGAACTCTGTCAGGTCTCTGTTGAGGATCTGGGCCTGTCTCTGCTGAGGCGTTACGTTCTGGAAGAGCTGCTCGCCGAACCCTTTCTTGTTGAGATCGTCAATGGTGAGCGGTCTCTGTGGAGCGATAAACGGCGGCACATAACTGAAGGTCTTGTAACCCTCGCGCTCGATAGTGATACCACCCTTTCGAGGCATTACGCAGGGCGCGATCTTCTTGCTGCCGTTTCTATACTCGACGAGGACCTCCTCACCCGGGAAAATGTCCTCAGAAACTCCGTTGACCGGTGCGGTAGTAGGGAAGTAGCGATCTCTTAAAAATGTTCTGTGTGTAGGCATTGCCTGAATTGCCGCCAGCATAGTGACGGTTCTGTAAATTAACGGTGTAGGCATTTCGATTGTCCTCCTTTTCTTACATAGCAGAGTCGAGGAAAATGCCACCGTTGCGGAGCGCTGCCTCGTCTGCTTCTGTGATAGTGTAGTCGTCGTCAACGATAAGGGCCTCTCTGTTGAAATGGCCGGATCTGTACGCTGTTGTAAATGCGTCGGCGCTTGTTGCGTCTACCTCGTCGCAGAGAACGCCGAACGGTGTGAGCGTCTCACTTTCTCCGGCTGCTGTGCCGAGAATAACGCATTTTTTTGTTTTGCTGCTCATTGCAACGACTGTGCCGCGCGCGAGAACTCCTTCTCCGCTCGCGATTGTGACGCCCACGGCGTCAACCGGGAACTTGCCGTCAATAAAAAGATTGTCAGTGTCGCAAGCTCCAATTTTCTGATCTGCTCTCATTGTGATACCCTCCTTATTTTGTTGGTGTTGTAGGTGCCGGAACTGCGCCACCGTTAGCGATCATAGCAGCGAGCTGGGCTACCTGAGCGTTTTCGTCAGCTGCCTGATCCTTTGGTGCAGGTGCTCCTGAGTTCGGTGTCGTGCCGACTCCGGCTGCTCCAGAGGCGGTAAAGTCGTCGGCGCTGTTCTGAATGTGCTGAGTTCCGAGCTGGGCCTGCTTTTTCATAGCCTTAAAAGCAAGCTCCTGAGCTGAGCAGGCTGTCGGTCCGTATTTAGCTTCCTTGATAAGCTCAGGATCTCCGACTGTTGCCTCGATCGTCTCGATCTCCTGCAGTCTGGAACGCTCGGCGGTTACGGCTTCGCTTGCTGCTGCCTCGCGGGCTGCGTTCTCAATCTGTGCTACGACGTCAGGGTACTGCTGTCTTAATTCTTCTGGTGTCATTTTGGTGTTACCTCCTTTTGGTTTATTTGTTGAAACGCTCTGAGTCGGAGCTGCTGGCTTCGATGTAGGCGTTTTAACGCTGTTAATAATTGGCACATTGCCCGGGAAATTGCGAAAACCTTTGAGAGAGTGCAGCACTCCGTTGACGATAATCTCGTCTTTTTCTGAGCTCATGCACATGCTTGTCTCGCAGCCCTCGCGGATCGAAGTACAAAAACCATTTTCGACAGCTTCGCGGCCGGTGTACCATGTTTCCTTCGCCATGATCTGTCGGATCTTCTCGGTTCCGAGGCCGGTTGCGGCGTCGTATGTTTCGGCTGCTGCCTTGTTGGCTGCTTCGAGTCTCTTATTTACCTCGAGCAGGGCCTTGTGGTTGTAATTTCCCACGAGTGTGAGCAGGGCCTCGTGTACCATAAAAAGGGCGCCCTCAGCGATTTCGCGAGTTTTGCAGCCCATAGCAATGATAGTGGCGGCGCTGGCCGCAATTCCGTCGATAACTGCAACGGTGTCACCGTTTAGCTCTTTGAGTCTGTTGCAAATTCCGAGTGCGGTGTATAAGTCGCCGCCTACGGAGTTAATTCGCACGGTGATTTTTGCCTTGTCCTTGACCTGAGCCAGATCCTCGAGAAAGCCTTCCGGTGTGATATATAAGCCCTCGACCGGTTCGCCGGTCCACCAGTCTGTCGGTCTCTGGCTCACAACTTCACCGTACATGGTGATCTCGGCCTCCTCGTCGCTTACGTCGACGATGTTCCAGAACTTCTGGGCTGCGCCTGCGGGTGGAGCTGCGGGGCCGTTAAGAACTCGCAGCGGGATTGTCTGCTTTTGCATGTTGTTGATCCTCCTTTAATGAATTTTGAAGTATAAGAGAGGCAATAGCCTGAGTAGCCTCAGCCTGAGCCTCTGGGGTGGTGCCGTTAGCTTCTGCGATCATTTCGTTTTCGCGTTTTAACTGGTTCATGTTGGCTTCCCACTGGCCGCCATTCAAACGGATCGTACTCTGTTCGTGGGTGCTGTACCCGTGCTGGTTTGCAAGGATCTCGGCGCTGATTTCTTTCGTAGGATCGAGCTGTCCCTGAGACGGTCCGATCCAGTCACTCCCGAGCCATGCTGCGCGAATGAGTGGATCACTGAAAAAGCCGGGCGCCTGAATACGTCCGAGAGCTACGGCCTCAGAGAGCCAGATCTCATAAATGGGCTTGCAAAAATCATTAGCAAACCACTCCCGGCGCATTTTGAACGCTTTCCACGCTTCCAGCAGCGCGGCTCTACTTGCGGAGTATGAGGCGTTGAACGATTTCAGGAGTAGATCAGCAGGGATCTCCAGTGCGGCGCCACATTGTTCGCAGAGCGCTCTAATAAAAGCAGAAAAACCGCTTGCCGGCCTTGTTGGTGCTGCGAACTTGATATCTTCTCCCGGTTTCATTACGTTAATCGTTCCGGGGCCCATTTCGTAATCGTCAGGATCCGAAGGCTCTACCTCTGAGCCGTTTACTTCATTGAACGGCATTTCATCGGCGCCGGTGTCGGTTGTAACAAAAGCTGTGAAAAAGCTCTCAACGAGGGCAGCCATGAGCTCGCCCTCCGTGTAGCGTCTCATTTGCAGGAGTGGTTCAATAATCTGCGCCAGATATGTGACGCCTCTGTATTGCTCAGGTCTTTCAGACTCCATAACATGCAGGACATTAGGGAGTCCGGTTTTTTCACCGTATGCCTCGACTCTGGTCCATTCGGTTTCGGCCGTCGCGATAATATGCGGATAGGTGTTGCGGAAATAATACGCTTGTATCATTCCGTTGTTGTTAATCTCTACACCGTCAAAGATCCGGTTCCCGTTTTTGGCTTTGCCTTCGGTAGAAAAACAGTAGTACCCCGAGTTAATCAGTGGGGTGCTGCAACGGTCAGCCTCTACGAGCTGGATCCTGAGAGAGTACGGGCACATAGGAGTCGGATCGACTCGCTTAATGAGTCCGAACACATCGCCGCTCATTAGCCAGCTCATAAGCGCGAGCTGCTGCATGGCGTAATAGTCATTTACTCCGGTAGCGTCGCAGGCGTTTTTCTTTTCGGCCCAGATCTTGAACTCGGCCTCTGTTTTTTTCTGCCATTCCTTTGCGGCTTCCTGAGACATTCCCAGACGTTCGGCGTCTATGCGGCTATTTAATTTCAGGCCGCAGCCTATGACGTTTGTGCGGTTGGTTTTAATGGCAGAAGTAGCAACCGGCGCGGCCATATACAGCATACGAGCGCGCTGCCTTAGCGTGTCGTTGTTGTGGTCTATATCCCATTGAGGGGAGGAGCTGCTTGCTTTGAAACTTTTCAGCGCCTTTTTCTTCCAGCTTGCGCCGGCCTCTGAATATCCATAGTTTGAAGCTCGCGGGGCTGCTGATCCCGGACGGGCTTCGGGTGTTGCCGCCTGAGCAGGTGGCCCTTGTGTTTTGCTTGGAGTTATTTGCTGCATGGTTTTCGCCTCCTTACCAGTCGCGAGGGACGACTCCGACGGCCCTGCGCTGTGATTTGTTTTCGAGCGACGCGATCTCGTCCTCCATTTCCTTGATTGCTTTGCGGATAGCTGAGAGATCTGTCTGGTATCTGGTGGCGTTTCGTGTTCCTATACCATAGGACTGAACGCCGCCGCTGAGCATTTCCTCCTCGCGCTTATAGTAAAGCTCGAGGCACGGAGAAACTCTTGAGCAGCTCCGAGCCGGGAGCCGCCGTATCGAAGGCCATGTTGGCGCTGGAGACGTTCTGCGGCGCGATGAAGACCGACGAGAAGAACTGCTGCTTGAAAGCCACCCAGTTCACCGCCGTCGATACGCTCTTCGACTTGGCGCCGTCGCTCATACCCAGCTCCTCGATCGAACTTTCGCCCGGAAAACGGTAGGCCAGCGTCGTGTACATGTTTTCGTTCTGGAACCCCTTCTCGTTCTGGTACGAGACATTCGACCAGTCGATGCCGATCGAAGTCTGGTTGGCCATCTGCGGGGCCATGTTCACCAGCCGGACGTTGAAATCCACGAGGTAATCGCGCTCCGGAGCCTGCTTATTATATATAAGGTACTCGTATTCGAGCCATGCGTTCTCCGCCACCGCAAGACGCATCGTCACACGCCGGGCATCGCCTGCCGTCTCCACGGGTTCAGCGCGGAAGACGTAATCCATCGTATTGACCTTGACGTTGTTCAGGCCGTTCTTCACATAGAACGACATGTCGAACCGAGCGCTCGCAGGGTCCATCAGCTCGATCAGTTGGTCGCGCTGACCGCGGGGTGCGTACTTGGTGTAGTCCTTGAGCGTCACGCCCGTGATCTGTCCGCCGCGCGTCGAGAAACGCACCGTCATCACCTCGTTCTCCACCGTAAACTCTTCAGGCTCTGCCTCCTGCGCCGCGGTCAGATACTCGCCCATCGCGGCGATCCGACGCTGACGCACGGTCTGGGCCAAATCCGCCTCCGCTTCGGGCGCCGTCGTCTCACCGGACGCCGCAACCGCACTCTCCGCAGCGCCGCCTGCCACGCTGTCCGCCGCGGGAACCGCGGGACGCGAAGCGGCGGCTACCGAATCCTGATAGGCCTGCCACGCGGCCATTTCCTGCTGATATTTCTCCTGCTGTTTGGTATTGACATAGGCGAATCCCAGAAAAAGGACCGCCACGACGACAATACCCAAAATTGTTTTTTTATCCATCTAAACGTGTTTGCTTCTTACTTTGTGCGGTTATTACTTCTTTTCCCCGGCGTATTTGAGCGCCGCTCCGACGAACGCCACGAACAGCGGCGAAGGCTTCAGCACCGTACTTTTGTATTCGGGATGATACTGCGTGCCGACGAACCACGGATGGTTCGCCACTTCGACCACCTCGACCAGCCCCGTATCGGGGTTGATGCCCACGGCCTGCATGCCGGCGGCTTCGAACTGCTCCAGATAGTCGTTGTTGAACTCGTAGCGGTGACGGTGACGCTCCGAAATATTGAGCTTGCCGTACGCCGCGGCGACTTTCGAACCCTTCTTCAGCGCACACGGATAGGCGCCCAGACGCATCGTGCCGCCCTTGGCCGTCACGCCCTTCTGCTCCTCCATCAGGTCGATGACCGGATGCGGCGTCGATTCCATTTCGCTCGAATTGGCGTCGGCGATGCCCAGCACGTTGCGGGCGAACTCGATCACGGCGCACTGCATGCCCAGACAGATGCCGAGGAACGGAATGTTGTTTTCGCGGGCGTAACGCACGGCCACGATCTTGCCCTCGATGCCGCGGTTTCCGAAGCCCGGAGCCACCAGAATGCCCGACATCTTGCCCAGCTTCTCGGCCACGGTTTCGGGCGTGATCTTCTCTGAATTGACATAGCGCAGTTTCACCTTGCAGTCGTTCACGGCGCCCGCATGCACGAACGATTCGCAGATCGACTTGTAGGCGTCGGGCAGTTCGGTGTACTTGCCGACCAGCGCGATCTCGATCTTCTTCGAAGGGTGCTTGATCTTGTCGACCAGCGCGTTCCACGCGGTCATATCGGGTTCCTTGTCGGCGGGCAGGTCGAGTTTCTGGAGCACCACCTCGTCCAGATGCTGGTCGTGCATCTTCTGCGGCACTTCGTAGATCGTCGGTACGTCGATCGATTCCATCACGGCGTTGGCGTCCACGTTGCAGAACAGCGCCACCTTGCGGCGCAGGTTCACCGAAAGCGGATGCTCGGTGCGCAGCACGAGGATATCGGGCTGCAAACCGTTTTCGAGCAGCGCCTTCACCGAGTGCTGGGTGGGTTTGGTCTTCAGCTCGCCCGAAGCCGCCATGTAGGGGATCAGCGTCAGGTGCACCAGCGCCGTATTCTTATAGCCCAGCGAGTAGCGCAGCTGGCGCACCGACTCGATGAACGGCAGCGACTCGATGTCGCCCACCGTACCGCCGATCTCGGTGATGATAACGTCGTAAACCTTCTTCTGCGCCAGCAGCTGGATGCGGCGCTTGATCTCGTCGGTGATATGGGGAATGACCTGCACGGTCTTGCCCAGATACTCGCCCTTGCGCTCCTTCTCGATGACGCTCTTGTAAATCCGGCCCGTCGTGACGTTGTTGGCCTTCGACGTGGGCTGGTTCGTAAAGCGTTCGTAGTGGCCCAGATCGAGGTCGGTCTCCGCGCCGTCCTCCGTCACATAGCATTCGCCGTGTTCGTAGGGATTCAGCGTTCCGGGATCGACGTTGATGTAGGGGTCGAGTTTCTGAATGGTCACCGAATAGCCGCGCGCCTGCAGCAGCCGGGCTATCGAGGCCGAAATAATACCCTTGCCGAGCGACGACGCAACGCCGCCCGTAACAAATATGTACTTGGGTTTGGAAAGTTTCATTACGTTTATTACTATTTGTTGTCGTTGTTTTCGTGATTCTCCTCCTGCGCCTGACGGTCGATCAGCTTCACTTTCTCGATCGCGGCGGCCATATCCTCGCGGGCGCGCTCGATCTTGGCCTTCACGTCGGCGATCAGCGCCTCGGCGTTCTTCGACTTGGCGAAGAAACCGATGTTGTTCTCCAGCAGGCCGATCTCCTGCTCCAGCTGGCGCACCTTGCCGTAAAGCCGTTCGCGCTCCGAACGCAGGCGGCTGCCGCCCGCCGACTTGAACGACGAAACCTTCTCGCGGAAACGGTTCATCGAACGGTCGCGCTCGGTGCCGCGCAGCGTGTTGAACAGCGCATCGACGGCGGCCTTGTACTTCTTCTGCACGGCGTCCTTCTGCTTGATGGGTACGAACCCGATCTCGCCCCAGCGGCGCTGGAAGTCGCGGATCACGTCGTAACCGCCCGTCTTGACATCGGCCGCGGCCATCTCCTCCAGCAGCGCGAGCTTCTTCTTCAGATTCTCCTCGTGCTCGCCGTCCACGCTGGCGAAATGCGCGCCCTTGCGCTCGAAGAATTTGTCGCACGCCGCGCGGAAACGCCGCCAGATAGCATCCGAATGCCGGCGCGACACGGCGCCGATCTCCTTCCAGCGGGCCTGCAGGGCGATCAGCTCGTCGGTCGCCTTCTTCCACTCCTCGCTGTTCATCAGCGACTCGGCGGCTTCGCATATTTCGGTCTTGAGCTGCAGATTATGCTCCATCTCGGCCTTCACGCCCGAATAGAACTGACGCTTGGCCTCGAAGAACCTGTCGCACGCCGTGCGGAAACGTTCGTATATGCGGTTGTTATCCTTCTTGGGCGCGAAACCGATGGTCTTCCACGTCTTCTGAATCTCCAGCAGACGGTCGCTGGCCCGGTTCCACTCCTTGCGGGTGGTGAGCGGCTGCGCGGCCAGCTCCTCGGTGGCGGCGCATAGCTCCGTCTTCAGTTCGAGGTTGCGGACCTGCTCGCCCTTCAGCGCCTCGAAGTGCTCCTGATGCTGTTTGTTGATCCGGCTCGACGCCGCCTTGAAACGCTCCCAAAGCACCTCCTTGTATTCGTTGGCCACGGGACCCGTCTCGCGCCATTCGTCGTGCAGTTTCTGCAGTTTATGGAACGCTTCGACCACCGAAGGCTCCAGCACGAGCGCCTCGGCCTGCTCGCACAGAGCCACCTTCTGCTCGTAATTCTTCTTCAGGTCCAGATCGCGCAGCTCCTTGTTGATCTTGATGAAGCTGTAGAAATTCTCGACGTGCAGGTTGTAGGTCTCCCACAAATCCTTGACGTTCTGCAGGGGCACGATGCCGGTCTCCTTCCAGCGCTGCTGCAGCTCGCGGAATTTGGTAAAGGTATGGTTGAGCGTCTCGTCCGAATTGACCAGCTCCTTCAGCTCCTCGATAATCCCCAGCTTGACCTGCAGGTTCTTCTCCTTCTCGGCTTCGAGATTGGCGATGAACTCGTCGCGGCGACGGCGGTACTCCTTGAACAGCTCCTTGAGCTGCACCTCGACGCCGTCCCCTGCCGGTGCAAAATCCTCTTCGACGCCGCCTTCCTCGATGAATTTGCGGCGTGCGGCTTCGACCTCGGCACGGCGGATGCGGTAGAAGGCGATCTTCAGCGCCTCCACATCCCGGCGGATCGACTGCACGGGCTGCTCTTCGAGCATGCGCGTGAATAAAGCCACCAGCTCCTCCTTGCCCCGGCCCGTGAATTTGTCTTCGGTATCGGCGGCGCTTCCCGCCATCTGCTCGGCCTCGGCCTCCTCGGCGGTCTCGCCCTCTAGTTCGAGTCCGGCGTCCTGCGCCGCCAGCGCGGCCTCCTCGTCCGCGAAATCCACCTGCACGTCGGACGCCGCAGCCTCCTCTTCCGTCTCAGTTACGACCGCTTCGGCCGCAGGCTTGATCCGGGCGCGCTTCGCACGCGCCGTCTCTTCTGCGGGAGCCGCTTCCGCAGCCGTTTCGGCGGCAGGAGCTTCGGCAACGACCTCTGCGGCGGGGACTTCAGCCGCAGGCATCTCCGCAGGCGCTCCCTCCCCGTCTGCAGGCGCATCTGCGGCAACCTCGCCGGCAGCAGGCGCATCTGCGGCAACCTCGCCGGCAGCAGGAGCTTCCGCAGCCGTTTCGGCGACGGTCTCTTCGGCCAGCGCTTCGCTTACGGGCGCCTCGGCGGCGGACGCTGCGGGTTCGCCCTGCGCGACAGCGGGCGTTTCGGGTTCTGCAATCGCAGCCGTTTCGGAATCAGGGACTTCGGGAGTCACTTCGGAAGTTGCCTTCTGCACATCTTCAGCAGCCTTGCTGACTTGCTCCTCAGGAGCAGGAAGAATCGGATTTTCAGTAGCCATCTCAATACACGTTTTTGAGTTCCATATATACGGAAGTATATAAATCTCGCAAATATAACCATTTTTCCCGTGCCGCCGAACGATTTCGCCGGAAATTTGCTAACTTCGCACAAGATATGCGCGGCACACGGCCAACCGGTCGCCGGTGCGCCGCCGAAAACGCATTGACCGAAATTATGAGCCACCGCATCCTGCTCGTCGACGACGAACCCGACATCCTCGAATTCGTGAAATACACCCTCGTCAAGGAGGGTTACGAGGTATTCACGGCCCAGAACGGAGCCGAAGCGCTGAAAGCCGCGGCGCAGCACCGCCCCCACCTGATCCTGCTGGACATGATGATGCCCGTGATGGACGGGGCGCAGACCTGCCGCGCCATCCGCGAGGACCCGCAGCTGCGCGACACGATGGTCGTCTTCCTCTCGGCCTTGGGCGAAGAGGAGCAGCAGCTGGCCGGCTTCGGCGTGGGGGCCGACGACTACCTGACCAAGCCGATCAAGATGAAACTGCTGGTCAGCCGCGTGCAGGCCATCCTCAAGCGCATCGACGCCGGAAAGGCCCCCGCTCCGGCGGAGGAGGGCGTCGCCATGGACCGCGAGCGCTACACCGTCACGCGCGACGGCCGCGAAATCAGCCTGCCCCGCAAGGAGTTCGCCCTCTTGGACCTGCTCTACTCGTCGCCGGGCAAACTCTTCTCGCGCGAAGAGATATATGCCCGGATCTGGGGTTCGGAGGTGGTCGTGGGCGACCGCACCATCGACGTACACATCCGCAAGCTGCGCCAGAAGATCGGCGACGAACGCATCGTCACGGTCAAGGGCGTGGGATATAAATATGAACCCTGAAACGAAAGGTGAAAATTGGATTGTCATTCCGGGAAGAGCCGAAGGACCGACGTGGGAATCCGCTGGACGCGTTGTGAGGTTACGACCTTTGATCGGATTGCCGCGTCGCCACGCTCCTCGCAATGACGGGAGGGGGGGGGCAGGCGACCGAATCCGTTTGTCCGGACGAAGCGATTTTGAATTGTGAATTATGAATTGTGAATCGAAAAAATACCGCCGCATCGTCGTCAAGATCGGCAGCAATGTGCTCACCCGCGAGGACGGACGGCCCGACACCACGCGCATCTCGGCGCTCGTGGACCAGATCGCAGGGCTCTACCGCGCGGGCGTCGAGGTGATCCTCGTTTCGTCGGGGGCCGTGGCCTCGGGCCGCAGCGTCCTCGAACCCCGGGTCGGACGCATCGACACCGTTTCGGCGCGCCAGCTCTTCTCGGCCGTCGGGCAGGTGAAGCTGCTGAACCGCTACTACGACCTCTTCAACGAATACGGCATCGTCTGCGGGCAGGTGCTCACCACCAAGGAGAGCCTCTCCACGCGGCGGCAGTATCTCAACCAGCGCAACTGCATGGAGGTCATGCTCGCCAACGGCGTGATCCCGATCGTCAACGAGAACGACACCATCTCGGTCACCGAGCTGATGTTCACCGACAACGACGAGCTTTCGGGACTCGTGGCGGCCATGATGCAGGCCGAAGCGCTGATTATCCTGAGCAACATCGACGGCATCTACGACGGCTCGCCCTCCGACCCCTCGTCGCAGGTGATCCGCCGCGTGAAACCCTCCGAAGACCTCTCGCGGTACATCGACCCGGCGCGCTCGTCGCGGGGCCGGGGCGGCATGGCGACCAAGAGCCGCATTTCGTCGCGCGTGGCCGGCGAGGGCATCGAAGTCATCATCGCCAACGGCCGCCGCGACAACATCCTGACCGCTCTGGCGCTGACCGGCGAGGAGGTGCTCTGCACCCGTTTCGAACCCGCCCCGCACACGGCGTCGGGCGTCAAAATGTGGATCGCCAGCAGCGAAGGCTTCGCCAAAGGCGTCCTGCGCATCGACGAAGGCGCCGCAGCGGCCGTCCGGGCCAGCAAGGCCGCCAGCATCCTCGCCGTGGGCGTCACGGCCGTCGAGGGCGATTTCGAACGCGACGATTTGGTGCGCATCCTCTCGCCCGACGGAACGCAGCTGGCCGTGGGCCGCATCTCGTGCGACAGCGAAACCGCACGCCGCAACATCGGGCGCAAAGGGCTGAAACCCCTCGTCCACTGCGATTACCTCTACCTCGAATAAGACGACTATGGAATACGAATCCCTGTTCAAAGCCGCCCGTCAGGCCGGAACGCTTCTGGCCGAGACCGAAACCGAACGACTCGGACGCACGCTGATGCACGCCGCACAACTGCTGCGCACGCATACGCCCCGCCTGCTCGAAGCCAACGCCCGCGACCTCGAAGCCATGGCCCCCGACTCGCCGCTGCGCGACCGTCTGCGGCTGACTCCGGAGCGCATCGCCGCCATCGCCGACGACATGGAAGCCGTCGCGCACCTGCCCTCGCCGCAGGGCGAAGAGCTGGAGCGGCGCACCCGGCCCAACGGAATGACCATCGTCAAACGGCGGGTTCCGTTCGGCGTGGTCGGCATGATCTGCGAAGCGCGGCCCAACGTCACGGCCGACATCTTCTCGCTCTGTATCAAAACGGGCAACGCCTGCGTGCTGAAGGGCGGCGGCGACGCCCGTCACTCCAACGAAGCCATCGCCGCCCTGCTGCACGAAGCCCTGCGCAGCGAAGGCATCGACGAACACGCCTTCACCCTGCTTCCTTCGGACCACGCTTCCGTCGGAGCGCTGCTGAACGCCGTGGGTTACGTCGACGTCGTCATTCCGCGCGGCGGCGCGGGCCTGATCCGCTTCGTGCGCGAAAACGCCCGCGTCCCGGTCATCGAAACAGGCGCCGGCATCGTCCACACCTACTTCGACCGCGACGGCGACCTCGCAAAAGGCCGCGCCGTGGTCTGCAACGCCAAAACCCGGCGCGTCAGCGTCTGCAACGCCCTCGACTGCCTCGTCGTCCACCGCGACCGGCTCGCCGACCTGCCGGAGCTTTGCGCCCCGCTGGCCGCCGCCCGCGTCACGGTCTACGCCGACACCGAGGCTTTCGCGGCCCTCGGCGGACACTACCCCGCCGACCTGCTGGAACACGCTTCCGAAGAGCACTTCGGCACGGAATTCCTCGACTACAAACTCGCCGTCAGGACCGTCGCATCGCCCGAAGAGGCCCTCGCGCACATCGCCCGCTACTCGTCGCGCCACAGCGAAGCCATCATCACCGAAAACAAGCGGACCGCCGCGCAGTTCACGCGCGCCGTGGACGCCGCCTGCGTCTACGTCAACGTCTCGACGGCCTTCACCGACGGCGGCCAGTTCGGCTTCGGCGCCGAAGTGGGAATCTCGACCCAGAAGCTCCACGCCCGCGGTCCGATGGGCCTTCCCGAACTGACGACCTACAAATACGTCGTCACGGGCGACGGGCAGATCCGGGAATCCTGAAGCCTTCCGCATCGGATTTACCCCGAAAAACAACAAAAAATATAACGATTCGTAATCATTTTTTCCGTAAATTTGCACATCCTTAAAATTAGATGTATATTTAACTTATGATTCGTGAACTTATGGCCGTGGGATTCGGCGGCGCGGCGGGCAGCATCGTCCGTTATCTGCTTTCGGGCGGGATCTTGGCCGGACAGACGCTGCTGGGATTTCCGGCGGGCACGTTCACGGTCAACGCCGCGGGTTCGCTGCTGATCGGCATCCTGCTGGAAGCCACCAGCTCCGAGACGCTGGGCTGGCTGCTCATCGTGGGATTCTGCGGAGGCTTCACCACCTTTTCGACCTTTTCGGCCGATGCCGTGCGGTTGCTGCGTGCCGGAGACTACGGGCCTGCGACGGCCTACATTGCGTTGAGCGTCGCGGTCTGCATCGCCTTTTACGACGCAGGCAAAACGATGTATCAGAGAACCGTGATCATCAAAAACCAGCAGTATGTCATCGGTCGAAACAAACCCTGTTTTCTCCGCTTTGTTGCTGTAATGAAGCACGGTGATATCGGGATATGTTTTCATAAGTCCAGCTGCATCGATGCCGGAAGTAAAGCCGCAAATGTAATTTTCCATTATCATAAGGCAATTTTCATCAATAAAGGCTTCGAAGCGCTCCTCTGCATTCGTTTCAGACGGTTCTTCCTCTGATACTTCTGCGGAAATATCCGACTTGGGAAATTCATCGGAATATTCTTCCGAATATTCACGCGATGATTCGTCGCGCGATTCGTCGAAAGATTTATCGTGCGATTCGTCGCTTTGCTCTGTGGAAACTGTTTCGGATGCGTCGCTCTCATCGGATGATGTACTTTCTTCGGCAAATACAAATTCGGTATAGCCTATTGCCCCGATTCCTTCGTATACCTCATCACCGTTTGCGCTGACATTGTCGAAATAAACGTAAACACGTTCGATTGATGTCATGAGCTCGTCCGTGACGTGTTTTGCATTCATGGAGATGCTGAAGCGAAGGTCGGTGAGAGCCTCGGCGGCTGCGGGCGTTTTGAAGGTGACAGTGAAGCTTGACGGCGTT
>ERZ1106939.1754-NODE-1754-length-15358-cov-10.152323_pt1 | contig 15358 bp, 9 predicted proteins | sample MGYA00403669_ERZ1106939 | MGnify/ENA primary metagenome ERZ1106939 (study PRJEB35170, sample SAMEA104062447) | human gut metagenome | biome: human gut; feature: human-associated habitat; material: faeces | place: Denmark | collected 2012-09-28 ...
AATGATATGGGATATTTTTCATTGGACATTAAGAAAGCAAAGGGTACATCGGACACCACGCAGTCCGACCATATAGAGAGAAAGATAATACCTAAAAATGCAGACCCGACAAGGACACATCTGAACAGGGTGCTTGTCGAATACCCCGATGGCGTTCACGGCAGGGATGAAGCGATTGCCCACAGACTGAACACGGCAGACATCAGACGGAAAATCACGCACGACCAAGTCCGTGTCGTTCGGGTGGTTTTGTCGGGTACGCACGAGGACATGATGTACATACAGGAAAAAGAAAAGCTCGACGAATGGTGCAACGACAGTATCCAATGGCTGCAAGCCACATTCGGCAAAGACAATGTGGTTGCCGCACATCTGCACATGGACGAGAAGACTCCGCACATACATGCAGCCGTTGTTCCCATCGTGACGGGTGAAAGGCGCAAAGCCAAGAAAGAGCAGACGGACGGTAAGCGCAAGTACCGCAAGAAAACAAATTCTGTCCGTTTGTGTGCCGATGACCTGTTCAACCGCCAGACCTTGGTCGCCTACCACGACAATTACGCAAGGGTAATGGCGAAATACGGATTGCAGCGTGGGGTACGGGGTTCGGAAGCACGGCACACCACCACCATGCAGTATTATAGGGACTTGAAAAAGAAGAATGAAGTCCTCGAAACCGAAACCAGACTGTTGCAGGAAAAGAAGACCGAAGCGCAGGAGGAATTGAGACAGGTAAAAGCAGAAATCCGTACTGACAAGCTCAAATGTGCAGCCACCGATACGGCAACCGCCCTTGCAAGCAGTGTGGGTTCTCTTTTCGGAAGTGGAAAAATGAAATCGTTGGAACGCAGGAACGAGGACTTAAGAGATGAAATCGCAATCCGAGACGAGACCATCAAGCAACTACAAATCAACATCAAGCAATTGCAGGTGGAACATAGCCGAGCTATGATGAATAAGGATAACGAACATCGTAAGGCTCTCGAAGCAAAGGAGGCTGAACATAAGAAAGAAACTAATATCCTCAATTCGATAATCAACACGGCTCATCGTTGGTATCCTGATTTTTCTAATCTCTTAAGATTGGAACACCATGCCAAACAAATCGGACTTTCGACTATAGAATTTGCTGAATTGATTAAGGGTAAGGTACTGAACTTTACAGGGCGATTATTCTCCTCGGAACATAACCGATGGTTTACAATGGAAAATACCCCTATACAGATTCTGCGAGATAATGACAGACGACTGACCTTAACAGTAAATCGAACTCCAATAAGTCAATGGTTTAACGAACAATACGCAAAGTTCCGACAATTTATCCGCCAGCCTATACAGCCGAAAAGAAACAAAGAGTTGAAACTATAAACAGCAATGGCGACCGCATAATCAGAGGTCGCCATTGCTGTTTAATTCAATCCTTTCAATTCATTATATATATTTTCGAGTTCATCATGATCTATGGGATTTTCTGTCGATTCAACCCCTAAATGCAAATCACCTCCAGATAGTCGGTCAAATAGTCGTTTTAATGTATCAATGACAACTGCATCGGGATTTAAGGTTTTTAATTGATCCCATTGAATAGCATTCTTTCTACCATGAAACTTAACAGGAATTTGGTTGTTGAAAATTTTCTCGTCAATCATCAATTCTATCGTATGGCGAAGAATTGCTCCAATCATCAATATTTCAGTTTCTGTAAATGGAATTTTGTCAAGCAATTGTTTTGTACTGGTTAAATTATTTCTCACAGTATCTTGTTTCATTTCCGTGATGACTCCTTTACTATCTCTCCCATGTGATTTTACAGAATACAGAAAAAGATGTTTAGTTCCTTTTTTGCAAGAAGAAACTTGATTCTTACCACATTCATGTACTCCCCTATAGTTTACAAGCGAAGTCTGCAACAATAAATCATGTGAGAATATTATTATTTGATTATCAAGTGCAGACAAACGTTCAACGAGTTTTGCTGTAATAAAATGATCTAAACTATTAACAGGGTCATCTAATATTATAGGATTATTCGACAACTGCATTCTTCGCTCTGCTATAAATAGAGCAAGTGCAACACCTTTTTGTTCTCCTTCACTCAACACATCTGTGACGGAACTGTTATTAATAAGCCTCAATTGCATAAAAGATTGCCCTCTTGAAGCTCCTGCATCAGATAATTCAACACTTAATTTCTTTAAACCAATATTATCTAATTCTTCTTGAAATTTAGATTTAAGATTATCGGTTACAAGTGTTTGGCTTGCAGTTTTAGCAAGAGTGGAAATCATTCTTGTAGACAATTCAGTTTGACATTTTTTTAACTCTTCAATAGAGTGTATTTTATCAAACCAATCAACAAATAACTCTTTCTGCTTAGAGATTGCATTGTGCTCAATTAGAGACTTCATTCGTTCTGATAATTCCGCTACCAATTGATTCTTTTGGGCAAGTTCTTCCCGTAGATTGCTAATACTACTATTATACTCCTTGCATATTGCTAATAATGAAGCAAGAAGAGAAACTAAAGTATCAGGAATAGATGCTTCAGAGTTTTGTTCACATTCAAGTGTTTCTAAAAGATGTGTTTTTAATTGGGTATAAGCATTCAATACATCATGAACCTTTGCGTATAGTTCCTCTCCACCTACTCTGCTATTTATGAGTTTCTTAAATTGTTCTGATATTGAATAATCAATAGATAATAGAGATATGTTTTGCTTAAGTTGTTGTTTTGCTTTTATTAACTCGTTAAGTTCAGAATAACTTCTATCAGATAAATATGTGGAATATGCAGCTATAATATCAACAGCATCGTTTATTATTGGCTGTCTACAATATGGACATATACCTTTTTCTAAATTTTCGCTATTTATAAATGAACTACCTGCCTCAATAAAAGTTTTCCACTCTTCAGAATTTGTGTTTCCAATCTCGCTAAGGATTGCAATCTTTAACTTAACTTCTTCATGAGCTTTTCTTGTTGCAAGAATCTTTTTAACAATAGTTTTTGTTTTGGAAGCATATTCTTGAATATTACTCTGTACCTTAATTAAATGTTGGTACAATGAATCATATTCAGATTTCTCTCTTATCGCCAATTTTATTTTATCCTCATAATTCGTTCCTTTTAAGACTGTTAGTTGGTGCTCTTGCTGTTGTAATTCAGTGTTTTGCTCTTCAGAAAAGTTATATCTATCTTGAATATATTTTTTCTGATTTGTGCGATATGTCTGTTGTGCTATTATTCTACATACATCTTCCGAAAGTCCCTCTGTATTAATCGTTGGTACTGTTTTTAATACTGAATCAATCTCGGTCTGTAACCTCCCTTTCATACTGTCCATAGCTGTAGTAAGAGCAGTGAACAAATGCAGACCATAAGGTAAAACAATAGCAGAATCAGCACTTCGTTTCTGTAGGAATGTTTTGGTATAGTTTGAATCAAATACGCTTAATAAGGTTAAGGGATTAATCGCTCTTATAGAGCCATCCCACGATAAATTTTCTGTATTTGTTCCGATAGTATAAGCCAATTCTATATTTATTGGGCAATAGTTCTTTGAATATATATTAGGTCGAAGTTCTGTTTGATGATTTCCTCCTACTATTTCATTTAATATTCTAAAATAACTACTTTTCCCCGAACCGTTTTTACCATATAACAAAGTAATATCACTTGAAAACTCAATGGTTTGGTCATTAGCCAATGCACATACTCCAGAATGATGTGTCAACGATAAAAGCCTAATATCAGCATTTTGATTTGACATAGCCGTACTTGGTATAACTAAAATACTTGCGGCATTTGTTTTTAATTGTTGAACTGAGTCTGCAAGTTCGGTATCTGAAATCATCCCATTATTATTCACTATCTTGATAATTAAATCTTTAAGCCATCCATGTGTTTGTGGATTACTCGCTAATTCAATAAGATAGTCCTTTGAGTGTGTATATTCCATATGAGCTTCTATTTATACTTATTGACTTGGAGGATTGTATTTTACTTTGTCTGTAAAATTATGCAACGTTGTAAATTTGAACCAATTTTGTTTTTATATCGTTGAATGACAATCCTGTACTTAACTCCATAGTAAGACCAGTATTTATTACATATACAAACGATTCTTTACGATAATATTTCTCTCCAAATCGTGATAAAGAGTTCTCTATGGTATCTGCCTTTGCCAATAGACAAACCAACTGATAATCCTTATTGATTTGTTGGGTCTTATTGTTCGGATGAGCCTTTGTGTTATGTTGAGTTGCTGTAAGCAAGATTAAATTCTCAACGTAGTGTGCAATCTGTGGAAATTGTGATTTTGGGAATATGTGATGTACCTGTGTTGCCTCTCCATTGCCCCAACTATCATTTACCTCACTTACTGTATGAATCTTTCTAATCAATGCAATTGCTTTCTGAACATAGTAAGTGTTGATAGCCTCTTGCTTTTCAATCTTGTCAGGTGTCATTGCCTCTTGACGAGTGATGGTCTTATCTTTATCCATATCTCGCCAATTTTTCTTATTGTACATCAAATCGGAATAGTAGGTAATCTTACCGTTACTTCCATGCAAATGATGTTCAGCAGCGTACACATTGAATACTTTATGGAACATACGCCTAATATCCAATCGTGAATGCGATGGAGTATTACCATTGATTAAACGATAGTACCTTTCGTATATCTCATCTCTTGCAGTAACAGGATCTGCAACGCAGTCTTTTGCATATTCTTCAAAGTACTTCATAAAGCCACTATCTGACATTACTTTCATAAAGTAGCAGTATAAGAAATTGTATGCGTTTCTATCCTTGCGTGAAATGTAGTCCAACAAATCCTCGTTGGCAACAGAAAATGTCAATGCGCCATCTGTCATTTCAACATTAAGGATATGAGCATATGCCAAAAGTTTAAGAGGCTGAGACAATACTTTGTTGTATTCATTATACGCTTTCTTGTCATTAGCCCAAGGCTTATTGAAGATAACTCTTGTATTCTGAATGAAATACTGTGTTTCCCATACATCATTAATCACAAATATAGGCTTTGTAGCAACCATATTCATAACACAATCTGCCATAAAGCATACTATGTCAGGAGTACACTTCTGATCCACAAATCTCGCGTCGTGCGATTTACGTATATCTAAATCAAATTGGCTAAGGTATTCGTTAATTACATTTCTCATATCCTTTGCTGTTTGAGTTTTCCAAAAAAGAAAACAGAGTTATTGTCTATGTTAAGCGAGCGAGTGCCTAAATTACGGGCAATCGCATAAAATTTCGTAAAACTATCAGTAGCGTAAAATGCCAAATCCTCATTTGTTACGATGTCATCGTCTTTTGCCAATGTAAGGATTGCAACAGAGCCGTCAGCAATACATCCTTTTGGCAAGAAACACGCACGAGGATTGTATGTTAGATTAGGAAGCAACACACAGTTTGCCTGATTCAGATATTTTGCAACATCCAATCCCTCAATGCTATCAATGTAACAGTCATAATCAGGAATATTGACAATCTCATTATTGCCAATATTACGAGATTTTAAAACTCGAATTTTACCATTGTCTTTTGTAATGGCTTTGGTAATAACTCTATCCCTATATGCCTTGAATACATTAAACTCCATTTTGTCTGCAACTTCATCAAAAGCCTCATTACGGTAAATTATCCAATAAGGGAATCTATCGTCTGTCAGATATGCTTGCTGATGACACCTAACTTCATTTGTAATATATGATTCTACGAATGTATTCTGAGGCTTCTTTTGGGTGTCAAGAATAAAACAGATAGTTTCAATCTTTACCCCCTTGAATCCTTTTTCGCCAAAATCAATTATGCGAGAGATATTTTTCTCTTTCATAAGAGTGCGTGTCGTATCAAACTCAGGAGCATTTATTAGGCTCTTGGGGACTATCAATGATACCGCATTGCCAATTCTCATTGCTTTCTCAATGAAGAACGAGAATATATTATTGGTATCCCCATTGGATGCATCAATCTTGTATTTAGCCAACAATTTTTTCTCCTTTGTCAGTTTCTTGTATGGAGGATTTCCGACAACAATATCATACTTCTTGTCGAAATCATGCAGCAAGAAATCTGCATTTATATAATTAATATGGATGTTATCAGGTACATCAATCTTTGCAACTAGTTCTCTTAAAATCTCTATACTGTTTGCATCAATATCTACCACATCAATATTAACAGACTGAACACTTGCGTATTTCAATATCAGAGAGGGTAAAAAATTACCCACACCAATTGATGGCTCTAATATATTTAGTTCCGTATAATTCTTTGCTTCAGGCAAACTTTTGACTATGGTGTAGCATATATCCTGCCTTGTATAATAAGCTGCATTGTCCTCTCTTTGGGCATTTGCCAACTCCGCAATCTTAGACAACTCTGCAAATCCATAATGTCCATTATTCCTAATGTAATCCACTAGACAAGAATGTGCAGCCAATTTCTTCTTTTCTATCAATACCTTTATATCTTGTTCGGTCAAGGTAGGTTTGCATAATATTTTACGAACCTTTGCTGCAATCTGTTTGAATATAACGGTAGGTACCGCCTCACCCAAGTTTTGGCGTATGTTCATTTCCTCTTTTTTCAAGAATGTTTCTTTCTCTTTTAATGACATTCTGTTTAACTCATCAAAAGGAATATTGCTCCAATTAAAAGATGATGGAACGGACATCATAAGCATAACCTCTCTAATACTGAATACTCTGTTATCAACAGGATGAACAGTATTTTGGCTTGCCATAATGTCGTTTCGGGTGTGAATACAAGGTGCTACCTTATCCCAATATTGACGAGTGTATTTATCGCCATTCTTGCGAGCATTATACACAACAACACCATTCTTCACACTATGAGGTATCTTTGTAATATCTGTATTGTCAAATGCCGATTGTCCCTCCTTAATGTCAGCAATCCAAGACTCCATGCGAGGGGAGTATTTTCGGAAGTTATGATAAATATCATCTTCCGAAATTTCACCCATCTTCTTTAATGACGGCAAATGACCGATTACCTGTCTTAATGTTCGCTCTGGTTGCTTGTCAGGGAAAATATCATATGGAGTAACCTCTTTCAAGTCTTTACGAACACCGATGACCAATGTTCTTGTTCGACTTGATGGATTACCATAATCCTTGAAGTTTACAACTTGATATAGGATATTATATGCTCCAGACAAGTTTGCCTCAATGGCATCTTTGATAGACTTGTCTCGTCCATCAATATCAGTGCACACAGAAGTCAGAAAAGCTCTAACATTCTCAAAAACAAAGAATTTTGGCTTTATCTGCTTAGTCATTTTTATAGACTCAACAACCAAAGAATTGCGTTTAAGTTCGTCTTTCTTCTTATGGTTGGCTACTGACATACCCTGACAAGGAGGTGTTGCAATCAACACATCCAAATCAGTTAGGTTAAAACCTCTTTTCCACATCTCTAACTCCGCAAAAACCTTATTCTTTGTTTCTTGCGTAGTCATATCACCACAGATATATCCGCTGTTATAAACGCATTTCTGATTGAACTTCTGGATTTTTAATCTGCGTTCTAACAGCTCAACCGTGGCGACACAATAGAATCCCTCTTCTTTGAATCCATAGCAACCTACACCAGCACTACTGAACAGGCTGATATATGTCCGCAGCCCATACGCAGATTGACGATCTGCTAACAGCATTTCGGAAACTTGTATTTCTGGGTATAATTTTAATTTTACCATATTAACCTATTCTTCTTAAATTTTCAGCAGCCATAGAAAGAGCCTCGGATGCCACAACTTGTTCATCAGATACCATATCGGTTACTTTGTCAGCAAGCCATAATGTAAGGAGAGCTGTCATTTCTACATGAAACATTTCCGACAATATGGCTATTTGCTCTTTTTTAGCCTTTCTTTCGCCTTTCTCTATCTTACAATAAGTTGCAGTATCTATATCAAGAGCAGCAGCAATCTGTCTTTGGGACATTTGATTTTGAATGCGCAACTCTTTTATTTTCTCCGTAAACAGCATATTACTTATTTTTGTCTTGACATTATTTGGCAAAGGTACGATTTTTTGCCCATTTTACATATGGCATTCCCAACAAATATTTCATAATGGAATATACTCTTCTTAAAATTGGGAGTATATCGGATTATTTTATTACTTTTGACGCTGAAATGAGTTACTTGAATAGCAAATCAAGGCAGAACGCAGCATACGGCACAGTTGCCAAGTCATTACCTCAAAATCGGGTAATTCTCCCAAAGTCTTTTGTATAAGGCAATAACAGAAGTTTTCCAGAATTACGAAAAAATTCTTTAAAATCACTATCTTTGTCTGCGAATCGCGGCGGGCGGAGTCCGTGTGCGGCTAACAGTCGGAACTATGAAAATATTGATTCTCAACGGCCCGAACCTCAATCTGCAGGGGCGGCGCGACACCGGAGTTTACGGTACGCAGACCTTCGAAACCTTCTTCGAACGGCTCCGGTCGCTCTATCCCGCCGTCGGATTCGGCTACTTCCAGTCCAATATCGAAGGCGAGTTGATCGACGCCGTACAGCAGGCCGACGGCGTTTACGACGGTGTGGTGCTCAACGCCGGGGGATATACCCATACCTCGGTGGCGCTGCGCGACGCGGTGTCGGCGGTGTCGGTTCCCGTCGTCGAGGTGCATATCTCGTCGATCCTCGCGCGCGAGGAGTTCCGCCACGTCTCGCTGCTGGCCCCCGTGGCCAAAGGCTCGATCATGGGATTCGGGCTGGATTCCTACCGGTTGGGAGTCGAAGCGCTGCTGCTTGGCAACGAAAAGTAGAAAGCCGCTTTCGGCAGCATGCCGTTTGCATAGGAGCAGGTGCGGGCTGCCGCTTTCGTGGATTCGGGAGTGTTTCCTGTCAGAGCGGGAACGGCCGGCGTTTCTGCCGCGCAGGCGGCAGCGGGTTCCCTCGGAGAAGGGGGGGGGCTGGAATTGTAGAGGCGGCTTAAAGCGGCTGCCGCGTAAATATGTCGATCACACAATAATGTTCAAATTATAAGCATCATACGTTTATGTACAGAATGAAAAAAACCAAGATCGTTGCGACGATGTCGGACTTCCGCTGCACCGAGGAGTTCGTGAAGAACCTTTACGACGCCGGTATGGACGTCGTGCGCGTCAATTCGGCACACGTGACGGAGGACGGAGCCACGCATATCGTCGAGACCGTACACCGGGTGAATCCGGCCATTCCGATCATGATAGATACCAAAGGGCCTGAAATCCGCGTGACGACGATCGCTGACGAATACGGCAACAGCATCAATTTCCGGGTGGGCGACCGGGTCGCCGTACGGGGTTCGGACGGCAGCGACATGACCACCCGCAAGGTGGTTTATATGAACGTGCCGACCATCGTGCGCGACATTCCGGTCGGGGCGCGCATGCTGATCGCCGACGGCGAGCTGGAAATTCGTGTGGTGGAGAAGACCGACGAGGAGCTGATCTGTGAGTTCGTCGTGGGCGGCGCGATGCGTTCGCGCAAGAGCGTCAACGTGCCTGCGGTGTCGATCGACCTGCCTTCGGTGACGGAGAAGGACCGCCGCTTCATCGAGTGGGCCGTGAAGAACGACGTCGATTTCATCGCACACTCGTTCGTGCGCAGCGCCAAGGACATAAAGGCCGTGCAGGAGATTCTCGATGCCCACGGCAGCAAAATCAAGATCATTTCGAAGATCGAAAATCAGGAGGGACTCGACAACATCGACGAGATCATCGAGGCGTCGTACGGCATTATGGTGGCGCGCGGCGACTTGGGCGTGGAGCTTCCGGCCGAAGCGATTCCCAACACCCAGCGGCGCATCGTCGAGAAGTGCATTTGCGCGAAGCGCCCGGTGATTATCGCCACGCAGATGCTCTATTCGATGGTCAAGAGTCCGCGTCCGACGCGCGCCGAGGTGAGCGACGTGGCGAGCGCCATTTACGAGCGCGTGGACGCCGTGATGCTGAGCGACGAGACCGCCATGGGCGACTATCCCGTGGAGTCGGTCGAGACGATGGCCCGCGTGGCCCGCGAGATCGAGCGCGACGAAACGCATTTCAAGCCGATGATCGACATGGACATGGTCTCGGTGAACCACGAGATCACGGCCCAGCTGGCCCGCTCGGCGGTGCGCGCTTCGACAAACCTGCCGATCAAATACGTGGTCCTCGACACCAAGACCGGCCGTACGGGCCGTTATCTCGCTGCGTTCCGCGGCCGGAAGACCGTGATGGCCGTCTGCTACCAGCTCCACGCGCAGCGTATTCTGGCGCTGTCGTACGGCGTGGTGCCGATTCTGCGCAATCAGGAGCTGCACGACAAGTATCATTTCTTGGTCGATGCGCTCGAATTCCTCGATCAGTACCGCAAACTCAAGGGCGAGGATCTGCTGGCCATCGTGGGCGGCAGCTTCGGACCCGACGGAGGTGCGTCGTATGTCGAGATCGCCAATGTGGACAACATCCGCCGGCGCAACGAGGAGATCGTTGCGGCGCAAAAGTGTTAGCCGTTGAAAGGGGAGCTGAAGGATAAGGTCGCCCGCGGCGTGGCGTGGAGCATGGCCGAGAAGATCGGTACGATGCTCCTCCAGATGGCCGTGAGCCTTATTATCCTGCGCCTGCTGACCCGCGACATCCTCGGCGTCATGGCGATTCCGACGGCCGTGGTGGCCGTGGCGCTGGTGCTTGTGGACAGCGGTTTTTCGCAGGCGCTGATCCGCAAGGCGGCCCCTTCGGCGGACGATTACAAATCGGTTTTCGCCTTCAATATCGGGGTATCGCTGGTGATGTACGCGCTTTTCACGGCGCTGGCGTTTCCGGCGTCGCGGTTCTACGACATGCCCCAGATCGCGCAGATCGCACCCGTGTTTTTCCTGCAGCTGCCCATCGGGGCGCTGTGCGCCATTCAGAATACGATCTGCGTCAGGCAGTTCCGTTTCGCGCTGTTGTCGAAGGTGACTTTCGCCTCGTCGCTCGCGGGCGGACTGGCGGCGATCGGCCTCGCACTCGCCGGGTTCGGGATCTGGTGTATCGTGGCCCAGCGCGTGCTGCAGGCGGCGGTGCGGACTCTGCTGTTGTGGTGGCTGAGCGACTGGCGGCCCTGCGGGGCGTGCAGCCGCGGACCGCTGCGCGAAATGGCTCCCTTCAGTTTCAGCCTGATCGCCACGGACCTGATTTCGACGTTCTACAATAAGATTCCGCAGTTTTTCCTCGGACGGCTCTATCCGGCCGATACGCTCGGTTCGTTCGATCAGGCGATCAAGCTCAAGGATCAGCCGACGATTTCGGCGATGCAGGCCGTGCAGAGCGTCACTTTCCCTGCGCTGGCCAAGATCAAGGACGACGCTCCGAAGTTCGCCGAGAGCTATCGGCAGGTCGTGATGGTGGTCTCCTACGTTCTTTTCCCGGTCATGCTGGGCATGTCGGCCGTGGCGCACGACATGTTCGCTGTCCTGCTGGGCGAGGAGTGGATGCCTACGGTGCCCTATTTCGAGACGGTATGTCTGGTGGGACTTTTCTATCCGATGTCGATAATCGCCTACAACGTATTGAAAGTCAAGAGCGGCGGTGCATTGATCGTGAAGCTGGAGATCGTCAAGAAGGTGATTATGACGCTGGTGTTCGCCGTGACGATTCCGATCAGCGTGCAGGCCGTGGTATGGGGACTCGTGGTGATTGCATTCTGCGAAATGTCCGTCAATGTCCTCGCCACGACCAAGTTTACGTCGCTGTCGCCGGGGCGTTTCGTGCGGACGCTGCTGCCTCCGCTGCTGGCGGCCGCCGCGATGTACGGCGCGGTGCGGCTGACGGCCCGCGCGATTCCGGAGCATGCCCTGCTGCGGCTGATGGCCGAAGTGACGGCCGGTGCGGTCTGTTATCTCCTGCTGTCGGCCCTGTTCCGGCTCGAAGCCTTCCGCGAGGTGGCGGCTATTGTCCGGAAGCAGTTTTTGCACCGTTGATTCGCAGGCTGTTTGCGTGTCGCTTTGGGTGCGCATTCACGGAATAACGGTAAAAATAACCGCCGGTTATACCTTTGGGGTGTAACCGGCGGTTTTTGTCGGGGTGGAAGACCCTCCCCGGCCGTCAGGCGTAGACCTTCGGGGTGATGACGCCCCGAAGGACGACCAGCGCGTTGGTGACGAGTGATTCGAGTTCGTTCTCGCCGGGGTAGACCGCGATGGGGGCGATGAACGAGCAGAATTCCGAAATGTACTCCACGACGGATTTGTTGTGGGCGATGCCGCCCGTCAGGATGACGGCGTCAACCTGTCCGCCGAGGGCGGCGGCCATGGCGCCGATCTGCTTCACGATGCCGTAGCACATGGCGTCCTTCACCACGCGGGCTTTTTCGTCGCCCTGACCGATGCGCTCCATGACCTGTATCATGGAGTTGGTCCCCAGATGCGCCACGAGACCGCCTTTGCCGGCCAGCATCTGCTGGATATCGTGCCGCGTGTAGCGGCCCGAAAAGCAGAGATCGACCAGTTCGCCGGCTGGAAGGGTTCCGGCGCGCTCCGGTGCGAACGGTCCGTCGCCGTCGAGGGCGTTGTTCACGTCGACGACGCGGCCCTGCTTGTGTGCCGCGACCGAGATGCCGCCGCCGAGGTGGGCGACCACGAGGTTCGCCTTCTCGTAGACGATGCCGATGCGGTCGCAGTGCAGGCGGGCCGTGGCTTTCTGGTTGAGTGCGTGGAAGATCGAACGCCGCGGGCAGTCGGGATGCCCGCTCAGGCGCGCTATGTCGTCCATTTCGTCCACGACCACGGGGTCGGCGATGTAGGCTTTGATGCCTGCGGTCGCCGCGATTCCGTCGGCCAGCAGACCGCCGAGGTTGGAGGCGTGCTCCATCGTGGCGTGCTGCAGGTCGCGGCGCATGGCGTCGTTCACTTCGTACACGCCGGCGGGAATGGGTTTGATGAGGCCGCCGCGGCCGATTACGGCAGCGAGGGACATGATGTCGAAGCCGTGTTCCTTCAATGCCGTGAGGATCATGTCACGGCGCCAGTCGAGCTGGTCGATGATGTTGGGGTAGTGTGCGATCTGTTCCGCCGAGTGACGCAGGGTCAGATCCAACAAAGGCCGCTCCTCGTCGTAGAGGGCGACCTTCGTTGAAGTAGAGCCGGGATTTATCGCTAGAATTTTGAAGCCCATAAATCGGTTCCGGTTAATTAGGTTGGTGGGTTAGGTTGGTGGGTTGGTTCAGGCTGCCTTACTGTTTCACGGCCAGACAGGCCAGCGCGATCGAGTAGAGCTTGGTCTTGCTGGTGTCGCCGCGCGAGGTCAGCACGCAGGGGACTTTCGTTCCCATGACCATGGCTGCCAGTTCGCCGCCGCAGAGGTGCGTGACTGACTTGAAGAAGACGTTGGCCGATTCGAGGTTGGGGAAGAGCAGGCAGTCGGGATCGCCCGCGACGGACGAGCCTTTGACCTTCTTGTGTTCCGCAACGTCCTTGTAGAGCGCCACGTCGAGAGACAGGGGACCGTCTACGACGACGTCGCCCAGCTGTCCGCGGTCGCCCATTTTGGCCAGCAGCGCGCCTTCGGTCGAGGAGATGACGTTGGGAAGCAGCTGTTCCGACGGAGCGATGCAGGCGATTTTCGGAGTCTTGATGCCCAGCAGGTTGGCCGTGCGGGCGAGGTAGCCGATCTGCACGGTTTTCTGTTTGAAGTCGGGCAGCGGAATGACCGCCACGTCCGATATGACGAGCAGTTTGTGGTAGCAGGGCATCTCGACGATCGATACGTGGCTCAGCACGCCTTTCGGGGGAAACAGTCCTGCTTCCTTGTTGAGAATGCCGCGCATGTATTTGTCGGTCGAGACCAGTCCCTTCATCAGCACGTCGGCATTGCCGGCGACGACGGCCGCAACGGCCTGCTGCACGCACTTGACGTCGCTGGCTTCATCGACGATGTTGAATGCCTTGATGTCGATGTCGTTCTCGGCGCAGACCTGCTCGATAACGCTTTTTTCGCCGAAAAGCGTAGGCTCCACGAGGCCCTCCTTGTAGGCTTCGTAGACAGCTTCCAGCGTATGCGAATCCTGACCGTATGCCACGGCCAGCCGTTTTTTACCTCTTTTTCTCGCCTCCTCGACGATTTCAGTAAGATGTTGGATCATAGTTGTGGAAATGTGCTTTGAAAATTATTTTACGAGATTGTATGTGTCGGTAGCGATGACCAGCTCTTCGTCGGTGGCGATGACGGCCACTTTGACGCGCGAACCGGGAGTGGAGAGGATTTTGTTTACGCCGCGGGCGCCCTTGTTGGCCTCGCGGTCGAATTCGACGCCCATGAATTCGAGACCCGTGCAGACGCTTTCGCGCATCTCGCACGAATTCTCGCCGACGCCGCCCGTGAAGACGATCATGTCCACGCCGCCCATTTCGGCTGCGTATTCGCCGACGAATCTGCGGATGCGTCCGTAGTGCATGTCGCGGGCCAGAATGGCGCGGGGATTACCCTCGTCGTAGGCGCGGTCGATGTCGCGCATGTCGCTCGAAAGGTCGGTAAGACCCAGCACGCCCGATTTCTTGTTCATCATTTCGTTCAGCTCGGCGTAGGACATGCCCTCCTTTTCGCCGATGAAGGTGACGGCGCTGGGATCGACGTTGCCGCAGCGGGTGCCCATGACCAGCCCGTCCACGGGCGAGAAGCCCATCGACGTGTCGAACGACTTGCCGTTCAGCACGGCCGTCACCGAAGCGCCGTTGCCGATGTGGCAGGTGATGATCTTCGAATTCTCGAAGTCCAGTCCCGCGAGCTTGGCGCCGGTCTGCGCCACGTATTTGTGGCTGGTGCCGTGGAAGCCGTATTTGCGCACGCGGTATTTGTCGTAATAGGCGTGGGGCAGCGCGTACATGAAATTGACGGCCGGAATGGTCTGGTGGAACGACGTGTCGAAGACCGTGACCTGCGGCGTTCCCGGCAGCACCTTCTCGATCGAAAGCACGCCTTCGAGGTTGGCGGGATTGTGCAGCGGTGCGATCTCGAACAGCGAGCGGATTTTGCTCTTGACCTCCTCGGTGACGATGCAGCTTTCGGGGAAGAATTCGCCGCCGTGGGCTACGCGGTGGCCGACGGCTTTCACCTCGTCCAGCGAGCGGATGACGCCGTGCTCCGGGTCGGTGAGGGCGTCGAGCACGAGTTTGATGCCCGTCGTGTGGTCGGGAATCGGACGGTGCAGCTCGAAAGGCTGTTTGCCGACGGGTTTATGGATGAGGTCGCCTTCCGGCAGGCCGATACGTTCCACGATGCCTTTTGCGAGCAGTGTGCTCGATGCGGCTTCCATGTCGATCACCTGATACTTGATCGACGAGCTGCCGCA
>ERZ1106939.1760-NODE-1760-length-15292-cov-5.539214_pt1 | contig 15292 bp, 11 predicted proteins | sample MGYA00403669_ERZ1106939 | MGnify/ENA primary metagenome ERZ1106939 (study PRJEB35170, sample SAMEA104062447) | human gut metagenome | biome: human gut; feature: human-associated habitat; material: faeces | place: Denmark | collected 2012-09-28 ...
GTGAATATAGTTGGGTTAGAATACTTGGTTCTCTGTGCGCATATTCTGCCAAAACATTGGATGGCGATTTACCGTGGATTGCAAAACAGCCTAAAAAAAGCTTGAAATTTTCCGCCTTGCCGCTTCAATAAACCTTATGAAGTCCATGAAACATGTATTACTATCATTTGTAGCATTAGCTTTTGCAGCGGCAGCCTTTGCGGCTCCTTCCAAAGAAGACCCCATAATAATCCAACATTCTAAGCTCGACGCAAAACGCTTGCAGCCCGGCGCAGTGCCGAGTTCAAGCGGGCAGTGGACCCGCATAGAGATTCCGTTGTTTGCGAAGGAAAATCCCGACAACAAGGCGAACAACCAAAAGTGGATTCGCAATGTGGACGTCGATTTGATATTGGTGTATAAGGATCAGATGGCGACCGACAAGCGTTCGCTGGACAGCCTTATTGTATTGCGCTCAAAGGCGAAGTTGTTCGCCTTGGAAATAAACAAGAAGACGCCGGTAGTGTTCTATATTCCTTCCGAGGCGTACGAAATATACAGGCTTGCGGCGGATCCGTTTGCGTGGAAGATAGAGGTGTCGATAAACGGTACGCCGATAGAATTGACGAAGCAAAACATAAAGACAATGCTTTCGAGGAACATTTACAAGAATGATGATCCGAAAGCGGTGTACGAATCGTTTATGAAATTGGTGGAGAAATCGGCCAAGGTAAACGACGGCGTGCTGATGTCTTTGCCTGAGTGCCCGTTCAACGTAAAGTTGTACGAGTATGGTAAATCGCAGTTGGTGCCGAATTACATTACGACAAAATAGGGCCGAGGTACAGCGCGCAACAATGTGCGGCAGAGCGCGTTGCATGCGCGCGGTGCAATTTGTGCGAAGTAAATGCAAAAAATGCTTTACTAAGCGGCTGAAAAGGTATTAGATTTATTTTCATTCCGAATTTTTATTTTACCCCCGTTCACATTCAGAAATGAGTTCTAAAAGCAAGCTTATAATAAACTGCGGAGCAACCCACGTTAGCGCGTCGGAGTTTGGAGTATCCGCCGGCCGTCTTGTTTTGGAAAGTTTTCAGGTGCAAGAACTGAAATACGACTATTCCAACCAGGAAGAATGGCTATCGGAACTTGCGGCGACGCTAAAGATGATGAGAGTATCAGGTAAGGCGACAGTAATAGCGCCGTCGATGCTCCTGCTCACAAAGACAATAAAAATACCCCATGTAGACGAAGCCCGCAGGGCCGAGGTTATACAATTTGAGGCGGAAAAGAATATTCCGTACCCGATAAACGAGGTTTCGTGGGATTACGAAATAATATCCGACGACGGAGTCGAAACGGAAATATTCCTGACCTCGATGAAATCGACGGCTGCGGACGATTTTTGCATGGCGCTTTCGCAAGCCGGCGTAATACCAGAGTCGATAGAGGCGTCCTCAATACTCGACTACAACGCGTGGAAGTATTGCGGGCTTGAAAACGACGTAATTCTCCTAAATGTAGGGTCGCGCTTTACGAATTTGATGATAGCGCGCGAGGACGGAGTTTTCGTGCGAAGCATACCTGTTGGAGGAAATTCGATAACGCAGGCAGTTGCCGATTCGCTCGGGCGCGACTTTGTGACAGCCGAGGAGCTGAAGCGCGGATTTTTTGCGAATGCGTCGCTTTCCTCGAATGCGGGAGCGGAGCACTTTACAAATGCGGCGACGTCCGTGATGCGCAGGATAGGTGTTGAGATAAAGCGCTCTATAGTAAATTACAGACGTACTTCGCGCGTCGAAGCCCCGAAGAAAATATATTTGTGCGGCCGCGGGTCGCTCTTGCCCGGGTTTGCCGAATTTTTGGCGGAAGACCAGAAGATGAGCGTGGAATACTTTGACGCTCTGGCGAATGTATCGGTGAGTCCGCGTGTAAACCAGGAATTGTTGTCGAGCTGCGCGTCGCAGGTGAGCGAAATAATCGGCGAGGCTGCAAGGCTGGTAATTCCCGGCTTGATGAGCGTAAATCTGCTGCCCAAGCACATTGTTGAAGAAACGGCATTCGCAAAGACGAGGCCGCTGATGGTGTTGGGTGCGGCGATATTGGTGGCCGCAACATTGCCGCCAATGTTCTTATTTACAAAATCGATAAGCGAGAAGACTGAAGCTACCGCCAAATTCCAGTCGATGATGCTCCCGATAGAGGACAGGGCTGCGGAGTTCAAGAAGAACGGCGAGACTGCGAATTCTTTGGAGGCAAAAATAAACGGTTTGGAAGGTTTGGCGAAATCGAAATCTAACTGGATAAATCTGTTTATAGATATAGAGAAGCGTCTGATGGAGCAAAAGGACGTCTGGCTCGACAATCTGAGAGTGCACCGCGCAGTAAAGAACGGCGTGCAGGAGTACAAGCTCGAGTTGACGGGAAGGCTTTTGATAAGAGACGTGGATCCGGAAAATTTGGAGGCGTACGATACGCAGAAGGCAATAGACAGAATAACAAAGCTGCTGAATTCCTTTGTAAGTTCCGAATTTTTGAAGTCGTTTGAGAATGTGAGGACCGACCCGTCGAATCCCCGCATTTTGAAGTTTGACTTTACTCTTGTTGTAAACCCCGACAAGCCGATATAACGGTCAAAGAATTTGTCTGATGAAATACTTTAAGAAATACCCTATATTTTTTATAGCAATGTTCGTATTGATAGCGCTGTTTATAGCCGGCGCTGCGTACGATGTAATGCTTTATAATAACGATACGGCGTCGCTTGGGAAGCTGAATAGCGTGATGAGGCAGTACGACGATGTGCTTGCGACAGACCCGACCCAGCCCTCGATAGACGCTTCCGCGAAGAACATAAAGGAGCTTGAAAAGCACCTTGCCGACTTGGAGAAGGACTTGACCCGCGAGAGCGAGCATATATTCAAGCCTCTTACGGCCGAAGAAGGGTTCCAGTTGCGCGAGCAGTTGCGCGGTATGGTAAACTCATGGCGCGCCGAGGCGAAAAAGCGCGACATATACGTACCCGATGAAATGGACTTTGGGTACAAAAAGTACGTGGCGCCGACCGCCGACTCTCCGAAAGACGAGGCGATGCCAGCGATATGGAAACAGGTTTGCGTTTTGGACTACATCAACCAGAAACTTTTCAATTGCAAATCTAAAGAATCCCCCATGGCGATATTGAACGTCCAGCGCGAGATACTGCCTGAGGAAGGGATAAAAGAGGAAAAAAAGACGCGCCGAGTAAGGGCGTCTGCGCGATCGAAGTCGTCGGCTGCGCTGAGGGGCGACAACTTTAAGATAGACGAAAATATAACCGCCCGCAAGCCCGGCAGTTTGAACACTCTGGCATACAGGTTTGTGTTTACCGGGCATACTGATGTGCTCCGCAGGTTCTTGAACCAGTTGAAGGATTTCGACGCAATGCTCGTTGTAAGGAGCATAGATGTGAAACCCGCAGATACGTCGCTAATAATGATGGCGAACCCTGAGGAGGCCCTTGCCGAGGAAACGTCTGATGCGGCCGATGCGTTTGCATCGACAGGTTCCGAAGATGGCGGTGAAGCGCCTGCCGCGCCGGTGATAGACGAAAATAAAGTTCCTGTTGTGACGGACAACATTTCGGAATTCACAGTGGTGATAGAATACGTAGAAGTGGTCAAAGACGCGGCAAAGCCAGGTGATAAAAAGGACGCCGACAAGAATGGCGCAGCCGATAAAAAGGCAAAGGCGGCCACAAAACCAAAGAAACAATAAAGAAGCGGCACAGAAATGAAATACTACGATAAGATATTTTTTGTAATCGCCGTGATAGTGGCGGGTTTGTCTTGCGGATATTATTTTATGAACGAACCGAAGGGCGAACTATTGGAAGCGCGCGTGCAAACATTAGAAAAGAAATTGCCCGCCGGCATACCGTGGAAGAAGATAATAGTGCCCGAATTGAAAGTGACGTCGATAGAATGGCCCGAAGTCAGGGCGCAAGACGAAGCCGGAAAATGGTTCTTCCAAGTATTTACGCCGCCCCAGATATGGGTTGACAAGAAGGGAAACTTCATGACCGAGTCGCCTTATTACAAGGAGGTCGCGAGGCAGTCGTTTGCATTGAAGTATGTAGGCGTATCCAACGAGCCGTATCCGATAAAATACCTCGGATATTTTGGGACAAAAGCGGAGCCGATAATCCAGTTTGAGAATACGGCTACGAACCTATCATTCATAGGTAAATTGAATGAGGAGATAATTGCGTCTGCTCCGTCAACCGGCAAAAAAATCAACCTCGGGCTGACTCCCAAGAAATTCGAGATAAAACGGGTTAAGAACGATAAAAACAATACAATATCGGACATTGTGACCGTAGTGTTGTACGATAAATCCCTTGGGAAGGACGTGACGATTTACTCCAATAAGGAGACCGTCATAGACGACCGCAGGAGAATATCGTTCTCTGCTCCCGACGGCAGTGTATGGCATGTCAAGGCGCCAGGCGAATCGCGCAAGATTGGGACAGCTACATACAAGGTGAAGTCGATAGATTTTGATAAAGGCAATGCCGTAATTGAGATGATTCCGGACAATGCCGATATCGAACCACAAACAATGAACCTAAGCGCGGCGGGAGTGACACCCGTCAAATAATTGAAAATAATTCTTTAAAAAACCCCAAAAAGTGTTAACGTCCATTTAACAAATTATAAATACAGCGAATATGAAAATAAAGACAACCCAACGAAAAGCGGCATTTGTCGCGGCGATATTAGCTTCCGCCGTGACGGCAAGCTTTAGCTATGCCAAGCCGGACCAGACCCAAGAGAAAATCCGTCTTATGGTTGCGGCCGTACAGGCGCGTGACGCGGGCGATCTTAAATCTTCCAAGCAATCGCTTGAAGAGTTATTGAAGATTGCGCCCAATGACGAAGGCGTACAGCGTATGCTTGCCGACGTGAATAAAGACATAGAGCGTCAGGCAAAAGGCGAAACACCTGTGCTTGTTGGTACAAAAGCCGCGCAAGAAGAAGCAGCCGCTAAGGATGCCGAAGCTGCGGAAGGCGAAGCAAAAGTCGAGCCCGTCGATGCTGCAATGTCCGACGCTCTGCGCAAACAGCAGCTGCAAGTTATAGCGGCATTTGATTTGATTGACGAAGCGTACGATCTCATGGACGACGGCAACTGGGATGAAGCCGCTAAGAAATTGTCATTTGCCCAGGAAAAACTCCCTGAAGAATCCTATTCCCCGATAGCCGACGAGGCTCGTTCAGAGCTCAATAGGGCGAAGGCTGCAATGGCGAAGTCCCGCGCGAAGATTGCAATGCCTGAAAGAGACACGGCCGCTGCAAAATCTTTTGCCGCCGAATATGCCGCCGCTGAAGAAAGCAAGGACGCCGGCAATGCGTTTGTAGAAGAGGTTGAAGAATTCACAGCCAATCCTTACAACAATTCGATATCCGATATAAGCCCGGATTACGCTACTCGCCAGAACAAGATTGAAAACCTTTTGGAAAAAGGGCGCAGGCAATATCTGTATGGCGACTATCAGGGAGCGCGTGCGACCTTCCGTCAGATTGAAACGCTCGACGCCGACAATATACAGGCAAAAGCGTATCAGCGCTTGATTTCTGAAAAGCTTGCCGACCGCGGCCGCTTGACTTATCTGGCAACCCGCGAAGCGATGATGGACGAAGTAAGCAAGGCATGGCAGCGCCCGCAAGTTTACACCGGCACGACAGTCGATAGAGGCGGCGCGAGAGCCGATTCTGTAATCGACAAAAAACTCGCCGAAATCATCATCCCGAACGTGAGCTTCCCCGCTCCGGGCGTGACACTCGCCCAAGCGATAAACACTCTCTCTATATTGTCGGTTGAATACGATAAGTCGAACGACGCGAAGAAGGGTGTTAACATAGTTCTTTTCGGCGATAACGCTTCCGAAGCAAAGCCGGTAGTTCTCACACTCCGCGACCTCTCCCTCGGTCAAATACTCGACTGGGTCACCCAGCAGGCCGGTTTCCAATACGATATTGAAAAGGATACAATCGTAGTCCGCAAGGCAATGGATAACAGTGTCGCTTCGATGGACACTCTCGACTTTCCGCTCCCGACTTCGACTGTTATGCGCATGATAGGCTTCAAGGCTGCGGTTGGCGAGTCCGGCGATTCGGACAATCCGTTCGGCGGCGGCGGCGGTGGTGCTGCAGCTGGCGCTGGCGACGGCAAGGAAGAGGCTATCAAAAACTTCCTCGTTAAAGCCGGTGTAGAGTTTGGTCCCGGAGCGACTGTCGCGTTTGACGGTTCAAAACTTTGGGTCACGAATACTCGCCGCAACCTCGATAAGGTTCGCAACATTCTCTTGCGTTATAGCGAAACCAAGCAGGTTGAAATCGAAGCCAAATTTATGGAAGTCAACCAGGGCGTCTTGAAGGAACTCGGATTCAACTGGAATGTTTCCAGGAAGAATGCTGATGGCTCTTACAGCACTCTGTTCTCCACAGTTGGAAGAAACACAACCGGTCTGATAAGCACATATAACAATCGTACGCTTGCCGACTCTATAACAAGCGCGAGTGCCGGATCTACTCCGATAACAATCTTGAAGCCCGCCCTTGAGGCGACACCAGACGTTCCGAATCCGTACACTGTCGAACCTGTTGTTCCGATTTTGCCTTCAACTATAAATATGGCTTCCGGCGCGGCTCAGGCTGCCAACACAGTTCTTGGTGTTATAAACGGCTATGATGTAAGTTTGATAGTCAATGCTCTCGAACAGCGCCAGGGTTCAGACCTGCTCTGCGCTCCGAAGGTGACGGTTATATCCGGCAGCACTGCTTCGATAACGGTTTCGCAACGTATGCGTTATCCGGAATCATGGGGCGACGTTCAATCTAACGTAGGTTCTTCGTCAGTCAACGTCGGTGGCACTCAAACTTCTTCCGCTGGTGTAACTATCACCCCCGGTACTCCTCAGGACTTCACTTCGGCTGACGTTGGTGTGTCGATGGAAGTAACCCCGAATGTTGAAGAAGACGATAGCATCAACCTCGTACTCAATCCGAATGTAACGGAATTTGAAGGGTTCATGGAATACGGCGGCGTTGCGGTCGCTATATCTTCCGGAACAACCGTGACGGTTCCCTCTGGATTCATTCAGCCGGTGTTCTCGGTCAGAGAAGTTAAGACTACTGTGACGGTATTCGACGGCGCGACGGTTGTAATGGGCGGTTTGACTCGTGAAGAAGTCCGCACAATCAACGACAGCGTTCCGATTCTCTCCGATATCCCGTGGATTGGCAGACTCTTCCGCTCGAAGGGTGAATCCCGCCAGAAGAGGAATCTGTTGATATTCGTCACTGCGAACAGAATCTCCCCCGGAGGCAGCGTTGGCCGCGAACAGTTCCAGGATATGCGTCCCGGAAGCGTCTACCAGAATCCTGTCATAGTTTCCCCTGGTGGTGCTGTACATCGCGTACTTGAAGACGAAGCTACTGAAACTGTCACTCGCTAATCCAGTATAATAAACCTCTTTAAAGTGCCCGTTTAAACGGGCGCTTTTTTTTTGCTAAAAAGGGGTGCCTAAGGTTAAAAAAATAGATTAAAATTGCCCGTTTTATCGGGTTTTTTTGTAAAAACAGACGAATACGAGTAAAAACGATGGTGTTATATTCTTAGGCTTATTCTATTATTTTTTTGCCTTTATGGGTCTGTATTCCAGCTTTTATAAAAAATATTTTCTTAGCTTAATAAAAATAGGGCGTGATTTTAAGCAATTTATATTTCTACGATAAATCGGAAGATTCTAATGGTTTGACTCATTTATTTTTTGATTCTTGGAAAGCATAATACATCTTTTACAATTCGCTTTTTAGTTTACTTTTAAACTATATTTTATTTTTGCATTTGATGAGTTTTTTCAGGAATAAAGCTTCTTACTTATAGGGAAAATCGTCGGTAGATTGATTGAATCATTCTCTTTTTATTAGAAATAATTTTATATTTTATGCTAAGTGCCAATGCGGCAGGCAGTTAAAATAATAAAGATGTTTATCCTCCGTTTAAAAATTTTTATTATTGATTAGTTCATTTATGGGCGTGGATATTCTGCCAAGCCCGCTTTGTGGAGTTATAATTGCACGTTTCTTTTCAAACTTAATGGGAATATTTAGTTTCAAAGAGTTCGCGCAGGGGTGGAAGAAACTATTAGAACTTGCTGTAAACTTTTATGTTTAAATTAAACAAAAAAATTACCTATACAAAAAATTCAGTCCTTCCCAAACAGTCATGCTTTAAGATATTAATTGCTTCGATAAAGCTGCAAACATTCTTTGCTTCGCAAAAACTATTATTTTATTTCCGAGACGACGAGGCTTGCTCCGCACGTTTTTTGAACGCGACATTTTATATTTCCTGACCGATATGAATCATACATAGTCTATGGTGATATTATTTCATTAGAACTGTAATTTTCTAAAAGAGAAAAGAAAATTTACGTCCTGACTCAACATAATAAATGCGGCAGATGATACGCATAAAAAATATGCGCGTCTTGCGTTTTCGCCGAGGCAATATCTGTTGCGTATGCAGATTAAAAATATACTAAGCTGTTCGTAAAATCGCTAATAAAACAAGATATTTCTAATTTCAGACTTTATAAGATAATATTATATGGCTTTGCAGAAGGCGTTAAATATACTGAAAATACACAGCTCTGCGCCGTTTAGCGCCAAGTAAAAGCCAATTTACATTGCATAGAATTGATAGTGCCCATGCTTGCAGATAATCTTAATGAAGTACAAAAAAGCCCTCCGAATGAGAACGGAAGGCTTTTATTTTTGCAGTGCCAGTTCGCTTGTTGCTTACAAGTGCATACAGAATAAACTAAAAATTTCTTTTTTTTGCAAACCGCTTAAATTCAGGCCTTGGGACTATTTGCCGGCCGTGACATTTACGCATTCTATATTTAACACCTTTGCGATTTTTTGTATCTCATCAGCGTGGTGTCCAATACCGAGTGCAAAGTGGTGGGTTGGCCCTTCCATGCACCAGCTCCGCAAGAATGTGCGAATATCAGGCTTAAACTTAGCGTGGGTGTTTGTATTCCCCGTGGGCGGAATGGATCCCGCAACAGACTCTCCTTCAGCCACTATAAATTTAAATTTTCCGTCGGCTTTTACGCCTATTGAGAGTATGGTAATGGGCCCTTCCTTAATCTTGAACTCAACTCCCGCGCCCGCTCCAGGCTTGCCGTGGTATTTTTTTAATGACCTCAACACGGGCTTGCCGTCGGCAATATTTAGATGGTGGGGGCCGTCATGCCCGACAAGAACTGTCCCTTTGTTGAAGTCTATCGGGTGAAATTCGGCAAAGCTTCCGCCTATTTCGAGCCTGTCCATTATCATCATTGCAATGCAATTTTTGATGTCAAATTCCCCGCACATTGGGAATCCGGCGGCGGTGAGAAGCGAATTGCCCACTATCAGGTTTGTGACGAGCTCGCGCATTTTGGAGCCGGGAAGGGCTTCGTAATAGTATGCGAGCCCGTCGAGCTTCCTGTCGGCCGCGAACTTTTCAAGGGCAACAGCCGCCCTCGCCGCGACATCGAGATCCTTGTCTGTAAGCTTTTGGGTGATTGGGTCTGATACGGGATCCGGGGTGTCGAAAAATGAGAGAATCCGCTTTTTCATAGCTTCGACTGCGTCTTTATCGTCGGCGAGATAATGCTTTAAAATTTCGTCGGGCTCGCAAACTGCGACATGGCAGCCGAATGTGGCGGCGACTGCTGTTGGGTCGGTCTGCATATCGTACATCGCTTCCAATACGTGACCCATTAACCCTATGCGTCATCGCTTCCAATACGTGACCCATTAACCCTATGCGGGCATAGCGCAAGTCGTGCAAAACCTTTGCAACAGAGCACCATTTTGAAATTTCCGCGTCTGCGAGCTTATCGCCCTCGCGCATTCCTATTATAATATCGTCCACGGGGTTCCCCATGCGCACGGCGACGTCCGCAAATTCAGGAACTGCGCACAAATCGTCGTTGCACAGCTGTATAAATGTAGTTGCTTTTTCGTACGGCATTGCGCTTTGCGGCTGCAAGGCCACCAAAACTATCGGAATGGTAAGTTCTTTTGCCATTGCCGCGAAAGTCGCCGAGGTTGCGTAAGTTACCATATCGACAAAGAGAAGGTCGAGGTTCGACCGCTTGATTTCGTCGAGTGTCTTGCGCGCGCTTTCAGCGTTATCGACAAGCCCGAAAGAAAATGTTTTTACGCCGTTGGATTTGACTTTATTTTCAAACGTATCGAGTTTTTTGAGCATTACGTCTTTAAGGCCTTCAAATTGTTTCCAATATGTATCGAGCCCGACGCCGACTATCCCGACATTTGCAGTCAGCGGCTTTCTTCGTTCTACCGTGCTTTTGGGTTCTGCCGACGCCACAACGCAAAGGGCGCATGCGCAAAATATGAGTATGATTCTTTTCATTGCATTTATGAATATTGTTCGTTTCTTTCCTTAGAGTTAACGCACTAACTTTTTGCGGTCAATATTTTTCTTCCAATGATGTATGTAAAAGCGCGGGAATTTTTGTTAACGCCTCTAAAAATACCGGTATTTTTCCTCGCGGAATTTTCTTATGGGGGAACTCTTGAAATGATATCGAGGCTTGCGGATAAAAAAACTCTTTATTCAAGTATGTATGCCAAGCTGAACGTTTATATTGTAAATTTGCGCGCCCTACACAGCGCAAAAGTTTTTGCCGGACACAATAAAAATTCTACGTGCATAACGGTATGCAAAAATACAGTGATTATGCCTTTTTATATGGAAGGTTTATTTTTTTGCGGAACTTTTTTACTTCCACAATAAGCGCGTATATGTTAACCTAAAAAAGTTCTTAGCATAAAATATTTAGGGGGATTTTATATATGAGAAAATTATTTGCATTCGCGTTTTTGTCCATTCTTTCGGCCGCAGCTTTCGGGAGAGCGTACTATATATCTTCATCGGGCGGCGATGACTCTAACGATGGTTCGCAGGCGGCGCCGCTAAAAACAATCGCCGCCGCCCCAAAGGAAAATTCCGAGATATACTTAAAGCGCGGTGACGTTTTTTACGGGCCCATTACCAAGTTTAAAAACTGCAAAATATCCGCGTACGGCGAAGGCCCAATGCCTGTCATAAGCGGCTTTAAAATCGTAAAAAATCCCGACGCATGGGAGCGCCAGCCAAACGATGTATGGCGCATAGACCTCACAAAACCAGAGAATTTTGACGGTTATTTTGCGGAGGGAAAAGCCAATAATATTGGAGCCGTTTACGATATGTCTTCCGACAAGCTTTATGGGCACCTCGTATGCAGGTACAACCAGCTGAACTCATACGGCGACTTCTGGGTATCGGGAGATGTCAACCGCGTAAATGTTCAAGATAAGAAGGAAAATTTCCGCTATCTTTACTTCCGCTCAAAAGGCAATCCTTCGTCGGGAGGGGCGAAGATTGCATTCTCAACATACGGCACGGGCGTCACAAACCTCGAGAACTGCGAAGTGGACTCGGTTGCGGTGACGGGGTTTGGCGTCCACGGCATTGCGAGGGCATGGAACTGCAAATTTAAAAATATGCGCGTAGATATAATAGGCGGGTCTGTCCAGCTTGGGTATGCCCATTGGGTTCGCCTCGGAAACGGCTTTGAGTTTTGGGTGTCGGACAAGCGGCCGTGCTCAAACAATCTTGTGGAGGGCTGCACGGTGTCGAGAACATACGACTGCGGCTCGACCATACAGGGAATCGCAAACGGCGACATGCTTATCGAAAACGTGAAATTCATCGGCAACACTTTTATACATTGCCGCCAGGCGTTTGAGCATTTTATTCGCTCCAAAGAGGGAACCGCAAAATATTCCGACTGCGAATTTTCTTCAAACAGGTGCTTCGAAATGGGCGAAAACGAATTCTCAACCCCCGAGACGCGCGATGCCGCATTGCTTTCTTACGAGCGCAAACCAATAACAGGCCTGTCGATAAATAAAAATTTCTTCTGGGGGTCGAGCGCATATTGCAACCAGTACTGCACGGCGGAGATGTCGGAGAATACTTTTTACGTATTTAAGGACCAATATCTGCTCTTTAACAGATGGCAGCCGCAGGACGCTGTATTCGCGGACGAAGAAGGTGGGATTGATAAAATGCGCAAGGTGCTCGGGAACGAATCCGATAAAATATTCATAGTCGATAGGGGCGACTCTCAGCTTAGGTCCAAAATAATATCTGAACATTTTAAAGGTGCTGAAGACGACATAAAAAGGCTCTGCAAATAGCGCGCCGCTGTCTGCCGTTTCGTCAGGAGGTTGTTCTGATGTTGCGCGCAAAGTCTGCGTCGGGTAAAAGACCTCCTGCATCTTTCCAAGTAAAAAACTTTCGCGTTCTTTTAATCGTAGGTTAGTCTCTAAATTTAAAAATATTTTAATTGCTGTGAATAAACTCTTAATAGTTTTATTTTCAGCCGTTTTGGCTCTGTGCGCCCACGCGGGCGTCCCAGGAAAGTTTTTTGCGTACCGTTCTTTCTGGCCTGAAACCGAGGCGATGAAGCAGTTTGCCGACATAGGTGTCAATCTTTACGCCGTTATGCCGTCGAACTCTTTTAACAGCCTCGGGGAACCCTATTGTAAATTTCCCCCCTTCTGGGTGTGGGACGAGACGTACCTTTGGGAAAATGTTGACGCGCAGTTCGACGTCGTCCTAAAAGCCAACCCGAACGCCCGTTTCATTTGCATGGTAGATATAAACAGCCCCTTGTGGCTCGTCCGCAGGCTCGATAAGAAATATGGTTTTGGCGGAGACAGCTACCAGCATATTTCAAATGCGCTGTGTATTCCGGAATGGAAAAACATAACGAAAAAAATGCTCCGCGCCTACGTGCTGCACATGGAGGAAAAGTACGGAGACAGGATAGTGTCGTACATAGTAGCCGGCGGTGGCACGAGCGAATGGTACTGCAACTCTCAGGGATACGCGAATGTCCCAAAGCGCAATGCATGGTATAGATGGCTGAATAAAAACGGTTTTCCAAAGTGGGAAGTTCCCAGCCGCGAGCGCATGGACTCCCCCGCAATCGACGGAAATTACTTCGACCCTAAGACCCAGCGCGCGGAAGCCGAGTATTCGAGATTTCTCGAAGAGCTGATTTCCGACGGAGTCGATGAATTTCTCGGCGAGGTAAAAAAAATAGTGGGCGGTAAAAAGCAGGTTGGCGCATTTTGCGGATTTATACCATTGCGCCTGTACGGCAAGCTGGACAATTCGAGAACGTTCGCGTCGAAGTCGGTTGACTTCGTTGGCAGCCCCGGCGGATATTTTAACCGCGACATAGGGCTTGGCGGCGGAATATCGTCGCCGCGGAAGTCGGTTGACCTTTACGGCAAGCACTGGTTTCAGGAAATAGACCATAGAACGCACACGTACAACGGTAAGCTTTCCCCATATGTTCAAATAGGGGGAATACACGCATCGGGCGCAAAAAACCAAGCCGAGACAAACGCGATTTTAAAGAGGGAGTTTTCTTTGGCGGCGGTAATGGGGAATTCCCTTTGGTGCTTTGACATGTGGGGCGGGATTTTTAAGACTCCCGAGACAATGGAGCTCGTAGGCAAATCCTACGAAATATGGAAAAAGTACAAGGACGCCCCGCTCGACTACCGCGCGGAGATAGTAATGGTAATCGATCCGGACAGCGCTTTTTATATGAAAAATCCCTTGAAAATCGAGCGCATGATTAAAGCGCTTTATTCATGCGGAGCTCCGTTTGATTATATTATTTTCGACGACATTGAAAATCTGGATTTCTCAAAATATAAAATGGCAGTCTTCCCGTGGGGATATTCGATAACCCCAGAAAAGCGGAAGATATTGGAAAATCGAGTGATGAATTCGGGTAGGACTGTCGTGTTTATGGACGCCGCGGGAATGTCGGACGGCGCGCGCGCAGACCCCGCAAATGTCGAGAAGCTAACGGGCTTTAAGTACAAGACCAAAGGTGTGTCCGAAAAGGACATGGGCGGCTGGAAAAGCGTATATGGCGGAAGTATTACGGACTTTGACAAGAATTCCATAATGAGATTGGCCCGCGAAGCCGGTGTACATATATATACGGACGAGCCCTTGCCCGTGTACTCAAACGGAAAACTTGTTGCAGTGCATGTGAAGGAGGGCGGACTCAAAAAAGTGCACCTGCCAAAGAAAGCCGGAATAGTAAAAGAGTTGTATAGCGGTAAGACTGTTGTTGAAAATGCCGATTCGTTCGAATACGACTTCGCCTCTCCGGACACGGCTTTGTTTGAGATTTCGGATTAAAAAATATCCTCGCGCTTAATCTGAAATGGCTCTGCCGGCTTACGCCTGCTCGAATTTCAGTTTGGGCGCGCGCTTTTTAACAGTGGTGGCTCTTTTGCATTTTGCATAGTTGCGCTAAAATTTTTACTTCTGCGCGCTTTGACGCAAGATCCGATAAAATCTATTTGCGCGCAATATGTTTTGCAATGCCAATGTATTTTCCTCGCGCTCTTGCAAATTAAAATAAATGGAAAATTCGCTCCGCTTTTGCAAACATAGGCGGCTGAACTTAATTGAAAAAATTGTTTTTAGGCGGTCGTCTGCCGCGCGCGGAAATCGGGCGATAAAAAACGGCGCGCTCGAGCCTGCGCGCCGCATATTTTAAAGGTTTTTTAGGCTTCAATTAGATGACGTTGATTCCGGATTTGCGCAGCTTGTCGAGAAAGTCGGGGTCGGCGGCAGAATCGGTTATTACAGTGTCGATAGAGTTTATGTCGCAGAAAAAACGCAGGCTCTGAACGCCGAATTTTGAGGAGTCGCAGAGGAGGATTTTTTCGCGGCAGATTGACAGCGAATTTTCTTTGAACTCTGCGTGTATTTCGGCTACTTCGCTTGCGCCGCGCTCGAGATCCAGCCCGTTGCATGAAAAGAACGCCTTATCAATCGAGAAGCGCTTCATGAGCGAAAGGGCGGATATGCCGCAGTAATTGTGGCTTACCCTGTCGAGCTTTCCGCCGGTTGTGATTACGTCGATATTGTCCTTCGACATAAGCGGAACTACGCAGTCGTGGGCGTTTGTTATGACGGTTATTTTTATGTCTGGCAGCGATTCAGCAAAAGTTAACACTGTGGAGCTTGCATCGAGAAATATCGTGTCCGATGGCGATACCAGCCCTATGGCTTTTTTTGCTATTTCCTGTTTTGCGGCGCGGTTTTCGTTTAGGATCTTCATACAGGTCGCACACAACAACATCGTTTTCTTCCAAGCTGT
>ERZ1106939.1781-NODE-1781-length-15144-cov-4.283849_pt1 | contig 15144 bp, 6 predicted proteins | sample MGYA00403669_ERZ1106939 | MGnify/ENA primary metagenome ERZ1106939 (study PRJEB35170, sample SAMEA104062447) | human gut metagenome | biome: human gut; feature: human-associated habitat; material: faeces | place: Denmark | collected 2012-09-28 ...
CGTGCGCCACCGCGCCGGACTGCACGAAGTGGCCACTCACTCACAGGAAGTGATGCGCGAAAGGATTATCCACGAGCGGCGCATGGAGCTGGCCTTCGAAGGCCATCGGTGGTTTGACATGATACGTCTGGACAACGGTCGTTATGCCATCAACTTTTTGAAGTCTATCGGCAAGACACGTGTCAACAAGGATCGGCTGCTGTTCCCCATCCCCCAAACGGAGATGGATGCCAACAGTCTGATGACCCAGAACACCGGATATTGATTCGTGAATATCTTCCAATCCGTCAAATCATAAACCCAACAATCATGAAACGAAATATCAAGAGCATGCTTGTCATGCTACTCGGCGTAGTGGCTTTGGCTGCCTGCTCCGACAACGACTATACCGAATTGGACAAGGGGAGCAACATGCTCGCCCTCACCGTCAATCAGGCTGCCGACACGCTCAACGAGACCGCCCATGCCGGCGAAGCCGTCACGCTCGCTTGGACCACCGGCCACAACTTCGGCACGGGCCGCAAAATCTATTACACGTTGGAGATAGCACCGGCCGGTACAGACTTTGCCAACGCCTATACGGCTGTCGACAGCACAGCCCAAGTGTATCAGTGGAGCATCAATGTGGAAGGACTCAACGATTTGGTGCTCGACAAGATGGGGGCCACCGTAGGCGAGTCGGTAAGCCTTGAAGCCCGCGTCACGGCCTCTGTGCCCGATGTCAGTGAGCGGCAGACAGCTGTGGTGGCTTTCAAGGCCACCCCTTACAAGGCTGTCACCCCGACGCTCTATCTCATCGGTGATGCTACGCCCAACGGTTGGAGTGCCGACAATGCCACGCCCATGACTCGCACCGACAACGGCATCTTCACGTGGGAGGGCGACCTGAAAGCCGGCCAACTGAAGTTTATCACCACGCTCGGGCGGTTTGTCCCCTCCTATAATAAAGGTGCTGACGGCAATCCCATTCTCCGCTCCACCTTCGACGAGCCCGACGAGCAGTGGAGCATCACCGAGCCCCACACCTACAAAATCACCGTGAATCTGCTCGCAGGCACCATCGAGATGGTGCAGACCGAAGGTGTGAAGCCCCTCTACGACGAACTCTTCTTCGTGGGCAACCCCACCGGATGGAGCTTTGTGAAGATGACGCGCGATGCCCTCGACCCCTATCTCTTCCGTTACGGCCGCTTCTTTGAAGCCGGCAAGGGTGGCGACTTCAAGTTTGGCACGGCTTCCGGCTCGTGGGACAACATGTATATGGCCATGGATGCCGATGCCCCCATCAGCTCCACGGATGCCCGTTTCGTCAAAGGCGGCACCGACACCAAGTGGTATCTCAAGGATGAGGAATGCGGAAAGGCCTACAAGATATGCCTCGACATACGCAGCGGCAAGGAGAAAATGTACATGCGTGAGTTCACACCCTATCCTATGGTCTACCTCGTGGGCGACGCCACTCCGGCTGGTTGGGACATCGCCAACGCCACGCCCATGACCTCCACCGGCAGTCCTTACATTTTCACTTGGACGGGCCAACTCAACGCCGGTGAACTGAAGTTTACCTGCGACCGGCAGGCAGACTGGATGGGGGCATGGTTCCTCTGTGCCGCAGGCAACGATGCCGAACCCACGGGCAAGGCCGAATCCATGCTCTTTGTGGACAAGAGCGACAACGCTTTCAAGGCCCAATACCGCGAAATCAATGTGGGTGACATCGACCAGAAATGGAAAATCACTTCATCGGGAACCTACACCATCACCCTCAATCAACTCGAAGAGACCATAACTATTCTCAAAAATTAAAGGAAATGAAAATGTATGCAATGCTTCTGTCGCTTCCGCTGCTCCTTGCGGCCTGCGGCAATGATGAGACCATCGATAACGATCCCGCCACCGTTCCCACCGAGGTGCTGGCCCCGCTCACCAAGACCACGGCCCGCCTCGCCCTGCAGGTGGGCACCGACAAGGCCTGTTATGCCCCCGGGCAAACCGTCACTTTCACCGCCTCCGGGGATTTGCCCGCCGGCGTGAGGGTGCGCTATCGCCACGGTAGCGACATAGTGGCCGACGAGCCGCTGTCTTCGACCACGTGGACATGGACGGCCCCGGCCACCGATTTCACCGGCTACATGGTCGACCTCTACACCCGCGACGGTTCCGATGCCGAGACCCTCTACGCCACCATCGGTGTAGATGTGTCGAGCGACTGGGCCCGCTTCCCCCGCTATGGCTTCGTGGCCACTTACGACGACACAAAGACACCGGTCGTGATAGCCGGCGAACTGGCCTGGCTCAACCGCTGCCACATCAACGGGTTGCAGTTCTACGACTGGCAGTACAAGCACCATTGGCCCTTGGGAGGTGACGATGGCGGACTGTTCGATGTGTATAAGGACATTGCCAACCGCAATGTCTACACCCGTGTGGTGAAGGATTATATCACCCAATGCCATGGTCTCGGCATGAAAGCCATGTTCTACAACCTCTGCTACGGCGTGCTCAAGGATGCCGCTGCCGACGGTGTGTCCTACAAGTGGCATCTTTTCAAAGACAACAACCATGCCAACATGGACAAGCTCTCGCTCGCTTCGAGCTGGAAGAGCGACATCTGGCTTGTCAATCCTGCCGACCGCGACTGGCAGGCCTACCTTGCCGGGCGCAACGATGAGGTCTACAAGGCATTGGATTTTGACGGCTTCCACATCGATCAGGTGGGCGACCGTGGCGATGTCTACGACTACTATGGTGGCAAGGTGAACCTTGGCAACGGTTTTGCTTCCTTTATCAAGGCCATGAAAACCCGCCATCCCGGGAAGCGGCTCGTGATGAATGCCGTGAGCAACTTCGATTCCAAGAGCATCGTGGAGACCGGCGATGTAGACTTCATGTATTCCGAACTTTGGGGGCATGAAGACCGGTTCAGCGACCTTCTCACCATCTTGAAAAACAACCGGGCCTATGCCGGTTCGCCCTCCATGGGGCAGGTGTATGCCGCCTATATGAACTATAACCACAAGGGCGACCGCTTCAACACGCCCGGTGTGCTGCTCACCGATGCCGTGATGTTTGCCCTCGGGGCTTCGCATTTGGAGTTGGGCGACCATATTCTGTGCCATGAGTATTTCCCCAACGACCAAATGAAGATGACAGACCAACTGCGCTCGGCCCTTGTCAGCTACTACGACTTCCTCACGGCTTATCAGAATCTGTTGCGCGAAGGCGGAACGGAACTTGTGGCTGACCTCGCTTCGGGGCAGGCCGGTGTGACGGTCAATGCCTGGCCCCCGAAACTCGGCAGTGTGACCACCTATGCCAAGACCGTCGGTGGCAAGCAGGTGGTGAATCTGCTCAACTTCGTAAGGGCCAACAGCCTGAGCTGGCGCGACATGGACGGCACCCAGCCCGAGCCCGAAACCTTTGTCAACGTGCCCCTCCGGCTCAAGGCTCCCGGAGCTAAGAAAGTGTGGGTGGCTTCTCCCGACAGCCTCGGCGGGGCCCCGCAAGAGCTCACATTCAGGCAGCAGGGCGACTATGTGGTGTTCACGTTGCCCTCACTGAAGTATTGGACGATGGTCGTGGTGGAGTGAAAGGGCATGATGTGCATGGCGCGACGCAGCTTTACCATGTTTGCTGCCACGGCTTGGTAAAAAGCGTGAAGCGTGCCGGCATCTGTCCTGCAACTACTGAGATTCTTTTTAATTTGTTCAAATTGAGATAATGATCATGAAGAAACTGTTTTTTAAAATCATGACGGTCATGTTGCCGTTGTCGGCCTCCGCCCAGACGGTGGTGTCGCCCAACGGCAATGTGGCCGTGAAATTCACTCTCGCAGACGGTGTGCCCACCTACGAGATGAGCTACAAGCACCGGGCGGTGGTCAAGCCTTCGCGTCTCGGACTGGAACTGGCCAAGACCAAGCACGCCTCCAAGGGAATGGACGAGACCGACCTCATGGGGGGCTTCACCATTAAAGACACCAAGACCGCTACGTTTGACGAGACTTGGAAACCCGTGTGGGGCGAGACATCGACCATCCGCAATCACTACAACGAACTGGCCGTCACGCTCCGCCAGCCGGCCACCGACCGCGACATCCTTATCCGTTTTCGTGTCTACAACGACGGCATGGGACTGCGCTACGAGTTTCCCCAACAGCAGTCGCTCAACTACTTTGTGGTGAAGGAGGAGCACACGCAGTTTGCCATGGCGGGCGATCACACGGCCTACTGGATTCCCGGCGACTACGACACGCAGGAGTATGAGACCGTCATCTCGAAGATGAGTGAAATCAGGAGTAAGATGCCGGCTGCCGTCACCCCCAACTCTTCGCAGACCACTTTCTCGCCGACGGGTGTGCAGACCTCTCTGCAACTCAAAACGGCCGACGGGCTCTACATCAACATTCACGAGGCTGCCTGCGTCAACTTCCCCACGATGCACCTCAATCTCGACGACCGCAACATGGTGTTTGAGTCGTGGCTCACGCCCGATGCGACGGGCATGAAAGGCTATGTGCAGACACCGTTCTCCACGCCATGGCGCACGGTGATGGTGAGCGACGATGCCCGCGACATGCTTTCAAGCAACCTGATACTCAATCTCAACGAACCTTGCAAGCTGGAAGACACCTCATGGATCAAGCCCATCAAGTATTGCGGCGTGTGGTGGGAGATGATCGCCGGCGGGCGGGCATGGAGCTACACCGACGACCTGCCCTCCGTGCACCTCGGGCAGACCGACTACAGCAGGTGCCGGCCTCACGGCAGGCATTCGGCTAACACGGCCAATGTGCGCCGCTACATCGACTTTGCGGCCAAGAACGGGCTCGACCAAGTGCTCGTGGAGGGCTGGAACGTCGGTTGGGAAGACTGGTTTGGCCATTCCAAGGACTATGTGTTCGACTTCGTGACGCCCTATCCCGACTTCGACCTCAAGGGCCTCAACGACTATGCCCACTCCAAGGGCGTGAAGCTGATGATGCATCACGAGACGAGTGCATCTACCCAAAACTATGAGCGGCACCTCGAAGCAGCCTACACGCTGATGAACAAGTATGGCTACAACGCTGTGAAGAGTGGCTACGTGGGCGACATCATCCCCCGAGGCGAATACCATTACAGCCAGTCGGTGAACAACCACTATCTCTATTGCCTTACCGAAGCGGCCAAGCACCACCTCATGGTCAATGCCCATGAGGCCAGCCGGCCCACCGGACTCTGCCGCACATATCCCAACCTCGTGGGCAACGAGAGTGCCCGTGGCACAGAATATGAGGCTTTCGGAGGCAGTGCGCCCTACCACACGGTCATCTTGCCTTTCACCCGGTTGCAGGGCGGCCCGATGGACTACACGCCGGGCATCCTCGAAACACGGCTCAGCAAGTGGTGCGACAACAAGTCGTTCGTACACACCACGCTCGTGGGACAACTCGCTCTTTATGTCACGATGTACAGTCCGCTCCAAATGGCGGCCGACCTGCCCGAAAACTACGAGAAGTATGCCGACGTTTTTCAGTTCATCCGCGATGTGGCTGTAGACTGGGACGACTCCCGCTATCTGGAGGCAGAGCCCGCCAAATACATCACTGTGGCCCGCAAGGCCAAGGGCACGGACAACTGGTTTGTGGGCGGCAAATGCGATCAGGACGGCCATCTGACCACCCTGAAGCTCGACTTCCTCGACCGGGGCAAAAAATATGCATGCACCGTCTATGCTGACGGTACTGATGCCGACTACGAGAAGAATCCGCAGGCTTACACCATCACCAAACGCATGGTGAAGCGTGGCGATGTGCTGAAACTCCGTCAGGCTCCCGGCGGCGGCTTCGCCATTTCGCTCATAAGAAAATAAATATAGGAGTAAAAGGATAACTCTGAAAAGAATGATTGTCAAACTATTTATCCGTTTCCACCCTCTCTGCTTGAGATATTTGCAACCGAGTGCATGGTCGTTTGCAAATACGCGATTTTTGGAGGAGTCTTAAAAGTACTGGTAATCAGTAGGTTGAATTTTATTGACACGAATCCGTGCCCGAAAATGGGCATGAAATGGCCCAAACGGGCTTGCCAAATGGCCTCGGTTGCATTGCAACCTGGGCCATTTGGTGTTCTAAGTGTGGCCCTTTCGCAAGCTCGAAGAGTCCGAATGGGGAAACGAGGAGACTTTTTCGTCCTTTTAAGAGCGTTTCGGCATTCTCTTTGGTGGATTTTTGTGGAAGTGTTTTTGTAAAGGTCATTTACATTGGTTGGGGTACTTTAATTCCGGAAAAATGGCAAGCTGACAAAAAAATAGTTGCATAAATTTTGCCGACAAGTAAAAAAGTCATACCTTTACGCCCGCTTTTTCTAAATCTAATTGGATAAAACCTAAACATTATTATTTAAACTAACAACTTAACTGCATTTATTGACATGAAAGCATTTTCTACTTTAGTGGCAATATCACTTTGCCTCTTGACGAGTATTGCGGCCCATTCGCAGAACTCGTATGTACCCAAAGCACCTGCAAAAATAGGCAGCCGCATGAACCAACTCATGCGCCAACAGCAGCAGCCCATGAGGTTGCCGTCGAGGATGAAAAGTACCTCCACACAGCAAGTGGTGCATGCCATGATACAGTGCACGGACGGTGAGCGTCTCCACACCACGCTCCGGAGCATGGGCATTGAGTCAACCACCATCTCTTCTACGCTCGTTACGGCCCATGTGCCGATGAACAGGGTGTGGGAAGTGACCCGTCTGGAAGAGGTGGTCAAGATTGATGCGCCGCGCCGTTTCAAACGGTTCAACCACACATCCCGCGTGGCCTCGGGAGTGGACAAGGCACAAAGCGGCACCGGACTGGACACACCCTACGATGGTACAGGGGTGGTCATCGGCGTGATCGACCAAGGATTCCAATACACCCACCCTGCTTTCCGCAAGGCCGACGGCTCTTCACGCATAGTCTATCTTTGGAACCATCTGAAGGGAGACAAGACTCCGACAACGGCGAGTGACGACATCCTGCAAGCGGTCAACGATGGCGAAGACACCAACCATGCCACCCATGTGGCCGGCATTGCAGGTGGCTCGAAGTGGACCGATGTGCAAGACTATGGCATGGCACCGAAGGCAACGCTCATGTTCTTTCCTTCGACCTTCGATGATTCGGAAATTCTGGAAGATGTGAAGCGGGTAAAGGAATATGCCACGCAGAAGAATATGCCTTGGGTGGTCAACATGAGCTTTGGTTCACAGAGCGGTCCGCACGACGGTTCTACCGCCTACGACCACACGCTGTCGGGCTATGTCTCCAATGGAGGCTTCATCGCCGCAGCCATCGGCAACGAGGCAGAGCGCAAGATTCACCTCTCGCACGAGTTCGTTTCCGACAAGGACACGCTCTATGCGCTCATTGATGAAGGGCAGTTGGCTGAGACCACCTATGCCGATATTTGGATAAAGGGCGGTACAGACAAGGATGTCAAGGTGGATGTCTTTGCCTACAACTCTCGCAAGAAGATGTTCGACTACCGAAACGAGGCTTTCTGGTATGGCGACAAAAACACCACTGACACGCTTGTCCATGCTTGGGGTGATGCTGTGGAAAGCAATGGAAAGTATAATCTGACACTCGGATTCAACTTTGATAAGATTCTGGAGTATGAAGAAAACGGCGATGAGATTTTCAATTCCCGCGACATGCACATCGGTATCCGTGTCGTTGCACCCAAGGGAGCCCGATTGGACAGTTGGCTGGATGCCCAAACATCGGAGTGGAAGAATATCAAGGATGCCCGATTTGCCACAGGCGACAATCTCTATTGTGTGGGCGAAGGTGCCGCTTCATCGGAAAAAGTGGTGGCTGTAGGGTCATACAACACGACCGACAGTTGGAAGACATATAAGAACAAGACAATTACCAACAAGGATTCCGGTGCGTTGAACGATATTTCTTCCTTCTCCTGCTATGGGCCACAGGTGGACAACAGCCTTCCAAAGCCGGCAGTTGTGGCACCGGGAAGCATGATCAGTTCGGCCTACGGCAATGTGCACGACAGCTTCGATGAATATGATGACGGTAAGTATCTGACGCAAAAGCTCATCTATGGCGGTGAAGAATACTTCTATGGCATGGAGGAAGGCACCTCGATGGCGTCTCCTGCCGTGACCGGTATCATCGCCCTGTGGTTGCAGGCCTATCCCCAACTCTCTTACGAACAGTTGATGGAGGTGTTCCGCACCACCTCCAAGAAAGACCAGTTTACCACGAGCAACGAATGGGACCGGCACGCCGGATATGGCAAGATAGATGCCTATGAAGGCTTGAAGGCCGTGTTGAAACTGCGCGATACGGGCACCGGACTCTTCAGCATCAAAGACACGAGCACACCGCTCACGTTCCGCACCCAAGGCCGTGTGTGGCAGTTGCTTTTCAACAGTAGCGAGACTTATGCCGACATCGCCCTCCACACCACTGCCGGCGTGCAGGTGTATGAGAAACAGGTGAGCAATGTCTCTGCCGGACACGAGGAGACCATCGACCTCCAACGGCTTCCCGCAGGGGTTTATGTCCTGAGTGTCAAGACCGTCAACAGCACCTATTCGCGCAAGGTGGTGGTGAGATAAGGTGGAAGAACCTCCGCTTTTCCACCTTTTCGGAAAAAGAAAAAGCCCCCGCCTGAACCTTTCCTCAAGGATGTGTTCAGGCGGGGGGTTCCGTGTTTCAGCGTTTCTTCCCTATCTGTTTCTCCAGTCTCTTGTATTCTTTCTTCGTCAGTCGCATGAACGACCCGTGTTGCGGAGCGGACACGCCCTGTATGTCGACCGGCTCGGAGAAGTTGCGCAGCCACTTGTCGGCCTTGCAGATGCGGTAGTGGCGCGGCTTGTCGGAGTATTGGATGTAGGCCACCCGCCACTCGTCGCTGCCTATCGGTCGGAAAGCCGAGGCCCCCTCGCACAGCTTTTTGCCTTCGAAATTGATGTGATCCTGCTCCGACGGCTCTTTCCACGGACCTTTCAGGGTCGGAGCCGTGGTGGCATAGATGCCGGGCCGCCCCCCTTCCTTCTTGATGAGCATGTGGTAGAGTCCGTCGGCATCGTTGTAGTTGATGTCGGCATCAATGGTGGCATAGCCCCAGTCGAAAAGCAGACGGGGCTTGGTGAGCCGGGTGAACGACCGGTCGGCATACGAATAATACATCCGGTCGTAGCCCTCTTCCGGGCGGTTGAGCATGGAGTAGTAGATGAGGTAGCCGCCTTTCCGGCCGTCGGACCATGTGTAGGCATCATCCCAGAATATCTGCGGGGCCCACACGCGGCTGATGGTGGAATAGTCTTTGTAGGGATCGGGCGACTCGGGGTCGCAGAAGATGGAAGGCCCTTTGCGGAAATCGAACGTCACCGACTGCCAGTCGAGCAGATTCTTGCTCCGCAGCAGGTCGATGCCATAGTTGTTCCATTTGCGCGACTTGGCCACGAGCATGTCCGTGGTCACCATGAGATAGCCTTTGGCATCGTGCGTGCGGCAGATATAGGCATCGCGTGTACCACCCTCAATGCGGGCATGCCGGGCGTTGTCGAAGACGGGGCCGCCCTCCCAAAGGTCTTGGAAGTGCAGGCCGTCACGGCTGATGGCGAAAGCCGTCCACTCTCCGGCACCGCTCATGTGGCAGTAGAGGTAGCCGTAGGTACCTTTCTGGGGATTCCGGGCCGGGGCGGAGAGAGCCGCCGCGGCCACGAAAAGGAGGGATAGAATGGTTTTCTTCATGTTCTTATCTGATTTGGATTTTCTTGGCTGTGCGTGCCTTTCCGTGGCTCATCACCACGAGATAGTGCCCTGCGGGCAGACCCATGCCGTGGATATAAGCCTCCACACGCCCCTTGGCGGTGGTGAATCGGGCGATGCCCTTGCCGTCGACGGTGTTGAGCGTGCAGTCCACCGGCTCGTCATCGGCGAGGTTTTCGATGCCCGCAGTGGCGGCCACGACTTTCAGCACGCCCGTAGTGACATTGCTTCCCGAGAGTCCAGACTTGTCCCAAGCCATGCCGGCAGGCAGCGAGGGAAGCGTCACGGTGGGGGCATCGGCCATCACACCGGCTGTCCAGAGCGTGAACTCGTCGCCGACAGCCGGTGTGTAGGCCTCATCGAGCACCACCTTGACCGTGCCTTTCAGCCCGAATGTTCCCTCCACCTTGATGCTGCCGTACTTCTCTTTGCGGTAGATCTTCAGTTCAGCCACCGACCCTTGCTGCATGTCAAGGTTGCCCTTGAAGGCCAATGTACCGTCGGTGATGCGCTTGGCCGCGATGCCCGGAGCAAGCGTTGCACCGGCCATGACCGTCACGTTCGGGTTGCCGCAACAGCCGTAGCCGCTCAATCGGCCTCCACTCACAGTCATGTCGGCTGTTCCGGTCATCGTCGTCGTACCGTTGTTACGCAACACCAGTTCGCCTCCTTCCACCGTCAGCGTGCCCATCCCGGTCTGCGGCTGCATCAGCGTGAGCGTCCCCGGGCCCGTTTTGATGAGGTTGATGCCGTTGCCGATGGTTCCGCTAAACAGAGTGGCAGTATCTTTCATACCCACCAAGTAGGTGCCCGTGCCGCCGAGCACGCCTGACCCGCTGAGGCCACCTATCTTCATGTTGCTGACAGCCGTACTTTTTTCCTCCACCGTGTTCTTGAAGGTGCAACCCGCCATGATGCTCACCACGGCATTGGGCAGGCCCTTGGCATGGTAGAAGTTGAATGAAGACTTGCTGCCTTGGTAGGCATTCAGCGTACCGGCAAAGGCACTCCAGTCGCCCTGCAGCGTGTTGCGGACAAACTGCGAATGTACATCCAGTGTGCCCTCACCCGTGAGTTTGCCGGTATAGACACACCGCCCGTCAAGGTAGATGCTGCCCCTCTTTCCTGCCGGAACCACAAAATGCGTGTTGTCCGAGTTGTAGGAGTAGATGCTATTGCTGAACAGCAGTGTGCCCGTCGTGCCGTTGAAGATGACGGTGTCGCCCACGGCGTGGGCATCGGCCTCGTCAAACACCTTGCCGGCATTGATGTAGAAGCGCTTGATTTTGTTGCCACTGTAGAGAGAAAGCTGTCCTGCCCCCGTCTTGATGAGGTCGCCTGCACCCGTGATGGAAGCCTTGTGCATGGCAGCGGTGGCTCCGGCTGCCACGTTGATGGCACCACTTTTTGCCACAATAGGGTGGCTCATGCCTGTGGTCTTGGCAATGGACAGCGTACCGCCACCGTTGAGCCGGATGGCATTGTCCTTACCTCCCAGTGCTCCCCGTTCCACACCATCGGCATCGGCCAATGCCGACACTTCGAGCGTTCCACCGTTGATGTCCACCTGACCGATGAAGGTGTTGGTGTTGTTGAGTTTCACCTTGCCCGCTCCGCTCTTGCTGAGGCCCGTGTTGCCGGCAATGGCCGCCCCGCTAAACGTGAAGTGCTTTGTCTCATTCTCAAAGTTCACGCTGCGCGGATACACGTCGGCGGGAAGGTTGATATCTGTCTTCACGGCACTGTCGTCAAACGTCACGGCATCGCCAGAGACGAAGATGTTGTCTTCGCCCGTTGTTGTGGATGTGAAATTCTCGGTCGATGCGAGATCCCAGTTGCCGTTCACAGCACCTTTCCACGTCACGGCCGCCGGACTGCGCGTGTCACTCACCGTGAGCCACAGTTTGCCGTCGGCATAGGAGAGTTCGCCTTTCTGCGTGCCGAATCCCTCAATCACGATGTCGGCTGGGTCACCCTCTATCCGGTCTATCTCCGCAATGGCATACTTGCCGGCCGGTATTTTCTCCGTTCCGGTGGCATAGTGGGGCACAATCTCCAATACGGGGGTGTTATAGGCAGGTCCGTTTTCCCACACCTTTTTCCCCAGTTTGAGCGTCTTGGCCTTCACGTGGTCGGAGATTCCGTTGCTAAAGAGGTCGATCACCATGCGCGCCCCATAGTTCATGATCAGCGAGTCGGTGGCGATGGTGCCAGCCTTGTCCTTACTTCCCGGGCAGAGCCGTGCTCCATAATCCATCTCGATGCCTTTCTTAAATACGCCTCCGTCCGAACAAAGGGAGGCAAAACGGTTGAGCCACAGCCGGCTGTTTTTCAGCGTGCCGTCAAAGTCGAGGGTGCCGGCCCACACATCGGTAGGGCCCGTGTAGCGTTGTGTCACTTTCGGCAGCACCAGACGGCCGTCGCCCTGCTTCACGAGGCGCATGGCTCCGGCAAAGGCTCCGCCCGTCAGCCGGTGCGTGTAGGTGGTCGTTGTGATGTTGTCGTTGTCGTCGTGTCCCTGCACCCAAGTCGGTGCATTGTCGAAGAAGATGTAAGGTGCGGCCCCGTCTTCCACGCTCACGGTCATGTCTGCCGTCTCGGCCATGAGCACCTGCTTGTCGGCCAGTGCCCCATTGACGGTGCCGCCATTGCCCACCTCGGTGCGTCCCGTCATGGTGAGCGGAGGCGGAGCCTGCATGATGCCCTCGGCCTTACCGAGGAAGTAGCTCGTGTGCGGCGGCTGGTTGTAGCCGCACATCTCCCATACCATGGCATTGCGGTACTGGTGGTCGTGCCACAACGTGTAGTTGCGGTATTCGGTGGGAGCCGTGGTGGTGTAGATGCGCAGTTTGCCATCGGTGGTGCGGAGGATGAGTTCTTCGCGCCAGTCGCCCATGATGTCACTCTGACTGGCCGGCGAACCCTTCGTACCGTTGTTGGTGCGGCAGCCCTCGAAACGCTCGATGGGTGTCCAACTGCCATATTTCACCACGCGCGGTGCTCCGGTTTCGTAGTAGCCCTTGGCATTGAACCCCTCGTAGTTGAAAGTCTCCCGGAGCAAGTCGCCGTCCCAGTAGATGGCGAAACTCTGGTCGATGCCGGTCTTGGTGCCGTCGGCAAGCGGCTTGTTGGTCACGGAACTGATCACGTTGTCGTCGTGTGCCGACACGCCCTGCGCTCCGGGATAGCGGTCGGTGAAGTTGGCCATCATGGCCCGTCCGTCATCATTGGGACTCGTCGAGCGGTAGTATATCTTGCTCGTGGTGGCATCCCGGTAGTTGTTATTGGGCAAGTCTTCGTTGCACGCATAGATTTCCTGCCCGTGTATGAAGGGGTTGAAGTCGCTGCAGTGCTGTGCGTCTCCGTGACCGAGACCCGTGGAGGAGAGTCCGTGCCCGTTGTCATCGATCACCATGGAGCCGTAGACGATCTCGTCACGACCGTCCCAGTCTACATCGGCGATGCCGTAGTTGTGGTAGCCCTGTCCGAACCAGATGCCCGACGACGGACTGTTCCATGTCCATCGGGTCGTCAGCGTATGTGTGGCCGGATTTACGTCGAAAGCCGCCATCTTGTGTTTGGTGTAGATACCGCGGGCAAGAAAGATGCTGGGTTTCCTGCCATCGAGGAACGGAGCACCGAAGAAGTATTTGCTGGAGCGGTGACCATAGGCGTCGCCCCAGTCGGTAGCCTTTCCGCGGGAGAGCGGATAGTCCATCACTTGGTAGGGCTTGCCCGTCTCGCCGTTGAGATAGAGCAGATATTCGGCCCCCGAGTTGGTGTAGGTCATGTTGGGCGTGTGCGAAATGGTGTTGCGGGTGTTCACCGCCGGGTTGCCGATGGTTTGGGTTGTTCCGTCGGCCATGTGTAGTACCATACCGTCGGCCCCCCGCAACACCACCTCGGCCCGGCCGTCACCGTCCCAGTCGTAGGCCACGATATTCACCTCCACACTCGTTCCGCTCACCATGTTGGGCCCGCAGTCTATCCACCACAGCCGCTTGCCGTTGAGCTTGTAGGCTTCCAGTATGTCGAAGTCGGTGCTTGTGATGGGGTAAAGGGCGTTGGCATCGGCGATATTGCGCCGCTTGAGCAGCAGTTCCACCTCTCCGTCACCATCAAGGTCGGCCACACTCACATCGTTGGGCTCGTAGTGCGACGTGATGTCTGCCCCACCCTTGTTGGCATACACTTTCTCCGGTTTTATCTCCATGTAGTTGTGTGCCCAAGGCTTCACCGCCTTGCTTTTTTTCTCCGCCTTGCCCCTCACCACGGCCTCCACGGCATAGCTGCTGCCGGCCGTGCCCGCAGCGTCGGTGAAGTTTGACACCCGCAGTGGCGAGCTGTTGATTTTGGTGCCGTCGCGATAGATGTTGTAGGTCACGTCGTAGTATTCCTCCCCGAGGATACGCCAACTGCAAAAAATACCTTTCCCCGTGTTCACGGCCACGAGTCCGCGGTCGAGTTTGTCCGTTGCCCTCTGGGCATAACTCCCCATGCCGACAGTGCCTGCCAGCAAGGCTGTGAGTAATAGTTTTCGTTTCATTTGTGCTTCAGGTTTTTAGTCTGTGAGTGTTTTGCGCACAAATTTACGGAATTACCCGATAATCTCACCCCTTAATTTTGATATTGCCCCTTGTTTTTTTGATATGCGGAGATGAATAGTCTGCTTTTCACGGGTGTGCCGAAAACCATAAGCGCGCGCAGCTCCTATATGGGCCAAACTCGAAATCTTGCCGAAATATGCACGAGGTCCCGTAAAGATCCGTCCATCATGGAGCGCATCAAGAAAATAAGCCGGACCGCAACGGTGTTGTAGACGCTTTGTATCGGGTAGGCATAAAGTGCTACTCTAACAACCCGACAATGCCCCTTGTTCAAACCCCCAACCCCCTAACTTAGGCGGCTTAAGCAGCCTTTGCCCCGCGAGGCACTCCCCTCCTTCGGAGGGGTCGGGGGAGGCCTCCCTATAGCACGAACTATTAAATCTTTCGAAAAAACCTGACACGAGATTCTTCCACAGCCATTTGTCACGCCGGCTATATCCGCCTTGTCAGCCCAATTAGCCACATCGATTTTCTCACTAAGCCCAAACGACATTGCAAAAGGGCCACAGTCAGAAGCTCATTCGGGCCGAGCGAGAAGGCGAAAAAGGCCGTTTTGCAAAGCCTTTCGGCCCGAAAAAGCACTCTTTAGGGGGTTGGGGGGCTGTAGGTGGATTGGTAATCAAAAAAAGGGAAACGCCCTCGCGCTTCCCTTGCCAATGCAAAGATACGATAAAAATGGGGAAAATGCAAATTTGGAATAAAAGATATTTACAGACAATCCGGCTTGCCGGGGGCACGGAAAAGCGCGGCACAGGCCTTTCCAATG